>Ga0222715_10000190_pt1 | contig 63771 bp, 57 predicted proteins | sample C33_9DmetaG_FD_165056 | JGI IMG/M metagenome (GOLD analysis project Ga0222715, IMG submission 165056) | Estuarine water microbial communities from San Francisco Bay, California, United States - C33_9D | ecosystem: Environmental > Aquatic > Marine > Unclassified | place: USA: California...
GTATCATCACTATCAGCAGCTACAGTAAGTGTTAATGATGTACCATTATTAGCTGTATAATCTGTATTGTCTAATAATAAAACACCATTTAAGAATACTTGAATTTTGCTAGATACATATGATAAAGTGTTATTATTATCATCTGCCCCACTGAAAGATGTTTGACCTTGTATAGCGGTATAATCAAATCTAGATATACTTAAAGTTGTTCTTCTTGCTAGAAGCTCTGAATCGACATCATTTCTAAGATCAGCTACAACCTTAAGATCAGAATCAGTCATTCCAGTACCGGAACTAGTTGGGTTTTCGTTAATGATAGCTACAATTTGATCAGAATCGAATCCTGCACTTACACTTAATCCTGCAACAGTCTCTTCTAATGCTTGTAGTTTAATCGAATCAGAGTCTACATCTGCTCTTAATTTAGCAACTACAGCTAGATCAGAATCAGTCATACCTGATCCAGAACTGTTTTCTAATATCATAGATGTGATTTGATCTGAGTCGAAACCTTGTTTACCAATTTTAATAGTACCAACCATTCCTGAATGAGCTGTACATTGATAAACTAATGTCTCTGGTGCATCCATAGGTACTACAAATTTAACTTCACCTATTTGTGCTGCGTTGTTTGTTACACCAGAACTATAAGCTGAACCCCCATTAGATAATCTAATCTCAAATGGATGACCTGAAGCGTTAACTCTAAAGTTATATGTATGACCTCTATTTAGATATAAAGTAGGATTATCCACTCCTGAAGGAAAACCATCACCACTAAATGTATATGCAGATGCACCGTTGTTAACAATACTGAATGACACATCCATGTCATTTCTAACAGCTTGGATTGCAATACTGTCTGAATCTACATCGTTTCTAAGATTACTTACTGTAGTTAAATCAGAGTCTGTTAATCCGTTAAACAACGCAATCTTAGTGTTAAACAATGAGTAATCCGAATCAACGGAAGTTCTAATAGCTTGAATTGCAATTGAATCCGAATCAGCATCTGCTCTTAATGCGGTAATTTCTCCAGTGTTTAATGCATCTAATTGTGTTTGAATTGCTTGAATCTTAATTTCATCAGAATCAAGTCTAGCAGTTAAAGCAGTATCTAGAGCGCTAATTGAAGTACCTAAGGCTTGAATACGTATACTATCGCTATCAGCATCTCTACGTAATTGAGCAATAGCAGCAACGTCAGAATCGACTGAACCTGATACTACATTTTCGTTAATAATAGCTACCACTTGATCAGAATCAAACCCAGCTTGTACTGTACCTTCGTGCTTTACGATTTGTAATACGTTTTCTGAATCTGGAGCTTCTACCAGAATAATTGATGTACCATTAGTAGCAATATAATCAGTTGTGTTAACTAGTAAGATTCCGTTTAAATATACATAAACTTTATCAGGTGTATAAGCTAATGTTAAACCATTATCATCAGTACCAGTAAATTCAGAATCGTTAGCAGGTGATGTAAACGTATACACTGTTGTATTAATAGCTTGAGAACCAGGGTTTTCGCTAATGATAGTTACAATTTGATCTGAATCAAAACCTGAAGAACTATTATTAATAATAGTTTGTACTACATCACTATCAATTAATCTAGAAACAGTATTACCACCAAGAGTTAAATTACCCTCGATGGTCGCATTTTCGGACACAGTTAAACTATGTCTAATTTTAAAATCTTTAGTAGCCATCTAGTTCACTTTCCCTGTTTGGCGATGTAAAGAAGGAGCGTAGCTCCTTCGTTATATTATTTACGACTGACTAATATGCTGTCTAACAGTTTTGACGTTTGTTAAACTATTGGATGGTGTTCCTAACAACCTAACATTACCACTATTAATGTCAGCATCAAAAATAATAAATTCGCTATCGTGTGTTGATATTGTACCATACTCAGTTAGATAAGCGTTTGTACCATCATGAATAATAATTATCTCTGAAGCAAACCAAGAACTATCATTAGAGGATGCTGAAACAAAGTATTTTACTGATCTGTAATCACCTGTTGCAAAACTATCAAACACTTGCTGTGTTTCTCCAGTACCGTCTAGGTTAGTACTACTAAGTGGAACTGAAGATGGATTTTCACCAATTATAGCTACAACTTGATCAGAATCAAACCCAGCTTGTACTGTACCTACATGCTTGATAATCTGTACAGTGTTATCTGAATCTAATGCTTCTACAATGTTAACAGTACTACCATCCGTCGCAGTATAATCTGTAGTATCAAGAACTAACACACCATTAACAAACACATAAATGTATCCAGGTGCATAAGATAAGGTTAATCCATTATCATCTGTTCCTGTAAATGCTGTTTGATTTTGTGTTGCAGTAAATGTATATACAACTGTTTGAATTGCTGCACTTCCGCTCAATCCAGTTAATGTTGTATTTAAACCTTCAATTAAAGTACCTAAAGCTTGAATCTTAATTTCATCAGAATCAAGTCTTGTATTAACTGATGGATCTATAACTACATTTTCGTTAATAATTCCAACAATTTGATCACTGTCAAAACCAGCTTTACCAATCTTAATAGTACCAACCATACCAGAGTGAGCTGTACATTGATACACTAAAGTGTCTGGAGCGTCCATTGGTACAACAAAAGTAACAAGACCAACTTGTGCAGCATTATTAGTTACACCTGTGCTATAAGCAGCTCCACCACTTGCTTGTCTAATCTCAAATGGATGCCCTGAAGCGTTAACTCTAAAGTTATATGTATGACCTCTTTCAAGATAAAGAGTTGGGTTATCTACACCTGATGGAAAACCATCGCCTGTAAATGTGTAAGCAGATGCGCCGTTATTGGCAACATTAAATGATATATCCATATCATTTCTAACAGCTTGAATAGCAATTTCATCAGAATCTAATCTTACATTAATAGCATCTATATCAGATGTTAATTCAGTTCTTAATGCTTGAATGGCAGTAGCATCAGAATCAGCTTGCCTTAATAACTCTGCAATAGCAGCAGCATCAGAGTCTGCTTCAGTTTTTAAGCCAGCAATAGAAAGAGAATCCGAATCGGTAGCTAAGAGTAATAATTGAATACGTGATGTTTCTGAATCTAGATCTGCTTCAATAGAATTGACTTTTGAATCTAAAGTACTTAAAGAAGTGCCTAGAGATTGAATTGCAATAGAATCTGAATCAAGTCTAGCTACCAATGGCGCATCGTTATATGTACCTGCAGTTAAAGCATCTACTTCACCTTGCAGAGTTTGAATTTTAATACTATCTGAATCTAATTTTGCATTAATAGTGCTAATATCAGATTGAATGGTTGTAATATTTGATTCTGCTGTTTCAAGATCTGTTTGAATAGCTTGAATTGCAATACTATCTGAATCAACATCGTTTCTAAGATCAGCTATTGCTTTAAGATCAGAATCAGCTAGACCTGTAACATTACTGTTAATTATATTAACAACTTCATCACTATCAATTAACCTAGAAACTGTATTACCACCAAGGGTAAAATCTCCTTGTACTATTAGTCCAGATCTAATTTTAAAATCTCTAGTTGCCATTTATCTTATTCCTTGTGGTTAATATCTATATATTTATGTAATTTGTGTTCTAATTATAGATACATCTATATTAGTTATTTGAGGTGTTACTAACAATCTAACTGCGCTACCTGATATATCAACATCAGGTATATACAAATCACCTGCACCTGAATCTATCAATGCATACTCAGTAATATATGCTGTAGTTCCATCATGATTAATTAAACATTCACTAGATTGCCAGTCAGTATTTTTTCTAGCTGATATAATATATTTTACGGTATTAAATTCATTAGTATCATATGTATCTAATACTTGATTAGATGAAGTAGTTGTAAAAGAAACGTTACTTAATCTTAAAGGTGTTCTTTGAGTGATAAAATCAGAATCAATTAAATTACTTTTTAATTCCTGAATGACCGCTGAATCTGAATCTACATCTGATCTAAGAGCTCTAATTTCGATTGATTCTGAATCTAAATCGTTACGTAAAATAGATACAGTAGTAAGATCACTATCAGTTAATCCATTAAACAAAGATATCTTAGTATTGAATAATGCATAATCAGAATCTACTGATGTACGAATAGATTGAATTGCAATTGAATCTGAATCTAACCTTGCTCTAATATCTGCTACATCAAAACCATCTAGCTGAGTCTGCAAACTCTGAATAACTGTAGTGTCAGAATCTAGTCTTGCAGTTAAGAAATCTATTTGAGTTTGCAAAGATTGAACAATTAATTCATCCGAATCTAGTCTTGCAACAACTGCAGAATCATCATAAGGTGTAACATGCTCATTTATCATTGATTCAATTTGGTCAGAATCAAAGCCAGTATCATCTACAGCAGCTTCAAGCACTGTTACTCTAGAACTTATATCTTGTATTGCAGTTGTATCTGAATCTAATCTTGCAACAACTGCAGAATCATCATATGTACCGGCTACAAGAACATCAATTTGAGTTTGTAGTGATTGTATAATAGTTTCATCTGAATCTAATCTTGCAACTAAAGTTGAATCATCATAAGGCGTTACGTTTTCATTAATAATACTAACAACTTGATCTGAATCAAAGCCGGTATCATCTACAAGATTATTAATTTGAGTTTGTAGATCTTGAATTCTGATTGAATCAGAATCTAGATCATTACGTAAATTTGCAACAGTGGTTAGATCAGAATCAGTAAGACCATTAAACAATGCAATCTTTGTATTAAACAAATCGTAATCAGAATCTACTGATGTTCTAATAGCCTGAATAATAATAGAATCAGAATCTAATCTTGATCTAAGACTTGCTACATCGATATTGTCAATCTGTGTTTGTAAATCTTGAATTCTTGTACTATCTGAATCAAGTCTTGCAATAATGCCAGAGTCGTCGTAAGGCGTAACATGCTCATTAATCATTGATTCGATTTGGTCAGAATCAAATCCTGTATCATCTACAAGATTATTAATTTGAGTTTGTAGATCTTGAATTCGTGTACTGTCTGAATCCAATCTTGCGACTAATGTTGAATCATCAAATGAAGTTGCATGTTCATTTATCATTGCCTCGATTTGGTCACTATCGAACCCTGAACCTACATTTAAATTATCTATTTGTGTTTGTATAGATTGAACAATTAATTCATCACTATCAGCTCTAGCTTCTAAAGAATTAAGCTTAGAGTTTTGTATTGTATCCGTAGCTTCTACAGTGTCTAATCTTGTACTTAAACTTTGAATAGTATGATCGTCAGAATCTAAATCGTTTCTAATTAAGGTAATATAAGCAGCATCTAAATTAGCTTGTTCTCTTAAAGATTGGATAACTACACTATCTGAATCTGCATCTCTTCTAAGCTGTGCAATATTAATCGTATCAGAATCTGCGTTAGAAAAAAGTAATTGTATACGCGCAGTTTCAGAATCTAAATCTGCTTCAAATCCGTTAAGTCTTGCTACAAGAGGAGCATCGTTATACGTACCAGCTACTAATGCGTCTACATCTGCTCTTAATAATCTTATTTCTGTTGACTCAGAATCAAGTGCTGTTTGATAAGCAAGACCATGCTCTTCAAACATATTAAGTACTTCTTCTGAATCTAACATACTAAAGACTAAATCAGAATCAACTTTACCTAGGTTATTATTAATGATGTTAATTATGTTAGAGAAATTTTTACCAACAGAAGTCATAACTCTATCTGAGTCGTAGAACCACCCGTGTTCAAAACCCATATTATAGACTTGGTCTGAATCTATAGCACCTGTACTTATATTACTAAGTGATGCTATATCTAAATTTTTATTAATCGTTGCTACTACAAGATCAGAATCGTAAGTAGCAGCTAAAGGGTTATAACCTTTAGTTATAGTTGTTATAATTGTATCAGAGTCGTAAATATTTTGCCATAATGTAGAACCGTCTGTAGGAGGTTGACCTAAATCATCTCCTAAAACATAACGATATAGTCTTTGAGTTCTTACTCTTTCTGAATCAAATTGAGAAATTTTTACATACCGTGATTCTATAAAACTAATTCTTCTATTATGATCAGAATCATTATTTTTAACAACAGTATAGACTCTAGTGTTTAATGCTTGAACTTTTTGTGATTCTGAATCTAATAAATTATAAATCCCAGCTACATTATTATTTAAATTAAAATTAATATTTGAGACATCAGAATCTAAATCACTACGCAGTGCAGCAAATTTAATATTAGTAAGAGCATAGTCAGAGTCTATTCTAGACTCTACTGAATCTATTCTAGGACTAATAGTAGCTATTTGATTATCTAAATAAGAAGATAAAGCTTGAATAGCATTGCTATCACTATCAACATCGTTTCTTAATTTTGCTACAACAGCTAAATCAGAATCTGTTATTCCCGCAGCACCACCACCACCTCCTCCACTTCCAAGAGAAGATAAAGCAGCAATGTCAAGATTTTTAAGAATAGTAGCAATTACTAAATCAGAATCGTAAACATCTCCAGCATTATTACTTATGTAAGTAGTAACATACTGTTCAATACTTTGCGCAGGAGTACCTAAAGTAATACCTTGCAATCCGCTAAGCACACCGGTTCTTGCATTATACGTAAATCTTGCCATCAAAGCCCTCTAGAGTTTTATTATTTATTGTTATAGATTTATGGTTTTATATACATCTTCATACCAATTTGGTAATTCCGGGTCTTTATCATCATCTATAACAACCCAAACATCGCCTGAATTATCCATTAACCTTTCATTCATTACACTAAAAGATTGAAAACCTAAAGGCATATCATCTTCTTTTTCATCTAATTTATCTTTATAGATAGCTTCTGAAGGGTTCGTCTCTGTTAAATCTTTCCAATATTCTGAACCTACACACCAACCAAATAAAACCATACACATAACTAAATCGTCATTAGTTCCAGGTTCAGCTTCAAAAGAAGAGTTAACATTATCATTCTTTCTAGTAAACGTAGTCATTTCTACGTAAATTTCATAATCTTCAGTTAAAAGTTTATCTGTTTCAATTAAAGATTTAAAATTAGAACAACCTTTTGTTTTAACAGAAGCACTTGTAGTAACACCTAATTTAGCTCCTTGACCGTCACCTAATACAAAACCTGCTCTGCCTTTAGAAACAGTTTTAAGAAGATTGTCATATTCAAAATCTTCATGTAAAGAACCAACAACTTGACCACCTACATCATTAGCTTCTACCAATATGTGAGCATTATTAAAATAATGACCTATGTTAGTTAAAAATTGTGGATAAATCATAGGTGTGATTGTATTAGATCTAAATTTAGCTACAACTTTGTAAGGTAAAGTTGTAACATCAAATACGACAAAAGCAGAATAATCCAATCTTAAACCTCTTGCACAATCTACAGTAATTAAGTATCTATGATCTTCTATTGGTTCTTCATAAAAATCTACTTCATCTTTTTTTCTTTTAGGGTTAACAAAAGACATGTTAGATAATTTAGTAGGGGAAATAAGTGTAGAAGCAGAACCTATAAACTGAGTTTCAAATTCCTGTCTAAATTGATCTTCTGAAGTGTTAGCTATCTGTTGTTGTTTCCAATCTTCGTTTCTTCCAGGTACATCCCACCAATTAATTTCAATAGGTTTAAACGCAGATCTTCCCTCTTGCGCTTCCATCCACATTTTATAAAAATGATTCATTCCTTTTGGTGTAGATACTACTATCATTTTTGTATCAGAACCAGAAGAAATTGTAGGATACACAGAACGGAAAAAATCTTCTGCGTCATGTGGTGGTACGAATGCAAATTCATCTAAGAATATAAGGGAAAAAGACATTCCTCGAGCAGCTGATCCAGAACTAGAAGTGGCTATAACTCTACTACCATTTTCTAGAACTACAGATCTTTTATTATACGTTTCTACTCCTTGTTGCAACCAAAAAGGTAAACTTTCATATGCTAATTGTAAACGTCCTAAAAGTTCTTGAGCTAATTCTCCTTTGTTAGCTAGAATACCAACATTCTTACCCTGATTAAAAAGTATATACCAAAGAATAAAAGCAACACTTGTTGTAGATTTACCACACTGTCTTGGAAGTTTACAAATACTAAATCTATTATTTTTAAAACTATCAACCATACCTTTTTGAAAATTATATAAAGTAAAAGGAATAGCACCAAAATCAACAGACATAATTTTAACATATGTTTCCGCAAAGTATATAGGATCTTCCATACACTTTTTATACTCACGTAACTGTTCAGGTGTATAATCTAAATTTGAATGCGGAGCTTTAACGTTTGGATTACCTAAGTAATGAGATACGTTAGTAGGATTTCTTTCGAATAATTCAGGATGTGTTTCTTCTGTTGGAGCGTCTTTATATGTTCTTTGTTCACCTAACCAACCTAATAAATCTTTTTTACCTTTTACTAAAATTTCACCAAAAGCTTTCCAGTTTTGGTGTTTGTTAGAGTCAAAGTCTTTTTTAAAAATTACGTTAAAATTACTCATTCTTTACCTAAAAGCTCTAACAAATCTTTTGTATTCAACTTGACATTTAGGTTGTTGTTTGTAGTAACTTTTTCTTTATTAGGGTTATTAAGCTTATCAGTTCTCAATTGATGTTCCATCATCTTTTGTGCTATGTCACTTAAAGCTGTTGCTGTCCCAGTAGCTACTTCTATAGCTCTTGGATGTTCGGATTCTTGTGCTAACTGAACAGCTGCATCAAGAATGTCTTGTAATCTTTCCGCAGATGAATATAACAACTCTCTTGAATAAGTATAATCATCGCCTCTATTTTGAAGTATCTTAGCTACATCTTTTTCTATAGTAGACACTTCTTGAGAAATATCTTTCTCACTCATAAAATAATCTCCTTAATATTAAAACATTCAAATATATAGAAGCTTGTTTTACAAACGAGAAGCCACTCTCTTTATTATTTATCTAGTAAATAAAACTAAAGATTTTTTGCTAGAAAAATTAACTACATTTTCGCTACAATGAAAATTTTTACTAGGAAACATTACTAATTTATTAAATTCAAATTTAAAATATTTTTTAATAGTAAAACCAATTTTATCTAAATTTTTAATATGAGAAAATGCAACGGTATCTGGTAGTTTTTTGCTTTCATCATACAAATTAATAATATTTTTTCTATCTTTAAATTTTAATAATTTGTTATAGCTATTTTCAGTGTGGTAATAATTATCTAAACTAAAACTAAAATTTTCAGCCCATTGATCAAAAACATATACACCACCTTGAGGACTTAAATCTAAAGGTATAATAAAAGTGTTTTTTGTGTTTATATCTCTACCACTATCGTTATGAATTCTATAAGGTTGTTCTAATTCGTAAATTTGAGCTCTAACTATATCAAAACTTCCTATTATTAAAGATATTTTTTCTTTAATTGTTTCTGGAATATTTTGATTTATTTGATATAATAATAAAGTCTTATTATTTTTAGAAATATATGAAGATGGTTTTTTACATAAATAATCTAACAAAAGTAATTCTTTATCATTTAAAAAATTATTTTTTTCGAAAAAGTTTATCATGATACAAAAATACAAAAATTACATTACAAATCGCGAAAGTGTTCTTTTAGAAAATTGGTTTATACCTTTTTTTGATTTATCAAAAATTAAAAACTATTATTGGTACAAACCTTATGGTGATTCTACTAATGATATTTATAACGAAAAAGCATTACGTTCTTCAACATTAGATGAAGAAACAAAATCTAAACTGTGGACTGGATTAGTTTTAAAAAACAAATCAGGTGATTTTAAAGACACTGCTATCGATAATATACATTATAGTTTCAATTCTATTTCTGATTTGTTAAAAACGTATAAAGATTTTAAAGGCTACTGGACTGAAGTTTCAAATAAAGCTCCTTGTATAGAAAAATATTTTAAAGAAAATATTGATTATTATTTAAATGTAGGACATGTATATGTTATTAAAGTTGGACCTGAAGGTTTTATAAAAGAACATAGAGATGTTCCAGATAATTATAATGAAAATATTCATACTAATTTTAATACATTAAACACTTTTTTTTGTCCTCTTAATGATCCTTGCCATTCTTATTTTATTTTAAACGGTAAACAAGTGAAATTACAAGAAAACAAAGTTACTTGGTTTAACAGTTCTCTTCCTCATGTTTTTTTTAACACTTCAAGAGACGACAAGTATTTTCTTATTTTTACCGGTCTTGCTAAACGTACATGGATTAATATGACAATAAGTAATATGTTGTAGGTTATTTTTTCCTGTAACATCTATTTTGTTTTTTAAAGCGATCCATTCTAAACTAGTCTTATTAGATAACTTTTTACTTAAAAAATTTAAATATCTGTACGCGCCTCCTTCTATAGAAATAAACAAAGTATTAATATTATTTTGTTTAGCTATTTCTATATGAAAAGGAACAATTTCTAAACTAGTTATATCTTCGTCTTTTATAAATTTCCCAAAACCCGGTGCTCTTATTTTAGGATGCTTCCACACTCTATTCATAGTTCTAGCTAAACCATTTACGTAATTTTCTCTTTTGTAAAGTGTTGATAGTAGAACTATTTCATTTTCTAAATAACCAAATGTAATTGCAAGTTGATTATCAATATCAAAATTTTTAAAACTGTAATTGTTTGAAAGAGGATCATTAGATAAATATATTGTGTGAATAAGATTTTTTAACTTAATAGTGTTAATAGAATCTTCATAAGGTATAAATGTATGATATTTCAACAAATTAGTCATGGTATTGCTCTCAATTGGATTCATAATAATTTAAATTTAAAAAATACAATTCATGAAAATTTTTATAATTGGTATGAGCATTTAAATTTTCCTAACAAATTAAGCTATTTTAAAAACGGTAATCACAATTGGTCTGCTGCAATTGAAGGAAACATTCTAGCAATTTATTACTATAGTATTTATATGAATAAAATGTATGATGGTTTTTTGGTCTCTTCTAAACCTTCAATAGGTTTAAAATTAGACAAATATCAAAAACTTTACACTAAATCTAAATACAATTGGAAAATTAATTGGACTATGTGTAATACTAAACATTTAAATTACAATTTAAGATTAGGGTATAAAATAGCTTCTGGTCCTCAAGAAGATTATTATTATATGTATAGAAAATGATTGAATTAGGTAGCTTCGTTAAACCGTCTATTAAGCCTCAACAAATAGAAAAAGCTCACGATTATACAATTTACTTAGACGGAAAACCTTATATAGATACTATGTCAGGACTTTGGTGTACTCCTTTAGGTTATTCAGTACAAAGTATTAAAGACAGGGTATATTCACAATTAAACGATTTACCTTTTTATAATAATTATTTCGAAAGCCAGTGTAAAATAACCGAAGAATACGCAGAAAGACTTTGCGGTATTACACAAATGGACAGAGTCTATTTTTCACTTAGTGGTTCTGCGGCGGTAGAGACTGCTATCAAATTAGCTCATCATAAAAGACCTACTGGTAAGTGTTGTGTATTTAAGAGAAGTTATCATGGTGCATCAGTATTATCTGGTTATACCTCTGATTACGATCTTCATTCATTTCACAAACTTAAATCTCCAATTGAAGTTCATTACTATGAACCCAAAATAGACTTAACTGATATGAGCTTTGTTCTTATTGAACCTGTAATTTGTGCAGGTGGAGTACATTATCATGATAGTTCAATATGGCAAGTGTTAAAGGAATATCAGTTAAAAAGTGGTATTGTAATTTTTGATGAAACAGTTACGGGGTTTGGAAAAACTGGTTCGTTATTTGCAAAACAATGGACTACTATAGATCCTGATATTATGATATTAGGTAAGGCAATTACAAATGGTTATATGCCGTATGCAGCAACTATTATGAAAAAAGAAATGTTACCAAATAAAACTTTTGAACATGGTTACACTTGTTCAGGTCATCCAGTTGCTTCCGCAGCTGCAATGGCTACTCTTGATGAATTAGAAAAAATAGAATTTAGAGATGATTATATGGGCGCTTTTCAATTTAATTCTATAAGAGCTGCTTTAAAATTTAAAAAGAATATGAAAGAAAAAGGATACATATTAGAACTATCAAGTAGTGACCCTACTAGAGTTGTTTATTGTTTACCGTATATTATGTCAGATAAAGATAGAGTAAGGTTTTTTAAAATTGCTAAATTACAGATTTCCTGAATATCATTGGATGTCTCCACCAAACGAAACTAAGTTTTGGTACGAAGAAGGTAGAATATCATCTCTTTCTAAATCTTTTTTTGATAATAGAACAGAAGAAATGGAACATTTATGGAATTCTCAAAAGCTATATGTTGATAAAATATACAATACTCCGTTCTTAAATTTAAAAATAAAACCTGATACAGACAAAATAATAGAAGAACTACTAAGTGTATTAGATTATATTAAATTTAATGATAATAGAAATAAATTTAAAACTTCTTACAGAGATTGGTATCACATAGGTTTGTATGATGTATTTGATTACGCTTTAGATAGTTCTATTAACTATAAAAAAATATCAAATAATGGTGATTACATAAGTTATAATTATGAAGGTAAACCAATTTATAAATTTACAGAATGTGGTAAAATGTGTCCTACTTTAATGGATTTTATCTTTAGTCTAACAGATGAACCTGGACGTATAGCATTTAAAGCCATGCGAGAAAAAGGTGGTAGATTAAAATGGCATTCTCATTTAAACAACAATAACAAATCACCTTTAGAAAAATATCATGAATTCCCAGTTCATATTCCTCTTATAACAAACGATCAAGTAGAATTTAGAGTAGCAAAAACAACTAGCCTAGACGCAAAAGATGTAAATGATTATTGGTCACATAAATATAAATGTGGAGAAGTTTTTTGTTTTAATAGTGGTAGATTACATACAGCATTTAATAATGGAAACAATTTAAGATGGCATGTATTTTTTTATGTTAATTTTTTAGGACATGAAAACAAAATAAAATTTCAGGAGACAATAAATGAATATTCTAGTATCACAGGATTTTAATAAATTAGTAGAATTGTTAAATTCTCAAACTAAAGACGATTATCCTTATGTAATGGATTATTTTTTTAAAACTGATCAAATAGACTCAAATTCATATTGTCTTTTTGGTTGGGAGGATAATAATATTGTAGCTACGTACGCTTACAGAAAATTATCTTTTAAAGATTATATGGTTTATTGGTCTAATGTGTTCTCTAAATTTAACGGTGAAAATTTTAACCCTTCTATTCCAGGTATTAATCAGTGGTATAGTAGCTGCCAATGGGTTCATAAAGATTATAGAAATAAGGGTATAGGTGTCTCTATGGATGCTAGAAAGAAAGAAGAAATCTGGGCTCAGGGAGGAGATATTAATTATGCAAACTGTAGAGTATCTATGAAAGACTATCATCTTAATACTTTAAAATATGATGAAAGTGTTGAGCTTGGTAATTTTACTAACCCTTCTGGAGAATTTAAAGATTATTTAATAGTGTACAAAGTAGCTGTTTAATTTAATGACTAAAACTTTATTAGATGTAGACAAAAAAGGTAACCCTCTATTTCATGCTGCTAAGACTTCACGTCCTAAATATCATGAATTCCCTATAGAACAAACATTTCCCTCTCAAGAAGATATGGCATGTGAAGCTCAATTATCAGCTTTAGGTACTTGGGAACCATTAAGCTTTAAAATTAATGGTTGGGAAGAAGATAAAGTTTTTTTAAAAAATTATTGGGTGCCTTTTCAACCAAGAAAAGATCAATTTAATGATAGAGAATCTATTTTAGTATATGGTGTGAAAGATTCAAAGCCTAATGACCCGTGTGGATTATCTCAATTAGCCAGAATATATGGATATAAACCTACAGAAAGCAGTATGAATTATCCTACAGCTGCTAAAGACCTTTTGACTTGTATGAATGAAGTTTTTGATTTTTTTGATTTTGGACGTACTTTTTTAGTAAGACTTAATACGGGCGGTCATTATCCACCACACAGAGATCATATTCTTTTAAATAGACCTACAATTAGATTAATAGCTTTTTTAGGAGACAGTGTAAGCTCTCTACGTTGGGAAGTAGAAGACAGAATGGTCCAGTTTCAACCTAATACTTTATATTATGTAGATACTAGAAAAACTCACAGGCTCTGGAGTTCTCATCACCACAGTACTATGTTAGTTTGTAATATAATAAAAGATTGGGAAAATACTATGAAAATATTACACAAACTTAAATATCAAGGTTAATAAAATTTTATAATATTATTAATGTCAGGTTTGGTTTCTAAATGAGTACCGGCTTTCTCTTTACTCATATCCCAATTTCTTTCTTTATCTCTATAACCTATACACATTAACAGTAGTGGTGAATACTTTATACAAGGTAACGATTTCCATTCACCTATATCACTGTTTTTTCCATACCAACTTTTAAAACATTTTAAATAGCTTATTTCTAGATTATTCTCTAAACACAATCCTGTTAAAATGCTAGAATACATTCCTACTTCTATAGAAGATTGTATAAGAGAACCTTTATCCATAAATTTGTTTTCATCACACGCTGATTGGGTATGTCCTTTTTTTAATCTTATAAGAACAGATTCGTTAGGATCATCTACCAACCTGTTAGTTAAAACAAGAACATAAGGTGCAAAAACAGTAATATTATGACTTACGTTTGATGTGGTTTGTGTAGATAATTTAAAAAGGTGTTCTTTTTCTTGTCTACAATCTGGACCAAAAACATGTATTTGAAAAGGTATTAGATTTTGTTTTGATGGTACTAGATTATAAGCTTTTTTAATTATACTTCTTACCAATTCAGAATCAGGTATTTGGTTTTCATCGTATACTCTAATTTGTTTTTTTGTTTGGTATATTTCTTCTATCATGTTTTATAACGTGTTTTATCTCTAACTGACCATTCTTTATTAGAAAATTCTTTTTTAATAGTGTATTTGGTTGCATCAATTGTTAAGTTTTCTGATTTATTAACCCATTCTTTTTTACTAGAAGGTTTTAACCATGGATTGTTTTTGCCAAACCTATCAGGTCTAGATAAAGCAAAGATTATATTATTATTTAAAGCAAATTCTTTAGCTATTTCGACTTCGTGTTCATTATGTTCGAAAACTAAATACTGCCACTCTATAGTTAAATCTTTTTGGGTACCTTTAAGCATAACTTGTTTAACGTTTTCAGCGTTTGTACCTACTCTATAAACGTTAGCTACATCTTGTGTAAAACCGTCTAATGCAAATATCCATTTTGTTTTTTCATCGGTTAAATCAAAAGCATTATCCCACCAACTGTCTTTTTTGCCTGACCCGTTAGTGTGTATACCTAGATTTTTATGCTTGTATTTTGAATATTTTATTTGTAATAAATTTAAAAATCTAGGATGATAAATTGGATCGCTTATTTGCCCACACAAATGTACCATTCGAAAAGTTTGAAATAACATTTCAAAATATTCTTCTTTAATATCTTGACCTTGTTCAATGCGTTTTTGAGGGTCGCTGCTGGTTGTTCTCGCGCAAGCAGGACATTGTAGTCTACATCTAAAAGAAGTTTCAGTGTTTACTGATTGATCTTTGGCATAATCGATATAGTCCATAAAAAAATTATCCGTAAACATAATTATTCTTCCTTATAATCAAATCTACCTTGTTCGTGTTTAACACCACATTTCCATTTACACATACTAGGAGCTTCTTTAGGTCTTTCAACCAACATTTGATGAAAATAATACCATTCATCTGACATCATTATTTCTAAAATATTGTTTACATTTTTAATGTTTAAATGTTCGTCCCACAAACCATAATACTCAAATTGTTTTTTCCATTCAGGATACCCTGTGTCGCAAAAACAACATGGTAAAATTTGACCCGTAGAAGTGTATGCGGGTCCCATACTTCTTTTATTCTTTACTTTTTCGCCATCTACGTTATAATAAGGGTGACATTTTGGATACAATCTGTTCATATAAATATTTATTATAATGAAAGAGTGTTTATGAACATCATATGTGTTAGCTGGGGAAACAAATATACCGACTATATTCCAAAGCTTAAAAAACAAATACAAAACAATTGTTCGGTTGATTACAATTTTCATGTTCTAGATGATCACGTGTTACCCACACATTGGGATAAACATTTCATACCTGATAAAAACTTTTTTTGGGCTTATAGAAAATTTTATATGTTTAACGAAGATTTGTTTCCCTTTATGAAAGGAGATGAATTTTTGTATTTAGATTTGGATTTGTTAATACATCAAGATCTTAAATATTTTCAACAATTAGATATGTCAAAACCATACATAGTTAGAGGGTGGTGGAATGACATAAAAAATTGTAGAAAAAACTTTGGTAGGATAAAATCAACTCCATTAAACTCATCTGTAATAAGATGGAATAGAGGTCAGTTAAAACCAATTTATGATCATGTTGAAAAATATAAAGAAGTTATATTCTTTACTTACAGAACTATAGATAATTATCTAGCTCATCATTTTTATGATGTGTGGGACGAAAGTAGAGGTTACTTTAAAGGTTTTCCTAAAGGTGATATCTATTCTTGGTATAAGGGTAATGTTTACCCTGTAGATATGGAAGAGAAATTATTAAGACCGGAATATAAAATATGTTTGTTTAATAACAGTGCAGCAAAGATTGATGAACATATGAATGAAATAGAAGAAATTAAAGAACTATGGTAAGTATTCCTTTACAACCAAACAGTATTAACGACTGGGCAAGAGCTTTTGATTTTGCTAATAGAGAAAAACAATGGATGATTCAAAGGATTAAACATGCTTCAACAGTCTCACAATCCCAAAGTAAATTATGGTTAACAGAAGAAATTATTAAATTGAATTTAAATTTAGATCAAGTGGCTTTACTTGGCGGTTGGTTTGCTCATATTATTACACCTTTACTTATAGAAAACGCTCGAGCAGGATTAATTGTAAACTTTGAAATGGATAGAGATGCAAAAGATTTGAGTTACAAGTTTAACAATCATTACAGCATTACACAAAGATTTAGAGCGGTTGAAAAAAATGTGATGTTAGAAAAGTTAAACCCAAGAGACAAATACAAATTTAATCTGATAATTAACACATCATGTGAACATATGTTTCCTATGTCTTATTTTAAAGAAATGAATAAAAATGATAATTATGTTTACGCTTTACAATCTACAGATGACGAACAATATGATGATCATATAAATTGTGTGAAAGATGAAAACGAATTGGCTGAACAAGCTAATATAAAACAAATATATTTCAAAGGTAGTAAAGTATTAGAAAATGGTATGACTAGATTTATGGTAATAGGAAAATGACAAATTTAATTTATACAGTACACTTTGACATAGATGAAAAAGAACTTGATATTGATGATGTAGAAAAAAATCTTTATACAAAAAGACAATTAGAGAAATATAAAAAAGATTTATCGTTTAATAAATTTAGATACAGTATGGAAATAGATGATTGTGATTTTATTTGCTTTGATGATAAAGAAGATTTAAAAGAGTTTGCAAAAAAATTTACAAATGTTCCTCTCTATACAATTATTAATTTTTATAAACTACATCTGTTAGACAAACTTTCAGATGAATATGATAATATTTTGTATCTTGATCAAGATGTTTACATTGATACTGCTGTTAATATTTTTAAAGAATTAGATAGAAAAATTTACGTGTGGCATAAAGATGTTAAAGAACAACTTATAGAGTATATAAACTTTTATAAAGAGAGGCAACTGTATTCTCGATCATATTTAAATAAATGTGTATCATCACTTGCAACATCTTATACATTTGACTGGCCAATAAATTACAACAAATATAATACTGGTGTTATTTTAGCTAATAAAGATGCAATTAAGCAATTAAAAATTACTGAGAATTTAAATTTTCTTGTTGCAAATGAGTCGGAAATAAAATATAATAAAGACTTGCCTGAATCTTTCAAATCAAAATTTAAATTAAACAACGAAGCTTTTTTTGCAAATATTGTGTCAAAGGAAAGAGTTGATGTAACAGATTTAGAAGATAAATGGCATCATATATTAAACTATGAGAATAAAAAAGAAGATTTTAAAAATTCAAATAGTTTTTTTTATCATTTTATTAATAAACAATTCAGCTGGTGTTTTTAATAAGATAATAAGCTCCAATAATATCTATTAAATTATTAGCTGTTCTTAGTTTTTTCTTTAATCCCGCATCATTGCAATTTTCAACTTCAGGTAATTCAAACAACATTATTTTAACGTTAAATAAAGTCTCTTGATCAAATTCTTTAAAAAAAACTAAACTTAAATCATCAGATATTAACATATGTTTTTTAAATTTTTTATATAATTTATCTTCTTTTTCTATCCAAATATTATATTTTCTGGTATTGGATTCTATAGCTTCAATACCACCAGACATTTTTATAATTTCTGAAACTTTAGGATCGTCTAAATTCAAAGAAATAATTTCTACTTTATTATCTTCGTATGTTACTTTTAATGTTTTGACTTCATCGTCAAAAGAATTGAGAAAAATACAGTTACTTATGTTCATAATATAATACCTTTAAAGAATTAAATAATAGTTTTGAAAAGTAGCAGCGCTACCTGAAGGTGTACTAAAAGATCTATATACATCACTAGGACCAGGATTTGTACCTGCAGGTGGGTTACTTTGAGAATTAGAAGTACTAGACAGTCTTGTATCTAAAAAAGCACCTCTATTAATAGAGCTAGAACTAGTTGATACTTGATAATATAAATCATTAGCCATATTTCTAGTTAAAATTGGTAGTAAAATATTTTGTACTAAATTACTACTAACTGATATAAACAACTCTTTTAATCCTAGAGTACCGTCAATGCCAAGAGGATAAATGTCTGTACCAGGTGACGTAGAGTTAAGAGTTTTAAGCCAGAGATAATATGTAGTAGAACCAGAATAAGTTGTATCGGTAAACCAAGTTCCTTTATTTACCCAAGTACCACCACCCGGGTTAGAAGTCGATATTCTATATGTACCAACCTCGTCACCTGTTCTCATGTCTGTTATTGTCTGTGTTATTATAGTAGAAACTATTTGAGATTCAGTAGCAGAAATAACACCTGATGTGCCATCAATAATAACAAAACCATCATTGTTTAAAGTAGTAGAAGAAGGAGAACTAGGAATGTTTCTATTTTGTTTGTATGTGAATGATGCGTCTGTTTCTGTGCCTGTACCAGGATAAGGTTGAGTGTTACTGCCTGTATTAACTCGTTCAGTACGACTTGTATCAGAAGCAGACCCTATAGTAGTACCAGAACCACCTACATTTAAACTTCCATTACCATTAGCATTTAATTGATCAGCATATGCTCTACGTAGTCTGTAACACAATTTATCCAAATCTGCATCAGACATTTCTATTAAGCCAGCTGTACCATCTATTCTGAGAGGTCTACTCATTTTAACCTCTCTTAGTTGTTACCGGGTGCTGGTACGTCACTTGATGTATGTAATAAGTATCCTGAAATAACCACCGTGCCGCTTACATTTTTTACTGTGAATCTGTTTGTATCATCAAAAACATGATTGTCAAAAGTAAGATTTCCATGAAGTGTTGTATCACCAGCAACGTCTAAATCTCCGTTAAGATCTGTGTCACCATCTACGCGTAAATCTTCTCTTATATGTACATCACCATCAACTGTTAAATCACTATCAATATGTACTGAACCGTTAAACTCTGAGTTTTCATCTACAGTTAAAGTACCTTTAACATATAAATCAGAATCTATTGTAACATTATTTTCAAAAATAACATCACCTTCAAAACTATTACCACCTACAGAACCAAGTAATGATGTCGAAATAATTGCGCGCCATTCACCCCACAGATCATTTCCTTGACCATCGGAATCTACAACCACTGCATTCTTAGAAACTCTTTCATCAGAATCCATGGTACGAATACTATTTTGAAAATCAGAATCATCCATAATAGATGTGTCTAGCCAGTACAATTTACCTGATTCTGAATCTCTATTTCTAATCCAAAAGTTACCTGCAGCTAAAGCTTTTTCTGGAGCGGTAGGTTTAATTGTTGGTATATTATTAATTTCTACAATTTGATATTCTTGTCTTGGATTTCTTTGAGCTATTTTATAACCAATTTCTACTCTACCAGAAAAATCTTTTAAATATAGTTTAGAAGTAACATGGCTAATTAACCTACCAGTGCCAAACGTTCTCCTAAAACCTGTAGTAGCTAAATCAAAATCTATAATTGTACTAGCATTTGAATTAGTTAAAGATACAGCTGAGCTCATTTCAACTCTAATAATAGGTTGATAATAAAAATCTAAATATTTTACAAAATTAGAACTAAATGAAACACTAGAAGAGCTCCCGGTTGTTCTATAAAAAGAAACACTATTAGCATCTGATGTAACTTGAGCAGCACCAACTTCTGCAATCGCTGCATTTTTAATTTGTAATATAACGTCAGCTATAACACTATCAGAATCTAAAATTAAAGTTTTACTATTTCCATTAATATTATAGTCTATACTTGCAGTATCTGAATCAAAATCAATATCACTAATAGTAATAATATAACCAGCGTTTTCATCAAAACCTGTTACGGTTTGACCAAAAGTAAATGTGTTATACATTTGTCTTTTAGTATATAACTTTCTTGTTTCAAGGTTAATTGCAATTTCACCTTCAAGTATTTGACTAGCTAGAGGTTGACCTTCACCGTTAACACCGCTAATTCTAGATCTACGGTGTTGAACAAAACCTCTTTGTACTTGAGTATCACTATCAATCATCTACACGTGCTCCTGGAACTAATAACTGCACCATACCAGGAAATGGTTCGTCAGTAATTAAAAGAATGTTACCGGTCTGGTCAACTATAGAACCAGTAGTAACTTGTTTAAAGACTTGAGCAGGAGAAGCATCAGCAAAACCGTTATAGATTTTTGGTCTACCTTGGCCATCGGAATCTAAGTCAGGAGAGTTAGAAAACGCTCCGTCTGAATCTCTACCAAACACTGCTTTAAGTCTTTTAAATGTATCTCTATTAGAAGAAGTTTCTTGTTGTGTATTGATATAATCATACAAGAAACTGTTAATTTGAATTAAAGCTTCTGAATCATACATAGAATTAGTCATTCTTCTATACACTTGAAACACTGGTTGAGATACCGCATCGTCAATATCACTCTGTAGAGTAGAAGGAGCTACAGGTAAAATATATTGATTATTTCTTAATTCAAGCTCACCACCGACTGTTAAGTCAGGCTTGTTCCACTGAATCCAGTCTGCTGCTTCAAAATTATCTTGTCTAGCATTCATAATTTGCTGAGTGCTAATAAGAGTTGTTCTTCTTAATACCCAACCTCTATTTGGACCTTGATAAGTAAAAATTAAAGTGTTGTCTTGTGCAGTACTAAAATTAACAAAAGACCTGCCATCATCAATATCAAATTTTTGCCATAATTTAGGATACGTAGTACCAACATCAGAATCAAATTTATTATGATTAAAATTAACTCTTTTATAAACAGGGTAATGTTTTACACCTAAATGATCTGTAAGAGAAACAGCATCTGAATCAGGGTACATGCTTTGTGATTCGGGTGTATGGGTTTTCCATTCTGTAATTTGTTGTGATGATCTAAACTCATAAGGTGTAGTCCAGATAGAAATATTTTTGTGCTGCCATGAAGAAAAAGAATCTCTTATTTCAACTACATCACCAGCTCTAGCTAGAGGTAATACAAGATGAATTGTTCTACCTTGGGAAACTTCTCTCAGATCAGCTGTAATTCTTTCACCTCGAGATAAAAAATACCACTCACTATCTCTAAAAATATCAGGTATACCGTCTACGTTAGTGTCAACAAATTCACCTTCACTATCTACACCATAACCAAAATTGTTAATAGTGTCTCTAGGAGTAGAAGCTCCTCCTGATTTAAAATTAACTATAGTATATTTACCTGCAGGATGTAACTCTCCTACTTTATATTCATAATCTCTAAACGGTCTTCTGTAACCATAAAAAGCATTATTAGGATCATTTCCTATAGGGTTGTCTCCAAAATTAGAATAAAGATCAGCAAACAGATTATTGATCTTTAGACCACCTCGTCTAGCTGAATCACCTGTACCCGAATCTGGAGTAGTACCTAAATTAATTAAATCTTTAGAAGCCATATTTTATTTATTACCTAAATTGTGCTTAGATCTCTCACGATCTTAACTATATTACCATCTGAGTCTGATAAATTTATCACAGAAGGACTAAGATTAGAATCATTGTTTAACACAGCATCTGAATCCGTTTGTGTAACTTGAACCCATCCTACTTCAGAACCCTCTATAGGTTTTAAACCTCTAGATAGTTGATATAATTCTGGAACATTACCATCTGAATCTCTTGCTGGAATACCTATAATAGCTCTTGAATCATAGATTATATTTGTAGTTGTAGCTGGTCCGTATAACCAAATTTTAGAAGTAAATTCTAAATTCCACTCTACTATTCTTCTATCACCAATGTCACCTGTCCAGTCATCTGCCCAGGTTGCTGCAGTAAGAATAAAAGGCATATCATATGTGTTAGTTGGAACAGGTGTATCACTATCTGCATCCATAGGAAAATTTCTTACTTTTACAGTATATGCTGGTGTAAAGAATGGTAATATTTGTTCTACTATTTGCCACCCATCATTTAAATTTTTTGTAGTAATATACATAGTAAAATCTAAATTATAAGGTGTAGGAGAATGAACTCTTTGTCTTGGAATATTTAAAGTATCTGGAGTTCTAATGACTGTTTGTTTATTAGAAATTTTTCTATCAGTATCATAATTCATAGCTACAATCTCATATGAGATTCTAGGAAGCAATTTTTCAAACATTTCTTCTTCACGTTTAAATTGTTTTTGAGCTTCTAACCATTTAACTCTAGGTCCATAAGAAATAGGAACCGGAAGAAATTTACCATCTCTTCTTTTAATTACAATATTATTAAACAAGCTTCCAAACACTGCGACAGCTGTTTTAATACTTTCATTGTAAAAATGTTGACCTATCATTAGATGTCATCCAAGTTGTTTATTATACCAGAATAACCAAAAGCTTCTGCTGTATAATCTTTAGTTACTACATCACCCTTGTCTCTCAAAGGCTCTCCTTGACTATCATACTTGGTTTCTTTCTGAGAACGTTCTTCTAAAGCCTTATTATCAGCCCAAGTATCAAAATGATCTTCACTATCATCAGCAATATTAAGATTTAGTGAATCTGAATCAGTTAATTCTAATCCTGTCTTGGCTCTAGCGATAGGTCCTGTATCAGAATCAATAAGATTTTTCTGAGAACCATTTTTATTATATTCCACCACTCTTGGATTAAATTCTAAATCTTCTCCACTAAGCTCAAACAATCTACATCTTAATTTGTATTGATAGTTATCACCTATTTGATAAAATGCACCATCATGATAAGTAGTAACCCGCAAAATTTCAAACACTTTAGGAATATATTGTTCTTTATTCTGAGCAGATCTACCAAAAGGTATAACAACTAAATCTCCTTCTAAAGGTCTTGTTCTAGCAAAAGTAATAGCCTCGTCACTATCACCATTTGATTTTAAATCAGAATCAAAATTATCATAAAGAGATTCAAACTTAGGTATTGCAACTGACAGAATAACTTCTTCACGGAATTCAATTCCATAAGTAGTCATTACATCACCTTCACCCTCAAAACCAGCTGCAGCTACAAGTAACACATCCATTTGAAGACCTCTATGAAATCTACTTTCAGGTCTTTCATTAAATACTTCATCAGTGTAAGGAGCTGTTCTTGGCATGTACCTTACAGTAATGCCATTAATATTAATTGATTCTCTAATTAAATTTTGAACTACTCTTTGTTCATTTGTTGAGAAACGAGAAGAGGCGCCGAATTGGTTAATGTAACCATCAATATAAGTATTTCTAACACCTGCAGAGAGGGCATAATCGTCGTTAACTTTTTGGATTGATCTGTTGAGATTAACACCGAAGTCTGAGTCATTATCAGCGTTGTTTAGTTCTGTTGTTGACGCAAGTGTAAAACCTGAATAATTGTTTCTGATTGCCATTAGCCATAGTACCCTGAATCAAACCCTCTTTGATTAAAGCGTAAATGAGCTTCTGTAATTGCATCATTAACATTTCTAGCCTTAATATCCATAGTCTGTCTAGACCCTGCTTCTGTTTCAATAAAATTATCATACAGTGCTTGTTGTTGAGCAGCTGATAAATCTGCATCCGCGATACCATCTCTATATCTAGCTAAAGCTGTTTTATAATCAAACTGTAGATTATCACCTGAGTTTTGATATATTACATCGTATTGATTATTACTTTTATTATATTGAATTAAAGAACCTTTATGTAATACTATATCACCTTCAGATGCTTCAATGTTAGAATCATTGATATTAGGATAGGTTGTTCTCCAAGACGAGTAACCTTCTGTTCTTAAAGTTGTTTTTACTACTGCAATATTTTTATCACTTACCATATTTAAAGGTAAATCAGAATACTCTCTAATACCTAAGAACGGTCCGAAGAATTCAAGTCTGTTAAGTTCTTGATCAATAATTTCATTTGTAAGATATTCTGCTTCAATGAAATTATTAATTTTGATAAACGCAGTACGCAACGGATCACCATCGTTAGAATTAGGAGAAGTACCAATATCAACCACTGTTGATTCAGAAGTGATTCTATTTGAACTAGTATATTGGATAATATTACCATCTGAATCCTGTACGTTAGGGATTAAATCTGGTTCACTTACAGAACGACCTTGCGGGTATAAATGGAAATCTAATCTTCTGTTTAACGATGCGTATCTAGCCATTTTGTTTTATCAACTTTTCTAATAAACTTTCTATTCTATTTATTTTATTCTCTAAAACATCTAACCGGTTTTGATCAGCTTTACGTTTTTTTGCAGCTTCGTAAACTTTCCAATTTGTATTTACTACTGCTCCGTTTCTTTTTTCTAAATTTGAATGACCTTTAATTTTCATATTAAATATCTGCAATAATTCTTAAATCTTTAATACGTGGAATTTGAGCTTCGTTTTTAGTAATCATTCTAATTCTTAATTTAAAAGATATAAATTCAAATGGAACTGATTGACTTACGGAGTATTCTTTAAATATAGTATCAGAAGTAAACGGTCCGTTATTAGCTTCTGTAATAAAAGTATCAGCTTTAAAATCTTCCCATCCTATTTCCGCAAACGGTGTTTCTTCACCGCTTTGTTTAGCCTTGTATGAAAATTCTAATTTAGAAGAAGGTTCCATATCTGCGTCAAACTTAATAGTAAAACCATCAGCTGGTATTTCTAGAGTGATCTCTTTAGTAACATAAGCAGAAAATTCTTCTTCTGATTTTACAGCAGAAAGATAAGAAGTGTATTGTTGTATTTGATCATCTGTACTTCCTGAAGTAATGGAAGTCATCGTTAAACCTTCGATATCAGAATCGTTTAAAAGAGTTCCTGTAACGTTTCTATATACAACAGGGTTTAATGCATCACTTACTCTAATTAGAGGAGAACTGTATGCGTTTCCACTATTAAGAACCATTCTAATTACTAAATCGTTTGTAGAAGCATTTAATAAATTTCTTACAATAAAAGGATCTTCTAATTCAATGTATGCATTATTTTCTAAAGGTTGTTCAACCCCTGGAGTAATATTAGCCAACGCATCGTTTTTAATTTTATTTGAATCTACAGCAAGAACTAAAGAATTAGTTTTAGCTGCAGTTAAAAATAATTCTACATCATCTATTTCATTAGCTTTAATTACAGGTATATTACTAATAATACTATCATACACTATAGGTTGTGTTGCAAAAGTATCAAAGATAGGTACAGGTGGTGTACCTGTTGAAGTTGCTTTAGATGTTGTTTTTACAAAATAACTATTTAGAGTTGGGTATAAAACATTGTGAGTACCGTTTAATTCTGAATCTGAAATACCGTTATAATTATTTGGTGTACCAAACTTATCTAACCCTGTAATAGTTACTTGTGCATTATTAAAATGCATACCATGATTAGGATGAAGTATTCTTACATAATTAGAATTTTTAAATGTCTCAATAGCTAACCCTCTATTAAAAGCACCAATGTCAGCATTAAAGGTTTTAACATTAGAGATTTCATTTTTTAAAGTTACATTAGATGCTGGTGGATTTCCATCACTATTAATATCAAAATTAGCTCTTTTTAACACAAAAGCTAAATCTAGATTTTGTTCCGCTGACCAAGTAGTTTGGTTTTGAGATACAAAGAACGAACCAAAATAACCACCTACATTTGGTTGTGCATCATGAATTCCAGAACCGGTTAAAAGTTGTTTACCGATTTCTGCTACGTGAACTTCCGTTTCATCAGAAGGGCTTTTAATAACAATAGCGTATTCTGTATCACCTTTAAGTATTACAGGCTCTAAAAATCTAAAATTAGTACTGTTTGTAGAAGATGGAGTAGTTACTTCCATAGCTTTTGTAATTTTATTCCAACCAGTACTACCAACTATGTTTCTAGGTCCTCCTGGATAACCATTAACAGTTTCTCTTATTTCAACAATTATTTTGTCCATTACAGGTCTTATATCAACAAAACCTAACCATAAATCAATAGAAGTAATAATAGCTTCTTCTTGTGTAGAACCCACATTACCGGCTAAAATATCTGCAGCAGTTGGATTACCTTTTATTGGGAGCTGGAACAACTGTGCAATTGGGTCGCCACCGCCGTCGCCGCCGCGATCGTCATTACCGTTATCCGCTGGTGGAGCAGGTGGAGGATCAGCAATAAATCTAGATGTCTGGTCTCTTACTTTAGTACCTAGATTTGTAACGTCAATTCTTTTATTATCAACGTCTGCAATAATTTCATTATAGTCTCTATGACCTATAGACTTAAATACACTTGATGCAGAAGAAGCTCTACCACTTAAAGTAACATCTCTTAAGACAATAGATTCTTCACCGGCTTTAAAAGTTTGATAAGGAATATTAAAATTACCTGTTATTGTACCATCATTTAGAGATAGTATACTCGGATTAATAACTTTAGAACCCATAAGCAATTCATGTTCTGTATTTGGTCTTAAATTTTCAGCTTTAAAACTAATACCACCTGCAGGGTTATCCATCCAATAATCTTGAAGGTTTTGAATAATTTCAGTACCTGTGTTTGTAAATGTAGGCTTTGTACCGTTAATAATTCTTGGTGCACCGAACTGTGTAGTAGTAACTCTTCTTTGAGCTTGAGTTACTGTTGTAGTAATCTGAGTACCGCCGCTAACTCTTGCACTTGCAGAACTACTACTTTGATTACCAAACCATTCTAATCTTGAAGTAGATGAACCACCTGGGGATGTAGTTGTTACATTCATAAATTGACTAAACTGATCTGAGTCCCCTGCAAACGGTCTAATTTTACCATAAAGATTTGTAAAGTAGCTATTGACTTGTGTCCTCCAGTGGTGTTCGAATGGAGTGAGTTTTAAAGTACCAACATATATCCATGTCGCAAAAGGATTAATCTTATGTGTACCTGTAGAAGAAGGTTGTTGTACTAATACATCTTCTTTATATTTTTTAATTAGAATACCAGCGTTATCATAATAATAATCATCAATATTATCTTTAGAAGATATTTCCATTTTTATAGGAACACCATCAGTTTGACCAGGAATAAGAATGTTATTAATTACATCTATAGATGCGTTATATTCTTTATTATTCGTGTCTGCAGAACTATTAGGATTGTTTTGGCATAAAGAAAAATCATCCACAACAAAACCTGACTTTGCTCTATCAAGAATATTATCATGTAGTGCTTGTGACTCTAGAAGAGACAAAGCAACAGCTTCTTCAATTCTATTAACTCTATCTTCAATTTTACCAATATCGCGCATGGTGTAACGTTTATTATCTACAACTTCGACATCAATTTCTGTTTCTGGGTATCTTAAACCTCCAGGTATAGTCAGATAAAATAATGTTATTGCATCTTTTACTTGGTCAGGTTTTTTAGGATTTTTTAAAGCAGGTAATCCTTTTTGAGTTATAATAGAAGAATTCTTACCAATACTAATAGAGGTAATATTGCCTTGATATTCATCAAAATCTGTATTAAAGACAGAGTCTGGTTTGATACGAGGTTGTTTATAATAGTTTCTATTTTTAAAAAGAAACGGTGACTCAGTAATATCTGTAAGTATATCTTCTACTCTAAATCTAAAGTCAATAGAATTTCTAAGATCTTTACCGATATCAAAAGTTTGTTCTGCAATTGGTTGAGGGCTATTAAAAAATCTTACATCGTCATCGTAATAATTGAGATCACTATAACTATCAGCACTGTAATAAAAATTATTAATAGGGCTAGCTGTAAAGTATGAAAAGAAAATTAAAAGGTCATTTGAAGGAGGTGCGTTTTTACCTGTTTTTCTAACCAGTCTTCCTATATCATAATACTCACCTCTCTGTCCATTATCTAGATCATATAAACCTGATATATCTCTACCTACAGTAGCAGTAGCGCTTAAGTAAGTAATAGGGCTAGTGTATTGTGAAACCCCTGCTGGTGATTCTACTCTAAGAACTTCGTTAGCAGTAAACGATGTGTTTTTTTGATAAATTATTTCTAAAGTAGAAGTAGACCCTGTACCAGTCATGTAACTGTGATAACCTGTAGTTGATGCAATATCACCGCTACCAGTAGCAGTAGAATTTTGCAAAGCTACAATTGCTTCAGTACCTGAAGCTATACCAATTATTTTAGAACCCACAGGTACTAAACCTGTAGTGTTAATTTCAATTCTACTAAACTGTGAACTAGCAAACGTGTTACTTGTACCTTCATTAACACCATAAACTTTAAATACATCAGGATAAGATAAAGAAATTTGATTATCTTGAGCAGACCAACCAAAATTAACATTAGTACGAGCTGCTGAACCTGTGTTTTTAATTTTTAAATATTTAAATTTTAAATTCTTTTTAATTTCTTCTTGATCATCAACTCGCGAAACATTCCAATAACCATTCATATCACCTGAAGAAATACCTGTATCTTCAATAATGTTAAAATCATTATCAAAAACTGAAGCAGTACCTCTAAGAGTTTTAATTTCAGATGAAGTGGTTGTTATTAGAGAAGGAATAGCATTATTAATACTTCCAGGAACTACCGTAGCTGTAAAGCCGCCAGCACCTGTAATCGTTCGAACTTCATCAGTGTGGCAAATGTGTGTACTGGTTATTGTAGTGTTAGTAAGACCAGCGACAACAGATTTAACTTCTTGCCCTACTGCAAATTTACCAGACCAGTTTATTAAAGCAGTAGCATTAGCATCCGCGTGATGGTTGCCATCTGCATTATAAACATAACCTGTATTACGCGATACAGTAATATCATTACCATCATTAACCGAAATAGAAGCTGGGTTAGTTGTAATAATTTGAAGCATTTTAACATCATAAATGTATAATTTATTATTACTAAAGCTATATGCTCTTGCTACACCTACAGTCTCACCTTCTGAATCATTAAGAACAATTCTATTAGCCCAAGTGTATGGATCACTTCCTGTTTGACCTGGTAAGTTACCTGATGCTGAAACTATATCGTAGCTTGTTAATTTATCAAATGGTATAGAATAATTACTAGTTCTTACAAAATCGTTATTTTTTGTAAATGTTAATATTTTAGGACCGGTTAATTCTGCTTCAAAACCTTTTACATAAGCTTTAGAAGAACCTATTCTTACTTGATACAAATCTGAATCAGCATCAGAAATAGTAATAGGGAATGGTTTAACCGTATAGTTACCTGATTCATCAAATGTTCTTCTAGCAAGTGTGTTACCTATATCTGAATATTGAGGATTACCTTTTACATTTTCTACAGTAACACCGTTTTGAATAGTTAAAACTCTAAAAAATGTTTCATCTTCAACGGAGTCTAAAGGTAGTGTAGCAAAAGTTAAAGTTTGTTTAAGTCTATGAGAACCTGGTGCTCCTTCATTTGTAGAGCCTCTAGCATTATCATATAAAGTAGAATCATCATTTTGTGTTGATATAGATTGCTCAGCACGAAAACCTAACTTAGCAGAAGGGGTGTGTGAAGTAGCACTAATAATAACTGTCTGTCCAGGAATTCTTGTAAAGAAACCATTTACATAATATATTCCTTCAGAAACGGATCCTAAACAGGCTTCTGAAACGGAATTAAAAGTATTAACTAATTCCGAAGCTAGGCCTGGATTATCTGATAAAGTAGCGTATATGAAATCACCAGAAGTAGAAAACGTTTTAGCAGTTATGTATTGAAAGTATAATGCACCAACATTGGAAGTACCAATAGAACCTGAAGGTTGTTTAATGACTCTTGCTCTAACAGAACCATCAGAGTTAGTAATAATTTTACCCTCCAACGTATTTAAATCTGCTATGGAAGTTGCTACTCTGGCATTAGATATAGGAAAACTTGCGTTACCTGAACCGGTAAGAAATATAGAATACACACCGTTAAGAACGTTAATATTACCTTCAGTAATTCTAGAACCATCTTTAAAAATGTGATTACCAAATCTTTGAACTTGGTTTTGCATAAAGCTTTGAAGTGTAGTTAATTCTCTTGCTTGTACTGGGAAACCTGGACGAAAAAGAACTCTTAAAAAGTCTTTTTGTGGATCAAAGTCATCAAAGTATGGAGATACATTTAAATTTAAGTTAGCCATTTTTCACCGTAATTTTATTATTTATTTAGAAACTCAATACGAAATTTATAGATTCTATTTGATCTTGCGATCTAATTAAAGGTTTAATTTTCCAATCAGATATTATTAATTCACCAGAATTAAAAACTATATCTCTGTCAAAAGTTTTTTCTATTGTGTGTATTTTGTTTATACCATCTTCTAAAGATACTTGTTCACTATCACTAAAAGAGTCTTGTTCTTTATCGTAAATGTAATTAATATAATATACTCTATTATCATTTACAGCTACAACTCTAGCTCTTCTACCATCATCAACCGGGTAAGGTTTAATAATATCATTAACATTGTAAGTTGCTGTAAGCCCTTCTATTCTAAAACTTTTACATGCTACATAAAAATCTTGTGATGCAATACCGTCTGTAGTTACATCTATAGGGTTTCTAATTAAATTTGCCATTTGATATTGATTTTGAGCTAGTGGTAAAAATTCATCTTGTGGTATATTTCTAGCTACTAACATAATACTATTAGCATTAAGATCTGTAGGTGCATCAGAACCATGTCCTAGACCACCTGCTATTCTAGCTGAACATCCAGGTATTAATTTACCATCTTGATCTACTATTTTAATTACACCAACATAACCTAATCCATTTTCTTCTAAAGTAGGAAAAAATCTGTTAGCTTCTGAATCGTAAAATATATTAGCTTTAAAATGATTCAATATTAAATCACTATCGAATCTAGAATCTGTAGCTCTTATTTTAACTGTTCTTCCATTTTCCCAATCACTATCTCTTCCAGCATATAATAAATCACTATCAAAAGAAAAACCATAAATAGCTCCCAATTGCGCATTTTCTTGAACTGAATATTGTAAATATCTAGTAGTACCTGGGACTAATGTTGCTGCTTCTTGCTTAGTAACTCTTTCTGGCACAGGCATAAATTCAGAATTTAAAAATCTAACAGCATCAGAATTAGAAATAGAATAAAGATATTGCCAAACATAACTATCTGCCATAGTAATAGGTGAAGCAGAAGTTCCTGTAGGAGCATTAATAGAGGGTTTACCTGTAGAATGTAAGCATTTGTACACGTTTAATCTACCAATACCAGAAACAAACTCTCTAACTAAAACATAAAAATTACTTGTACTTGGCCAAGAATTATAAATTCTATTTTGCACCCAATCAATTCTCGGAACACACCTACTTACACCCCCTGGAAGAATTCTATGCATAGTTAAAGTATTTTGCGAATAAAACGATTGATCACCTATTGAAAATTCTGAATCACCAGATGCGCCTGCCGCAAAAAATTCTGAAGTTTCAGCTAAGCTTAAAGAATAATTATAATAGTCACTGTCATTAGTAAAAGCAGCTGCTGCATAAAAAGCTTCGTCTTTAGTAGCATCTTTAAGAGAATCAAATAACGATTTAGCTAATAATAAATTTATGTTGTTAGTTATTTTTGCAGTCACTTTACTTTTCTACCTTTCATTGAAGATAACGGATCTCTCCACTCTTCCAAATCTGCTCTTTCGTTAGCATCATACCAATCAAAAATATTACCTACACTATTATTTAATACAGAATCTTCACCAGTTTGATAGTGTGTGTTCCATATGATATTATCTGAATCTGTATTATTCCACACTATTGGTTTAAAAGGTGTTTTAAACTTTCTATAATCTTGTGTTCTTTTTTCTGCATATGTTGTATATAAAAATCTTGGTTTTACTTTCATATTTTGAATAAAAGAACTATAACCGTTTACTTGCCAACCTTCACTGTCCTGTCTTAAAGAGTTTATTTCATTCCACTTTTTTTCAAAAGCTTCAAAATCTGTATAAACTGTTCCATCTTGTTCTGTAAAAGTTAACGAACCATTAAGTCTCATTGCTTGATTAAAATCCGAAGCTTTTTTAAACATCATTTCTCTTTTACGGTCAGTATTAAACCATTTAAATGTTCTATTATCTTGAGGGTCTTTTTTAAGCTTTGAGTAGTCAATAGCTTTGTAAGTTTTATTCTCACTATCTGACCATCTTACATGAAAACCAACAGGTAGATCAGAATCGTAAATGTTAAAAACATCATTAATAGGGTCTATAAATTTAGTAGAAGCAATCTGTACAGGATCATAACTATCTCTTGTTCTAGATTCTTTTTTATAAAAATCTTGAACTGTATTATTAAATTTTTTGTAGTTAAGTATTAATGAGTTTACTTTATTATTTCCATCTGAGTCTTGAGATGTAATATGTCTTTTAAAACTTTCTGAATCAAAATTATAATAATTGTTATAAAAATTATCGTAATCAACAAATTCTTTTCTCACTAATCCCATAGGTTCGTAATCAAACCAAGACGCTCCATATTCTGATACAATTGATTCATCATAACCTTTTTCAAAATTACTAGCTCTAATTGCATTTAAATTAAGAGTGGTAGGGTTATAAAATAAGAAAGAGTTAGATTCATATCTAGTATTATCTGCTGTTATTCTATTAGCATCTTTAGGGTCTGTGTAATGATCTAAGACAGTGTCAAATGTATAATAAGTGTTTAAAGTTTCATTAAAAGATTTACCTGTTATATTAACAGGTACATTTACATTTTGATTTACGTTAGTCTCACCAAATAATAATAAACCTGCAGGATGGAGAGTCTCTTTTATTTTAGCTCTCCAAAGATCTATAGATAAATTGCTTTGAATAATATAAGTATAATGAGAATACAAATAATTGTCTTGAATTACACCTCCAGATAAAGAATTGAGAAAACCATCTTCATTAATAAAAGTTTTTGTAGTAGTACCAGCAGAACTTAAAACAGGATTAAAAGAAGCTCTACTGTGATAAGCAACATAATTAGCTAATGTTTTTTTATTCCTTATTATAACCTGGTTAGAAGCAGGGCTAAACGCAGCTACTCTTAGAACTCTATTTTTTATTTTGTCAAATTCTTCTAAATCACTATCACTTGCAAACGCTCTATTTTTAGCAGGTGACAAAGAAATTATTTTTTTAGTAGGACTTACTCTATTAATAATTCCGAAATAACCAGTGTTTTGCCATTGAGCTATTTCACTATCTACACCTAGTTTTGGATCTGTATAATCATTATACCATTTAAATTGATAATCTGAGTCATTAAAAGTGTAATTGTTTAATTGATTAAAATGATAATGGTCTAGACTATTTAAAAACTTATTATAAATTCTTACTTTAAATCCTTGATCACTATCTTTAATAACTTCATAATTAAAATTGTCTTCACTATCAACCAATCTTTTCCATTGGGATGTAATTAAACTTAGACCGTTATCAGAATCAATAACAAAGTCAGAATCTATCCATTGAAATATCTCACTATCCATAGCATATGGTATTCTAATTGATTTAATATTATATTTTGTACCACTATCTTCTGTTTTATAAATTTTTATACTTAAATCTAATCTATCAGAATCATTAGAAAAAGCTTCATTTTTTTGATCTAAATACTGAAAAGTTACAAGTTGACCTTTAAGAAATTCACTTCTACCCTCTACAGTTACATTCATTGGCGCTTCAATTAAAATATCGTTTGCATCTGCAAAATAACCTCTATCAAAAATGGTAAAATCAGTTATAGTACCAATTTGAGTTGAAATTGGAGATATATTTAGCCCTTGAGGAGAGGTAGGGTTCTTAGCGTAAGGAAGACCTTGATTAATACTTGTAGAGGTAGATATAGACACATCTGGTAGAACGTTATAGCTACCACCCCCTATAACAGGTACTATTACATTTTCGAAATCATCAGATAAAAAACCGTTATTAAGTTTACCGGTTCTAACATTGTAGCCATCTACCTGTAAAATCCTACCATTTTTATCTACTTGTGTTACAACAGCACCACCTCCTGCACCCTGTCCTGGTGCATTAGGGGTAAATACAAAGCTATCTCCTTCTTTAAAAAACTCGCCCCTGTCTCTAAAATGTATGCCTGTAACTGGTCCGTTATTAACACTATCTACAATAACGTTAAAAGTTCTGTTAAGAGACACAGATTTAACTTGAATTATATCACCTTCTATATAACCCGGAGCGTTGTTTTTAGCTATTAAATTTACTAAAGATAAAAAAGGTGACACTTCAATAAAAATTCTAGGGTCATTAGGATCGGTAATTCTATATGTTTGTGTAACATCTGGGTTAAAAGCAAAATTTAATTGGCAACTTATTATAAATGCACTATCACTATCCCCTGTTTTTCCTAATATTTGCCCGCTAAGAACAGTAGCAACATCTGAATCCGTAGAAAAGCTGTCATCACTGTGAGACAGTGTAGCAAGAGAAAAATTAAGATCGTTTAATTGATCACTATAATTTACTACTTTAAATGTAGCTAAAGGAAATGAAAGATATTTACCTTCTGAAGCTTCAATAATATTGTCTCTGGTTTCAAAGATATCAATATCTTCATTGTATAACATACGGAATAATAATTCAAAAGATTTAGGAGAACCTTTTGCTAAGTATACATCTCTTATCTTTTTAATTAATACTCTATCTTTAACAGCTGATGTTTCAACCGCTATAGGTAAAAATTCTCTTTTAAAATAATTAATAAAGCTATCTAAAGTTGTGTCAATATCTTTATAAGAGGTAGAATTGTTAACCGCAGCCATTGGGTTGTCAATAGCTTTAAACATTTCTTTTACATTAACAGCTTCTGAATCATTTCTTTTATCTAAATATTCGTAATATGCTTCTATAAAAATTTTAAAAGAAGGATTATCAGAGTTAATAAACTCTGGTAAGTTATCGCTAATAAATGATCTTACTGTTTTTTCCATTAGATACTACGTGATAGGTTTAAGTTTTTAATTATACTTGTTTCATTTTTTTCTAAAACATCTACTGATGAACCCTCAGTATCGGTTTGCAATACTATGTTTTCCGTAGCTTGTACATCGAAAGAATCAGGAATAGCTGTAAAAATTATTTCACCGTCTTGTGGGTTAAAATCCTGTAATTCTACAACCCCTGTTTCATAATTTATAGTTCCAGAGTAAGGAACTACAGTAATTTTTTCATCATCTATAAAATCAAACAACCTTATATTACCATAACCATCATCATCAAAGCCTGATCTTACATCTCTGCCTTCTCTAAAAAATAAATTTGAAGTAACAACTCCTCCATTTTCTGCATTAAAACCATTAGCTGGATGATAAAGTTTATTGGAAAAATTTAAAGTATACTTATCTAAAGTTCCGTTTAAAGCAAAAGTTTTTATTTTTAAAGATACTCTTGTATTAGAACTTATTATAGATGAATCAAGTTCTTCTACCTGTTTTGAAAAAAATGATTCAGTAAAATTAGCTAAAAAGTTGCCAATATAGGCATTATTAAGATTTCCTATTAAAGATATTATTTTAGACTTTAAAGCATTTCTGTTAGTTACTAGTTTAGTTTCATCAAATATAACTACACTTTTTAAAACTAAATATATAATTTCTGGATCTACAAATTGTGGTCTTATTGTTACTACGCTACTTTTATTAAGTATTTCAGTAAGTAGAGTGTCTTTAGTAGATGTAGTAAGCTTGTCTCCTGATTTTGGTTTAATAGCAATAAAAACTTTTCCTGGCTGGTTTACTTTTTCACCACCGTAAACATTTATAGATTGAATGTCTGCAAATTTATTAATTAAGAAAGTTTTATAGTCATTTTCAGTAACAGCTCTAAACTGAGATTGAAACCAATGAGGAGCATTATCCTTTATAGACTGTATACTTTCAGGTGGTTGTCCACCTTGAGAAATATCAGGTGTATTTAAAATAGTAATATCTGTTCTACCTGGTATGTTAATACTAAAAGTTCTAGCGCCGTTAGCTATAGAACCAGAAGATTGAATAAAAGTAGCTAAAATTACACTACCTATGCTAGGTTTATTACCTAAAACATTATTACCAAATACTATTCGATGTGTACTATCTTTTGATTCTTCTACAAAAAATACTCTTGAATTTTTATCTACTGATGTCATACCTTCTAGTTCTGGTGTAACTTGAGTATATTTTATACCGTTTACACTAACTTTTAAAGTAGTTGTGTCAATATTAGGTAAGTTTAAATCAAAAGAAGGGTATTCTACTGAAGCGTTATTATTAACAAATCTTTGAGTAAATAATCTACCTTCATAAATTTGTACATCAATAGTGCTATTAACTTGACCAGAAACAAAACCTACTGTATAATCTTGAATTGTGTAAAAATTAAATTTAGTGTCACCAGAAGAAGCAGAGAAAAAAGAACCTGCTGGAATAACATAAAAACCTTCTGAACCTAATCTAGGTACATTTAATTTAATTGTTGTAGAAGAAGACCTAGCTGATCTAGGAACATAATTTAAAGATTTAGCTAAAGACACTACGTTACTTCTAATTAAAGAAGTATCTAAAAAAGATTCATTTAACTGAAAATTTGCTGTAAGTGCATTGTAATGAGTGTTATATGCTAATATATCCATTAACAAGTTTAAACTTGAGCCTGAAAATTCATAGTCAGAAAATTCTGGCCTTTCTTTAAAATAATTTACTAGATCATCTTTAATAGATTGAAAATCTAAATCGCTTACTATCGGTCTTTGATCCATTATCTAAGCCTTTTAAGTACGGTTTCAAAAGTGTTAACTGTTTTACTAGATATAATATTATACACTATAGTAATAAAGTAAGCATTTGTATCAGAATTATCTCTAATTTCAATATCTCTTACTACTATTCTAGGTTCGTAATTTGTTAATACATCGTTAATAACAGTTTTTAAATCGTTAGCTACTACAGGTGAAATAGGTTCAAATAATATGCTTCTTATATTGCAACCTAATGTGGGTTGAAAAGGTCTTTCAAAAAAATTAGTGTTAATTAACGTCTTTATGCTTTGCTGTATAGCGTTAACATCACTTTTCGTACCCAAATCACCTGTAATTGGGTTTATACTGAAAGACAAGTCAAAGTCTTTGTAAATTTTGGTCTTTTCATATGTTTGTAGTTGTGCCATGTTTTATTTATTCTAGATAAATAACTATATTATAGATAACCTGCAGGTAAAAATGTCCGGAAGAAAAAACCACGGTAACAATTCAAAACGATTTGACGTTAATTCTTTTTACGCTTACATTAAAAAAGCGCATATAGAAGAACTTTTAGACGCAGATGGTAATACACCTTTTGATTCGGAATCTATAGATAAAAGCGTTTGGGATTATGCTGCTTATCTTTATAAAGATATCCAAAATTATGGAGGTTTGTTATCTTATTTTGATTCAGATTCTTTTAGAGATGATTCAGATGGTTCAGGTAACAATACTTGGTCTGCTATTTCTAAAACTAGTGCTGTAACTAAAGTATATAAACCTTTAAAAAGATGGTTATATTCATTAGATTCAGAAGATGGTATTAATAATACTATAGATCTTATTACAGGTGGCTTTAATAGACGTTATTACACTCTTCCTTTATCAGATTCAGAAGGAACTGTTAGACATGTAAATATTTACACATTTTTAAAATCTCATTTTGACAGATGGTTACAGTTTGATCCGTATGAAAGAAAAAAATTATCTTCAAGAATTATTGATAACTTAGAAGAAGATTCTGATCAAAGATATCAATACGCTAATCAAATTATTAGAGCAGTAGAAGAAGATTCAGATTTACAACGCAGGTTAGTTGAATTAATTAGTAATGTACTACAAACAGATTCAGAAGTAAGAAACGAAATTCTTAGAACTACAATTACTGCGTTTCAAAATGATTCAGATAAAGCTAGAGAATTAGTAGAAATTATTAGTGCTGTACTGGAAACAGATTCAGAAATAAGAAACGAATTCGGAGATCACTTCTTAGTATCTTTAAGAAATGATTCTGATCAACAAGTCGAGTTAGGTTTTATTTTATCTAGTCATGAATTTACTGAACTTAATACAGATAAAATATATGCTAGACAAGTACTACCTATGGATGGAGATGATACCGGTAACATAGGTGATTCTGATAATAAATGGTCATTAGGTAATTTTGAAACTATTAGAACAGATACTTTAAAAGTAAGAGGTCTAGATAAAGATAGAATAGTTTATGTTAGTGATTCAGAAGGAACGCTAGCTACTCATAAAGACTTACAATGGCAAAACGATTCAGAATTAATTACAACTAGATTAACAACAACTGTTGATACCACTTTAGCTTCAACTAGAGTTACTGATCTTGACCCTACTGGAGTAGTTTTTGTATCTAACGATTCAGAAAACAGATTAATAACTAGTAACAATTTAAGATTTACTAACAATACTTTGTATTACATGGGACGTGCTGTTCTACCAATAGATTCAGAAATGCTTAAAACTCTATTGGTAGAAAATATCGATTCAGAATTCAGTCAGTATGTAGGTCTAGATTCTGAAGCTGTAGAGAAAATTATTGGTGGTTCAACTGTTCTTTCACAAGTAGCAGTACCTGTAGGTGATAGAGGAAATATTTATTATATCGATTCAGATAATACTAATAAACTAGTAAATGGACCTTTAATTAAAATAGGTAATGATAGAGAAAATTATTATATTTCTCCTGGTGAATTAAGTGAAGCATTATCAAGACATAGCGAACATGAAAGTGGAGATGTTATCTGGGATCTAGATTTACAAAATCCTGATGTGGGTGGTGCCGCTTATGTACATGATTCTGATGGAGCCGGAAACAAATCTTGGACTTTAGATAGTAATATTACTATTAATGGTGGTATTAATGAAGGTAGAATAGTTCATAACCCTAACACTAAGAAAACTTTTTATAATGATGGTGTAAATAAAATACATGAACTAGGCACTGCTAGAGATTTTTCTGATGTAATCGTTATGCAGCCCCTTACAGGTAGCCCTGATTCAGACACTCTTGGTAAAGAAGGTTTACGACCAGGTACTATTGCAGTAGCTGATGGCACTAATTGGGATCCAGGTTCTATTGGAGGAGCTACTCCTTATCCAGTATTCTGGGATGGTGGTCAATGGCTATACTTCTCAATGTTCTAAGAGGTCATTATGCCGGGTAAATTTCATTATAAAAATCAATCACAACGTTTTGATCTTTATACTTTTTACGCTTTATTAACTAAGTGCAAAATTGTCGAACTGTTAGACAAAAACGGTCATACCCCTTTTGACTCTGATACGATTAACAATAATGTATTAGATTACGCTTTACAAATTTACAAAGATATTTTAGATAATGGTATTATAACATATTTTGATTCTGATTCTTTTAGACATGATTCAGATGGTAGCGGTAACAATGGTTGGAATGGTGTAACAAGAAACGCCTCTACAGCAAGAGTGTATGAACCATTAAGAAAGTTTTTATATTCTCAATCTAATAACAACGGTGTTGACGAAACTCAAGATATCATTACTACAGGTTTTAGCAGAAAATATTATACAATACCTCTTTCGGATTCAGAAGGAACAGTTAACCATATTAATGTATATTCTTTTATGAAAAGACACTTAAACAGATGGTTGTCTTATGATAGTTTTGAAAGATATAAATTAACTAAAAATATTTTAACTGTAATGCAACAAGATTCTGATGTAAGCAATTTTTTTGCTAATCAGTTTATAAAAGCTTGTGAAGAAGATTCAGATTTATCTAGAAGAACTGTAGAGATGTACAGTAACAGATTGCAATCTGATTCTGAAGTTAGACAAGAGTTTCTCAAAACAGCTATTACAGCTTTATCCGGCCTAGCACCAGGTGGTGATTCTGATTCCGCTAGAGCTTTAACTGAAGTAGTAAGTTCAGTTTATGAAAATGATTCTGAAGTTAGAAACGAGTTTGGTGATCAAATTGTTAATTCTTTGTTAGAAGACTCAGATCAACAAAACGAATTAAGAGATATTATAAGCAGTACAGAACTTGTTGTATTAAATGCTCCATTAGTTACAGCAAGACAAGTATTACCTATGCCGGCACCACCAGCAGCACCATTTGTAGCTGGTCAGACTGTAGAGTATATAGGATACTCCAATCCTAACAGTAGACAATCTTTTTATGTAAATGTAAACGATGCATTAGGTGGCGCACCACCACCACCAGGATCAGTTATTACACCTCCATATTATGGTGGTTCCGGTGTAGTAATAAAAGATATACTTTTAGCAGGTGATCTAAACTCACCCTCTGAATTTTTAGAATTTAAATTGATAGGTGATAGTGATGGAGCCGGAAACATTCAAAACAATGCATATGATTTACAAGACAACTTAAATACTGGTTTCCAAGACGATAACTTTAATTCTATAACCGGTGGTAATACATTTGGCGGGAATTATTTTCCTAATTTTAATGTTACCAATTATTTAATAATAGATTCAGCTGGAGATTTAGGCACACCAGGTGATGCTTATTTAAAATTTGATATTTATTATACACCACAGGTTGGATCATTTGTTTTCTCATCAGCTGAACAAGCTGCAGGTGTTATATTTAAATTTAAAATCGTATTTGATAGTGATTCTTTAATTAGTTCTAACCCACCACAATCATCAGTTTCTACCGGATCTATAGGAGATTCAAATACAAAATGGTCTACTGCTAATTTTACTACATTAAGATCAGACAATACAAAAATAGATAACGCTGTTAGAAATAGAATTGTTTTAATTAATGATTCAGAAGGTATATTATATTACACCACAGTAAGAGCTTATTGGGCTAAAGATTCAGACAACGACTCTGATTTTAAATTTGTTATAACTAGACTACAAGCAAATGTAGATTCTAAGTTTGCTTCTCTTAGAGTAAAAGATTTAGAAGCAAAGGGTATAGTACATATATCTAATGATTCAGAACAAACAGAAATAGATAGATTAATTACTAATAACAATTTATTTTTTAATGATTCAGATGGTATTATCTACAAAAATAAAAAATTAATAGCTATTGATTCTGATAAATTTTATGATTTATTAATAGAAAATAGAGGTCTGTATACAATAGATTCTGATGGTGTAGATAGTGTAATTAAAGATACACCGGTTAAGTCTGAGTACTCTTGGTTTATAGGACAACGAGGTGATACATATGTTATTAACCCGGAATCAACTGATTCTGATTCTAATAATCTTTTTACAAGAAAGCTCGTATATACAAGTGATAAAGTAGTAGACTCGCAACAAGAATTATCTAGAGCTTTAGGTGATGTTGTAACTAAACAAGAAGTATTTGATACATGGTATAGAATTTCTCACCGATATAATGGTGGCGGAACTCCAGGTACTTTTAATTACCCTGCAAACTCAACTGAACAGAATAGTTGGGCGTTTGATGCAGTTAATGATATCATATACACTACCGCTAACACAACTACTTACTGTGGTTTTATATCTTCAGATACTTATGATGATTTTACTTTTAATTCAACTCTTAATGCACCATACGTGACGCCTAGCAACCCGGATACTAATGATGATGATGTAATTTCTTCCATTGTCGCTTTTGTTACAGAAGGTCAATTTGGTCAACCGGGTTATAGAGAACATACTCTTTCTTTTATTAGAAACCATGGTGGTTTTCCTATGTTAACTCAAAACTATGGGTCTTTAGGACCTGTCACTTGGGCATTAGTTTATAATTACAATCAAGACGATGTACGATTATTAGTTAACGGTACCTCTACAGCTCCAGTTTCTACAGCTCCTTGGAACACTTCTCCATATGGTACAAAAGTATGGATAAGAAGAAAAGGAGATAATATTACAGCTTATTGTTCTCAAATGAATGATTCTACATACACGTTAGATTCAGACACTGAAATTGTTTGGGACTTAGCTTCAGATTCTGATACTATTAAATTTAGAGGTCCTGTTAGATATGGTTATGGTGCTCATAGTCAAAACGGTTCATACTGGTCTGATATATTCTTTGCACCTGATGCAGGATCTTATTTACATAGTGTACAAGACGGTGCACTTTCAAGTGTTGGTGGAGTTGTTTATCAATATAACCCTGACACGGTTGCATGGGAACAAGATAGCGATTTAACTATTGATAATACTGTTGGCGAAAGAATTTTACATAACCAAATTACACATAAAACATTCTATAACGATCCTGTATCTGATACTACATTTAAAATTATGACTGCTAGAAAATTTTCTGATGTGTTTACATTACCTGCATTAGTCAGTGAACCTGATTCAGATACTTTAGGTAGAATGGGGTTAAGACCAGGTACATTTGCCATGGCAGATGGTGTTAGTTGGGATCCAGGTTTTATTGGAGGTACAACACCTTACCCTGTATTTTATGACGGTGTTGCTTGGTATTATTTTAGTTTATATTAAGATAAAAATAGAATTTTTTCGTCGGCTCTTCTTTTAACTAAACCTTTGAGGATTTTTCCTCCAGCTTTTCTCCATTTCCAGAATTCATTTGCGGCGCCTTCATAGTCTCTTCTGTTAAGTTTTGCTCTAAGTGTAGACGATTGATAGTTTCCAAGACCCACGTTAAATGAAAAAGACACCAAAGCATCAAATTGACCTTGCGAAAGATTGACTTTCGTGAGTCTCTCAATACCATCTTCAAAACGCTCAAGATCTTCAAATAATAATTCATCGACTTCTTCATCAGTGAGCACTTTTCCTTTCCATTCTTTTGAAAGAGATTTACCATCACCAATTAAATGTCCCACCCCAACAGTCCATAAACCGATAGGGTCTTGATAAGGTTTTCTGACAAAACCTTCATGGTGTTTTATCATTTTAATGCACTTTTCGCTTACTTTCATTAACTCCAACTTTCTGGATTAGCAGCTCCTCCTGAGCCAGGTGGTGTTATTAAATTTTCTTCATATCTAATAGATTCATCAGAAGCAGTAATAAACATGTTTTCTTCTACATTTATACCTGTCGCATAATCACTATCATATACATTTTTATAAGTAACTATTTCTGTGTTTGTTACCCCTAAAACAGAACCCTCAGCAGATAACATTTCAATTTCATGTAAAGTTACACCATAGCTACCTTCTTGTGTTAGATTAAATCTTATGTAAGGGTAATTAGATAATAATACACCTCCAGTACCCTCTACAAAATGAATTACTTTATCCCCAGCTACATAAGAGGATGTGTCAATAGGAGACCCTGAAGTACCTATAGCGGTACCATCACTATCATTAAGTGAGACCCATGTAGTGTTATCAGCTGATTTTTCTAACCAGTAATTAGAACGAGCATCAGATCTTGTCCATGGTACTACTCTTATTTTCTTTACAGCATTTATTGAAGTGCTAGAAAAATCAAAAGTTAAAGTTTGATTCCCGGAACTACTAGTTAACCAGTATGTGTTAACCCCACCGGTTTCAACACCATTAAATAAATATTCCATATTGTAATAGTTAGAGCCATTGGGATATGAACCCGCAGAAGATGTTATTACTAAACCGTCTGTTTCATTACCTGTACTAGTGATAGTGTAAACAGTCATTCCAGATGAATTAGAATTCCTACCTGTGTAAAAATCTATTTCAGAATCAGGGCCTGTTTTATAAAAACCACCATTTAAACTAGTACCATCAGCTGCTAAGTTAAAGTTAGATAGTTGTAAACTATAAGCATCTGCGTAAAAAAAACCTTTTTCTTTACTATTAATATACATGTCTAAACTAGACATTAAAGAATACGTAGATTCGCTATCTTTACTACCCGTTAAAACAAAATCAAGGGATGTCATACGACTCTCCTTAAATAGCTACAGATGCTTTAATTGAAGCAAATCCTGAACCTGTAATAGTAAGAGCCGCTGTAGCTTGTGCACCTGATGCTGTAGTAGTAACTGTAGTGGTAGTATTACCAGCAAAATTCATAGAATTTCCGGTTATTGTTAATAACACATCTGCTGCAATTCTGTTACCGTAAAAATTAGTAGCAGATACTGTCACGGTTGTGTTAATATCTGAACCGGTATAATTATAAGTATTTGCTGCTGAAGTTAAAGTAATATTAACAGGTATAGTTTCTTGTAACATATATACATTACTGTAACCGTTACCATCACCTACAATGTACCAAATTCTGTCTCTTTTATCTCTACCTATAGACCAAACCTGACCAGCAATTGTGTGTATATTTACCCAACCGTTAGTATTATCCCATTTTAAAATATATGTATTTGAGTGACAAATAACTGCCCATAGTTTTCTATAATCATCTAAATATAAATTGTTAATAGGGCATTGAGGCAATTGTAGATGACTATGGTAAGTTAATGTATTAGGATCTGCGCTTGAAATTTGATATGAAACTATATTTTTATATGCTTGTGCTAGAGAATCAGCATCATAGTCTGTTGCGCCTTTTTTACCACTAACATTATACACAGTAAGGTATCTGTTACCAGAATTTTTAATAACTTTACATGGTGTAAAATAAGCGTTGTTAAAATATTCACCGTTGTGTGTATATGCCTGGTAAATAGATTTAAACAAACCTGAAGTATCTGATTTATGATAACCATTATTATTATGTACAATTCTTACATCACTATCTCTAGTAAATGTATCTGAGCTAATATCCCATTTAAACAACCACGGGAAGAAATTATGGTTTTCATCAAAGTTAGGAACATACCAACAAACATCTTCTGAATCTCCTGTTCCCGCTTTAGAATCATCTCTAAACCAGTTTGAAGCTGGAAGATTTATTTCCATGGTTCCAGAATAACCACCTTGTTGATATTCACTATCATCTGTCCTTTCTACAGAAAGAGTATTAAAAGATGCAATAGTTGTTACAGAATTTGAAGTAGGGTCATATGTTTTAATTATATGATCTTTATGATTTTGCGCTGTTCCTCTTAGAAAAATATAAAAGTTAGAGTTATTACCTGTACCGCATGCGTCAGATGTAATATGTTGCCATCTATAATTAGCTTGAGGATCTGTCAAATTAGTTGACAAAGCTGCAGTAGAAGGGTCATTACTTGAAGCAACCCAAATAGGTTCATAACTCCATGTATCGTCTGGTCTTCTTGCTGCGTTTGATGAAGGAGCAGTAGATCTGTTGCCACCACCTATATAGTAACCAGAACCTCCAAATGTCCAATATCCATGATCTAAAGGTTGATATTCATTACCAAAATTAGCATTATAAGCAAAAGGTGTTCTAAAACTACCATCACCAGTTTGTGCAGCATTAGCTGTTGAATTTGATGCACCAGCAACAACAGGGTTGTCATGCATAGTGTTACTAGCTCCGCCAGCCCAATATCTTACATTATAGTATCTGTTAAAACCGCCAGAAGAGGAAACAATATGTTCATTATTTGGTTCATAGTAAATAGCAGGTCCTCTTACAGCTTGGTTCTTATACATAGGGTCCATATGTCTATGAACCGGTGTTTCACTAAAACCGGTATTCCATTCACTATTTAAAGCTTGGTAAGAGCCATATGCTTGATGTACATGGTGAGGTTGAGCAACACCTTTAGATAGTGCCATCCCATCCATAGTGTATCTACCAATATGCTCATCATAAACATAACCTTCTGTAGTAGTGTTATATCCAGTAACAGAGTCTGCTCTAACTGAGGATGTAGTGTTTAATAAAGTTTTACCAAAAATGGGAGAGAGTGTTAAATGATCGTATGCAAAGCCATCTAAATAAATATAATCTTGTCCGGGTCTTGGATCCTCTACAACGGCTTGTGAGCCGGTTCTAAACGTGTTAAAAATAAGTGCCATTATTCAATTCCCTCTTGTTTATTAACCCAAGATTCAACTTCAGATTCATTAGTAAAAGGAAATGCTTTTCCTTTAGGAGTAAAATTAGATCTCATGTTGTAAGTTGTAGCATTGTCTAAAATATTTCCTTCTGCATCACATTTAAAATACTTACATCCTCCACTAACATTTATAGAAGTGTTGTAATAGATAGTAGTTGCTTCACTATCACCTGGATAAGTCTTACTTATAGTAACTATTGCCATTTAATTAAACCTTTATATTATTTATTTTTTAATTGCTCTTGAACCAAACCAAAAAGCAATAATTGCAGCAAAAATTGATTGGGTTTCTTCGGACCATAAAGTACTTGCTACTGTTGCAACATCACCACCGTCTCGAAGGACTACATAAACAGCTACTCCTTCTACAAAGAAAAATAAAAGAAAAAAGAGATAAGTTATAACAGGTCTAACTGAAGAACGCATGTTATTAACCCATGTTGATGCATGCTCAGCTGATTTAGCATCATGATCTAATAAAGCGGTTTCTCTTTGAATTTCTGATTGAAGTAACATAGCTTCTGCTTTTTGAGATTGTAATTTTTCTTCTCTTTCAATCTGAAGGCTCATGACCGCTAGTTCATGTTTCTTGTCTTTAGCATCTTGTGCAAAATCGAGTAGTTTTGGGACAAATGATGTACCAAAACCTAGCGCCGTTGATAAAATAGTTGCAATCATAATCTAACTCCTTTTATTATTTATTAAGTAATTTGTCCACCAAATATTAGTTTATCAACAACACCGTCTTTATAAAGTATTTTTTTATCATACACTTTCATGTTTTCTATTAAAAAATCAACAGTGTTGTTTGCAAATTGAGTAGAATCTTTAAAACCTTTTTTATTCCATATACCCACACCATCAGGTAGCAAATCATATCGGTCTGTTACTGGTAAACTTCCTGACACTCTTACAGGAACTTTGTAGTTAGTATCTTCAAGAACAAACAATTGAGCTTTATATCTAGATTCTGCTGCAGGTGATCTAACCCCTAAGTATTGATCTCTGGCATAAGGAATAGCATAATCCCTTATTAAAGTTTTCATATCTGAACCAAAACGGCTATAAGCTCTTTTAATACCTATTTGGTATATCATTTCTTCAATAGCTGCTCTTTCTTCTAGTGAACCAAAGCCTTCTTCGTAGTATATTATACTTTGTCTTACACCTCTCCTGCTTCGTGGTTCTTTAGGAAAACGAGTAGACAAAGGATATTGAGGTCCTGCTTTAAATTCTCTCCAACTAGGTAACCACTCTTCATCTTTTATATCCAAAAACGTGTTTAATCTATTTTTCCAAGCATCTCTAAATGAATCAAATTCTGTTAAAACTGTTTCTGTTGGTTCTTTTACAAAACCAGATGATGAAGCAGTTGCTTGAGCGTTAGCAATTGTAGGACTTTCAGCTACGTTATTTTCTGGTTCAGCTCTAATTACCGGTTCTTTTTTAGGTTGAGGTTTGTTTTCTTTATTTTTAATAACTTTTTCTTCTATTTTACCTGTTGTAGGATTTTTAAATTCTTCTTTAATAATTTTTACACCTATAGCAGGTAGCTTACAAGGATCTAACGGAGTGTCTTCTGTCAGATCAATAGGAGGTACACCGGTTGTGACAGGTGGATCAATTTCTTTTTTATATTTTACTTTTACTGCTGCTCTTATTTCATACAAATATAAATCTGTTCCTTCAACTCTCCATCCAAAGTTATCACTCTTATTCATTTTTGAAAAGACATTATTTCCTTCTTTTTTAGTCAAAACTTCTACTACACCGTTAGCGCCGCCAGCTAGATCAGGTAAAGCTATAGCGTTTGTACCCGTATCATCCCTTACAGTGGTTTCTACAGTATAAACCGCAGGTTCATTATTTGCATTAGCTAATGCAGTGTTTAACAAATCACCAGATTGAGCAGCACCTAATAAAGAGCTAATATCTTTACCAAATTGTGATGCTGCAGTATTAATTTCTTTAGCTACGTTTCCTACTATACCTCCTACACTTGCAAAAGCTGAATTAACATCATCTAAAACATTTTGAGTTGAAGGAAATTTGTTAGTGCTAGCTCCTTCTAAAGCTGCTTGAGAAGTCTCACTTCCTTCTCCTTTATATTCAACTTTATATTGAGCATATAAATTATCACAAATTATTGTACCCGAATCTTTTAAAAATTTATATTGTACAACATTAAAAAAGAAATCAGTACCTGCTTTTCTAGCAGAAACTTTTTTAATACTTGTTGGTTTGTCGAGAGTTATTATATTTGACACTGCATTTGTTTTATCATTTATTGGTTCATATTTTATTTTATCTACAATAATTACAGCATCTGTTACTTTAGGTGGTATATTAGAATCTTTTCTAATTTTATCTATAATAGAGGTTGTACCATCAAACACACCTTCAAAATTATCTTTAAATTCTGCTATTTTTTCATCCAATAATTTTTGCGCTGCTAATGTATCTCCACTTTGAATTCCTTTAAAAGCTGCAGCAGCTTTTTTTAAATCTGCTGTTGATGTTCTTAAATCTTTTCTTTCAGCATCATCTTCTTTAGTGTATGTTACTTTAATTTTTTTATAACTAAAGTTTTTACCAGCTTTTTTGACATATACAACAGGGTTTGAAGCTTCATCTTCTCCAATAATCCAGCCATCATTAATTCCTTTATTTTTACTACTATAAACATTAGAACCTGGTGACATAACTTTTACTTCTTTTACTTCAACATAATCTAAAGGTAGCAAAACATTATCACCTGATCCAACTATTGTTCTAGTAATAAAATTCTTTTTACCGTTTGCTTTTTGTTCTGCCATAAGTTTATCGACACCAATACCGTTACTAAGAATATCGTTTAATTTTGCTTCAGCTTTTTTAAAACGAGAATCATTTTTAATTTGTTTAAACAAATTTCTTTGTTCTGCTACGGTTGGTGTTTTAATTGTACATGCCATAATTAACCTCCAGCAAACACATTAGGAGAACCAGAAGCCGAAGCATTTGGAACCCAAGAACCGTGACCACCAGTACTGTCACCTAATCTATGTACGCTTATATTATTAACATAAACAGTACTACTACCCCCTGTTGCAGGATCACCACAACTAGTTGTATCTCCTACTCTAACAGTCTTGGCATTATTAGTAAATACGTTTGGAGAACCAACTGCATATGCTGTCTGATGAAATGGATTTGGTGTAGGTGAAGCATGACCTACATGACTATCTAAACCTACTCTAGTTACTGCTGGCATTAATTTAAATCTATCCTCGCTGCATCTACATCTAAATTACCTACAATTGTTGTAGTTTGATTACCATTAACATTCTCTGTTACATTTCCAGAACCACTAGTACCTACAGAAACTGTTTTATTTTTATCTACATCTGTTATCATATTAGATTCTGTTTCAATAGTTAGATCTTTAGTCGATTTAATATCTAATGTACCAGTAACTGCTTTGTTTTCATTTCCAATTGTAATTAGATCTGTGTTACCAATAACAACTCTTCCATAATCTTTTTTAATTGTTCTTTCTTCATTACCGGTAATAGTAGTTCTCATATCTGAATCTACAATTCTTAATTCCATACCACCTATACGTTGAGTGTAATCATCAGTAACGTTACTTACAAAATCATTTCCTGTTTCTTTAAATTCAGAATTTTTAATTTTAGTATGTTTTGAACCTTTAATATTTTGAGTGTAATCACCCTCGACTTCTAAATGATAATTTCCTTTTACTAACATTCTTACATCTTGATCTACAGTAATGTTCATATTACCTTTTACATATAAATTGTTACCTTTAAGTATAAGTTGATAATTATCTCCTACGATAGTTTCTGTTTTATTACCGCTAGCATTTATTTCGTAATTAGTACCTGAAGTATGAAACTGAGCAAGTCTTTCATTAGTAGGTGTATCGTCTATTTCAATAGTATGACCTGATTCAGAAGCTAAAACTTTGTTAAAAGGGTAACTGGTAGAACTACCTTCCATAACATCTGGAGTAGACCATGTTTGTCTATTGTAATAAGAATCATCTTTGTCTTCTGCTACAGTAGTAACTTTTGGAGGTATTGCTGTTTCAATATCTTCTACTCTTATATCTGCTCTGGTAAAATAAGAAGGATGTTCTTTGTAATTAAAAGTTGCTGAAAAAGGTTGATCATTATCATATATTGTACTGTAAGGATGCACACCATCAGGGTCAGTAAAACCTTTATCAGAGTTTTCATATGGCTGAGAAGGCAACACACCCATAATTAATGGTTGTTGCATACTCTTACCATCAGTAAAAAAGCCAACTACCCAAGCACCTTGAACAATACCTGTTGCAGATTGACCTATAGATCCAAAACCTGCAGAATTAGAAGGTAACATCATTGTCGCCCAAGGAAGATCTTCTGTGGGTAGAATAGTTTTGTCCTCTGTATGAATACCAAAACATCTGACTCTAGCTCTACCTATTTGCAAAGGGTCTTTCCTATCCTCTACAACTCCTATAAACCATACCATTTCGCCTGAATAAATCATTTTAAAAACCTATCTGTGATTCTTTAACTAAAGTTAAACCTATTTTTTGGATGTCTTCATTAAAAACATCTCTTTTTGAATATACATAATATTTACCTGAAAATCTTTTATCAATTTTCCCATCTCTGTTTTCTGATACCGGTTCTGGAGAACTTATATCTAATTCAATTACTTGTCCTATATCTATGATAGAATTACCTACTACTTCAATATCAATCGCTTGACTTAGATCTATGCTTGTTCTTTTTATATTACTCGCATCACTTACTTTATTTAAATCACTAACTTCTGGTTGAGTAAAAGATGTGTTAACATCATATTGATTAATTCCGCCTTCAAAATTAAATTTATTAAATTGTGGCAGTTTGTTTAAATATAAGTCTGGATTAAACTGATCAAAATAATTATATGATATTGGATTGTAGGTTTTTTTAACAATATCTGGAGCAAATCTTACTCCTTCTATTTTACCAGAATTTAATGCTTGAACAATATTAAACTGCTTATCATGAAAAGTAATATCTTTGACTGCAGATAAAGTATCTTTGGAATTAGGTAGTTGATCTTTACCTTTAGTTCCTGCAACTATATTGTAAACATATTTAAAAGCTGGTTCATTACTGTATATTTCAATCGCTTTTTCTATTGGCATAAAATTATACTTTAAATTGGAATCTTGGAAAAATTTCATTCTTACACTATCATTTTTCCAAGCTGATCTTCTAGCAAGCCATTTCATAGACTCATTAACACTCCATTTTGGAAATACTATTTTTTCTGTTCCTACACTTTCTTCCCATATATTAGATTTTTCAAAGTTACTATTACTTTCAAAAATACTTCTAGCAATAGAAGAAGTGGTGCCCCTTAAAGCACCAGAAACATCTTTATACATACCGTTATAATAAAAATGTGAAACACAATTTAAAACGTAAGCTCTCTGTCTTTGAAACTCTGATATATTTCTAACGTCTACAATTTTAAAACTAAAATATTTTGTAAAATCAAAATAACCTATTTCTATTGTAATTGTATCACCAGCATTAGGTCTAAAATTATGAAAAAAATTAACTGCGTCAGATATAACAAACTCAGCAGTAACAGTCATATTATTAACGCTGGAATTAAGATTTAATTCTTTAAACAACTCTGTAATATCAACTGTATCTGTACCGTTGCTTATAATTACATTAGATATCTTTATTCTACCTGGAAAGTATTGATAACTAGGATCTGACATAATTAACCCTTAAGTATTTTTCTTAATTCGTTCTCCATTTGTTCTACCATATTTTTACTTGGTAATGAAATAGTTCTATTTTTTTCATTTTCTTTAAATTCAAATTCATAGTAGGATACAGGATAAAGAGAAGGTCTTATAATTGTTCTTCCAAACGCATCTGTAGATTCACCAAAAGCTGAATCAAAAGAGTAAATATTATTATTATCATCTATAAAATGTTTAGGCCGGTATATAACTCCATAAACACCATCAGAATCTTCATAACCGTTAGATGGGCTACCTTTAAAGTTTGCATATTCTAAAGAAGCGGTTCTAGATAAAATTATATCAGAATCGTTTTTATTTTTTTGTTTAGTATATTTTTCTATAATATACTCTTCTAATTGAGAATTAGTTTTAGGCCATTGTTTATAAATGTTAAAAATATTGTTAGCGAGCAAAATACACCAATGATAATCAGCTCTATCATATATTTTATAACTTACAATATCAGGTGTGTCACCGTCTTTAATGTAATAAGATTCAAATCTTGTATCTTCTCGTTTAACTCTATCTAATAAATTTAATCTTATAGATAAATTGTTAAATAATCTAATTGAGCCATCAGGAAATGTGTAATTCAATTTATTAAATTGACTAAAATAACTCATTAAAAATCACCTTCTTGAACTACTTCATTTGGATCTTCTGTAAAACGAGCTGGTGAATCTACAGGGTCATTATCTCCATCTGCTGTATTGGTAAATGCATTACCTTTTCTGTATAAAGGTTCAATTTCTATAAATTGTAGTCTAATAGTTACATCCATAGGCGCACCGTCATTATAAGTAGAGTTACCTGCATCTCCTCCATACCCTACATCTACACTCTGCAAAAAACAATTTTTTGGCTGCATGTGAAATGCTAGCAGCGAACCTTTACGTAAATAATTTATTTCCCACTGACAAGGAACTTCATAAAGTCCTATATTACCTTCTACTGTTCTTGCAGGCAACATAAAAAACAAAAACATATCACAAATCTCTTTAATAGCTTTTGATTCATTTTCATCTTTTGCCATCATTCTAAACTCATAGGCAAACTGTCTATGAAGTACACTGTTAAAAACTTGAAATGAAAAATTATTAGTAACTCTGTTAGTAGCAATACCAAGTATAGCTCTTCTATTACCTGAAGATAAAAGATCTTGAATAGCACCAGGAATTAATTGACCTGCTAAAGCTGAAGCATCTAACCTTTCTGCTCTAGAAGCATCTGCAGCTGCTGCACCGGTGCCACCAATAGCAGCGGTTTCGTAGTCTACAGAAGAATTAGTTTCTAAATTTTGAGGTAAATATAAATTAATACTGCCTACAGATTGAAGTGTATCTTTTCCTACTAATAAACCTTGTAATAAATCATCTACTTTTACATCTAATACTTTGTTTATTACAGTACCACCTGCTCTTACCAAATCAGTAAAAGAACCTGAGCTGTTTGCAAATTGATTAGAAGCGTTTTGAACTGCAGAAGTGACATTACCAATAGTAGAATTTACCCCGTCCCCAAAAGCTTGAATATTATCTATAGCTGATTGAATATTACCTTGTACACCACCTAAACCTGTAAAAACCGAACTAGGTCTAATAGAGCTTGCAGAACCACCTAAAGATGGTGCACCAATAGCGTTAGTTCCTTGTCTTAAAGATTTAGTACCTCCGTATTTTATAATTTTTGGTACAAATCTAATATAGTTAGGAACTTCATCAGTACCTACGTTTCTCGGAAAACTTAAACTTTTAAAATCAAATGACATATATAAATACCTCGTACACTATTTAATAAGGATATTATGGCTTATAAAGGAAAATTTACTACCTTCAAACACCCAGAAAAATACATTGGAGATAGAGAAAACGTTATCTACCGGTCTTTATGGGAAAGAAATGTTATGAGATGGTTAGATGAAAACCCTAAAATTTTAGAATGGGGTTCTGAAGAATTATCTGTAATGTATGAACATCCTGTAAGAGGTGGTATAGCTAAATATTATCCTGATTTTATTATAAAAGATAGTGCAGGTGTAGTAAGAGTAATTGAGGTTAAGCCTGAAATTCAAATTCATAGACCTAAAACACCTAGTAGACAAACACCAAAATATTTAAAAGAAATAATGACTTATGCTATTAATCAAGAAAAATGGTCTACAGCTAAAAGATTTTGTAGACGTAATGGTATGAAGTTTGAAGTTTGGACAGAGAATAAGCTAAAAGAGTTGGGTATATTATCTTGGGAGACAGATAAGACTGTACTTATGTCAGAAAGTAAAGATAGTAAAAAACCAAAGATGAAATCACTTACTATTAAAAAACCTAACAGGCCTAAAAGAAGATCTTAATTAGCTATACTTAAATCTGTTTGTGGTCTAATTTTCTGAATAATAGCATTATTTTGAGTAACCTGACTATTCTGGAAATTCTGGAAACTTTGTCCTTTATTTCTTGCTTCGTTAGCTTCCTTCAACTCGTTCATTCTTTGTTCATCGGTAAGTTCTTTATTGTCTCTCAACGATTGCATATAATCATAATATGTAGAAACACCGCTTTGAAGTATTTTATTATCTATTACATTAGGGTTAGCTAAATCAAATTTAGTTTTTTGAGCTTTTTCTAATTCTGCTCTAGCATCATCTAAATATCTTTGATTTTTATCTCTGGTGTAATCAGATTTAGAATTACCAACTGCTGCTTCTTTTTCTGATATATTAGCTTGTGCTTCAGCAATATCTTTATCAGCTTTTTTAAGTCTTTCCGCTTGTGTAAGTTCCATACCAAGAAAATCTTTAATATTAAAAGTGACGTCATCCCAAGCGTCTTTTACCCAACTCCATATACTTTTAAACAAACCAGCTATTCCTTCAAATATTGGATCTAAAAATTTACTTATATTGTCTTGAACTTTTTGTAGTGTTTCATCACTTAATAAACCCAAACTCAAAATATTAAGTAACGATTTTACAAAAGCACCAATACCTACAGAAAAAGCTTTAGAAAAATCTCCTGATTTATCAAATTCTTCCATACCTGCAGTAATACCATCAAAAGATGTCTTCATTAACGCTACAACTGCTAAAGCTAATCCTAGTGGTATTAATAACGAACCTAATGTAGGACCTATAGCTGCCATAGCAGCTGTAAAAGCTGCTTTACCCCCTAAGGCTGTAAATATAGTTCCTATACCTGAACCAATAGTACTTAAAGCAGTAAAAATAGGACCAATAGCCCCAGCAAAAGAAATAGCAGCTCCTACTAATTTTATGCCAGCTAGAACTACAACAGCCTGAGCTAACATACTTTCAGAATTTAAAAGTTCTGTACCAACACCTATAACTCCTCCTGTAATATCTGTAATACCACCTATAAAATCACCTTCAAGAATTTTTATAAAACCACCAAAAGTTTGTTTAATATTTGGCCACGCTGCTTTTATTGATTCACTAAGCCCATTAAATTCTTTTTTAACGAAAGCAAATATACCTTGAACAGTAACATTTATATCTTTAGCTAAAATTTCTATTTCACCATCAGTTAAACCTGTAAATGAACCTATAACGTTAGCTAGAGCAGCAGATAGTCTTTCTCCAAAACCAGCAGACTTACCAAATATTTCTTCAGCTTTATTCCAACCCTCTAAAAATTTAATAAAACCTATAGTAGAAAGACCAACAGCAAATAATTTTTTAAGAAAATCCCAAAAACCTCCTACCTTTTTACCTAGCTTATCTAATGCTAAGGCTTTACCTAAATCTTTAAAACCTTTTTTAATTTGAGTAAAACCTTGACCTACTTTTTCTAATCTTTTAAAAGTTTCAGAAACAAAATCTACGCCTAAAAATTTACTAAGACTAGTAAAAAATCCTGATTGTATTTGTTTTTCTAAATTTAATTTAGTAATAGCATCTGTTTGCTTGTTAAGCTCTTCCCTAACATCTGTTTTAATTTCTGTTAAAGCTCTTTGTTGCCCTGTAGACATGGCAGCAATTTGAGCAGGTGTAAATTTTCTGTCTGCTCTTTCTAAATAATCATTAGCTTTTTTAGCTTCTTCATTAGCTTTTTGTAATGAATCTTTAATCTCACCTAATGTTTTGATTTGATTATCTGCCATTTTGTTTTTTTATCTTTTCGTTTTCTTCTTCAATATGTTGTTTAAGTAACGAAACGTAAACTTCCCTCTCCCATGGTATCATATTTTCTATTTCATTTATAGACCAATTATGATGCTGTTTCATATTAAAAATTAACTTATAATAGCTAATTAAGTCAATATGAGAGAGGCATATTAGAAAAAATCCGCAAGACCCTCCAGTTTTACATCGTTTTTAGACTGACAGTGTTTACATTCAAAATCTAGTTCATAAGTTACTTTAGGCACACCAGAAATGTAATCTTGTAAATCTTTAAATTGAGATGATGTTAATTGATTAATAATATCTATAACATCTTGAGTTTCATTCATACCAATATCAATAGTTTCTTCCCCGTAAAAAACTTTATTAACATTTTTAGCAATAAACTGTATGATACCTTCTGCAGTACTTTCAATACCAGTGTAACTATCAATATCAGGTGTCTTCATTAAAAACATTAAATCATCAGTTATTTTTATTTTAGTTTTAAAACTATCAAGCCCTCTAACTTCAATTTTAGTAAGATCTATTTTAGCTTCATTAGCCGTTTCACAATCTTTACATGTTAAAAAAATATCTGCTGATTCACCAACGGAAATAGATCTTATTTTTAAAAACAAATACTCTACATCAAATGCAGACATATTTTCTATTTCTACTCCTTTAACACAATTACTAATAACTTTTTTAAGACTATCAATCATTTGTTTAGGGTCTTTAGATTCGGATGCAATTAAAAGTATTTTTTCATCTCCTACTTTAAACGGAGAAATACTTACTTCTGTTTTAGTAGAAGGAATAATCTCTCTATAGGTAGGAGTATTAATTTTAATATTCTTTAGCTGACTCATTATTTTAACCTCTCATAATTATAATACTTAAACGTCATTGTTAGTCTAAGTAAGTCGCCTTGATCTGATTGTAATTCTTGTACACCAACATTTGTTGGGTAAACTTCATTAAACCTATACTCTGCTGTTTCTTTACTCCAGCTTTGATCATATTTTGAAACTTCCATTCTACCTGCATACTCTTTATAATAAGCATGCTGTTTAGCTTTAGGATTAAAAATTAGATCTTGCCAATTTTCAAAAAATGCTCTTTCTCTTAAATCTTCAGAACTATAATACACTAATGTTAAATCACTGTGTTGATGTCTAATACCTATTTGTCTAGGCTCACCATAATCTCTATATTCTGTACTAAAAATATCTCTTCCTGGTATTTGCGCGTTTGCGCAAAATAAATTAATAGAACTTAATGTACCATTTAAATTAGATAACACCGCGCCGATAGTTGGTAGTTGTAAATTTGTACCTATTACACCATTAGCAACATCTAACACTTGGTTAATTTGACCTGCTGCTGCATCTAAGTTATCCAGTCCTGGTAAATTTACATTTACTTTTAAAGGTCCTCTAGAAATAAGATTAGATATAGTTTTATTTGTATTAGACAAACCAGGAGGTGGGTATATTCTACATAACCATCTATTATCTCTAGCGATACCCTGAGTGGTAAGTTTTGATTTCATCTCACCTATATTCATTTAACTCTCCTAGCATCTCTCCAAACAGTTCTTTGTGCTACTTTTAAGAAATTTTCAAAAGGTAATTGTATTGCTATTTCCCATTCTTCTTTAGGAATAGTAACTGGTTGGGATCTTACTTGACTTATTAAGTATCTTTTTAAACAAATTTTAGTAATGTTATTATTTTCTAAAGCTTTAGCTATATTTCTCAATGGTGTTTTTCTATAACTAACTGCTTCTAATATCTCTACTCTAAGTTTAGGTGGTAGATAATGTAAATTAGCACCATACCATCCTCCCTCAGCTACTTCTAACATTATAATAAGAGGGTGTGTGTCATAATATTTAAGCTTATCTTTAGTTTTAGGATCATAAACATATGTCATCATTTTACCAGGGCCTGGCCGCTCTCTTTTAAAGTTATCTGCTACAGAATTATGATTTCGAATTTTTCTATCTTTTCGAATTCTATTTCTAAACCATTCTATGGATTCTTCTGTACCCATAGTGATCTCTGCTTTAGCAGCTAGGTCTTTATATCTATTAAATAGTGTATTAGGCATAAATTATTTATTCCATTTTTTATAATACTTTTAGGAGATATTAATGCAAGATAATAAGGACGTTATAGAAGCCGGAAGAGTTGCATGGAACAAGTTGTCAATCGTGATGGATTCAGATCCAGAAATGTTTGATGATTATGAGTCATTTAAAGAATTTTATGAAATGTTAGTTAGAAAGTTGTTTGATAATGAGGAGAATTCACTTTAATGCCTACTTATAATTTTATAAATCAACAAGGTGAAATAGAATCTCATTTTATGAATTATTCTGAATTAGATAATTTTTCAAAAAAAAATCCTAACCTTAAAAGAACTTTAAGTACACCATCGTTTATATCTGGTACATCTATTGATAGTGGTAAGTTACCAGAAGGTTTTAAAGATAGAATGCGTTTACTTAAACAAAAAAATCCATTATCTAAAGCGGTAGATCACTTAATATGATGAAAACTATTTCTAATGATGAAAAAGCTTTTTTTGAAAAAAAATTAGCTGCTGTAAGAGATAAAGTAGAATTATCTTTTGAGGAAGTGCAAAACGGATTATTTAATCTTCCTGCTCCTAAAGAAATTTATGAGTATTTAGATAAATTTGTAGTAGGTCAAAATAAAGCTAAAAAGATGCTTTCCGTTACAGCTCATAATCATTATAAAAGGTTAATGATTTTTAAAGAATCTGATTATGAAAAAAAATTAGACAAAACTAACCTTATGTTATTAGGACCTACTGGTTCTGGTAAAACTTACTTAGTTAAAAAATTAGCTGAATTTCTTAAAGTACCGTGTTTTGTAGCAGATGCTAATAGTTTAACTGCTGCTGGTTACGTAGGTAAAGACGTCGATTCTCTTATAGAAGGTCTAGTAGATGCAGCTCAAGGTAACTATGATGCGGCAGGAACAGGTATTATTTTTATTGATGAGTTTGATAAAATTGCTAAAAGAAAAATTCCTGGTAAAAATAGAGATGTTGGTGGTGAATCAGTTCAACAAGCATTACTTAAACTTGTAGAAGGTACTAAAGTTGAAGTAGAGAGAGCTACAGGTTTCGCTAAAGTAAAATTTCAAATTGATACTTCAAATATTTTAATTATTGTTGGTGGTGCTTTTATTGATTTAGAAGAGATTATTGCTAAAAGATTAAAAGTTGGTCCAACTACTAATTTTGGTTTTGGTGCATCATTAAATCAAACAACTTCTGATATGGGATTATTACATAATGCTAAACCTGAAGATTTAGAACAGTTTGGTTTTATACCAGAAATATTAGGTAGGATACCTTTAATAGGTGTATTAGATGAATTAACTGAAGAAGATTTAGTAAATATTCTTTCAAAAGTAGATAATAATTTAATATACCAGTATAAAGAATTATTTAGTTTTTCAGAGAATACACTTGAGTTTAAAGATGAATCACTTTATGAAATTGCTAAATTAGCTAAACAACAAAAAACTGGCGCGAGAGGATTAAGAAGTATCTTAGAAAATGTATTATTAGATTATATGTTTGAATTAAAAGATGCTACTATTGATATAGATGATGTTAAGAAAGTTCAATCACAGATGGGTAGATCTACCTAAACTTAAACAAATTAATACTGAGGAAGGTAGGCGTTATGCAATTAATAAGGAAACTAAATATCCTTCGATTACAACTGTCCTTGGAAAAACTAAAGATCTTACTGCGCTTAAAGAGTGGCGTAAAAGAGTGGGAGAAGAGCATGCAAATAAAGTTACAAAAGCTGCAACAACACGTGGAACGTCAATGCATAAACTTTGTGAGAATTACTTGCTCAATGAAACTTTGGATGATCTTGGTTCTACTTCTGGTGAGTTATTGTTTAGGGGAATTCGACCTTACTTAGACAGGATTGATAATGTTCGAGCACTTGAATCAGGATTGTTCTCTCATAAATTACATGTCGCCGGAACTGTTGATTGCGTTGCAGATTATGACGGAGAACTCACAATTATTGACTTTAAGACATCAAAGTCTGTTAAGCGAGAGTCTTATTTACAAGACTATTACATGCAAGGATGTTTTTACTTTACATCGTTCTATGAGTTGACTGGTATGTTACCAAAACAGATATTAGTATTAATTTCTGTTCAAGACGGTTCTGTACAAGAGTGTTTTGTTAAGGGCAAAGATATTATTAATTGGACTGAACAGTTAAAAGAAAGGATAAAGCAGTATGAATCTTCTCAAACCATCTGATATTGCTAACGCTGCTACTGATATTGCTACTTTTATAGAAACAAGTGAATTAGCAGATAAAGATAAACAAAAAATTTTAGAAATGGTACGCGATTACTACCAAGATAAAAACGAACATATTATAGATCAATACTTAACTACGTTAGCAACAAGAACACTAGATAAGCATTTTCCACAAACGGGGTTTGAACAATAATGTTTAATACTGATAGTGAAATTTCAAAAAGAATAAAAAATCTTTCTAATGAAATTGAAAGTCTTAAGAAACATTCTCCAGAATTAAATTATATAGAGTGTACTGTAGAAATTTGTGAAAAATTTAATATTGAGTTTGAATCTGTAAAGAAAGCTCTTCCAAAAGTGATTAAAGAAAAAATTGAATTAGATGCGATGGAACTTAATATGCTTAAATATAAAAATCCTAGGGTAGCATGACAAAAGAAGGGTATGAAGTTTATATTATGTACTTAGCTTTGCAAAGGCATTTTAGTACTAATTACGATTATTTCTTATATAATGGAAAAGTTAAAGCTTCAAAAGATGCTTATTCATCTCGATCAGATATGTTTAGCTTTGAAAAACTTACTAAAATAATTCGTAAAGAAGATAGAGAAGATTTTTTTGTAGCTCATTTTTTAGATAACTCTAAAGAATGGATTAGAAATATGTCTAAATCTAAAATGGAAGAATATAGAGCTAAATATAGAATGTTTCCTGTTAATTTTAAAGAAAATTTACAATATATTAAAATTAACAATCCAGCAGTTATGATTTCAAGTCAACCTGATAAGATACCTCTTATTCACAAAAGCTGTATTAACGGATCAATTTCTTTAGAGACGATATGTGTTTTAGATGATATTTTCCCATACATACAAAAACATGAGCAAACAGTTACAGTACCTTTTGTATGGCCTGAATATATTAATAAAGTTAAAAAGTATAAACCTTTTGTTAAGAAAAAACTTCAAAATAACTTTATAAATATTATAGACATTGCGCGCAATGTCTTACTTTAACGAAACGACGAAACATCGAAACAGGAGAATAGAATATGTCATTTCAAGATTATCTAAAAAACCGTCAAGACGCATTTGCTACTATGACGGATACTCTCAAAAAAGAAGTTAATACTGAAAACCGTCCGGGTGATGATGATCGTATCTGGAAACCTAAAATGGGTAAAGATAACACAGGTTATGCTGTAGTTCGTTTTTTACCAGGTCAAGATATTAATAAAACACCGTGGGTGCGTGTATACTCTCATGGTTTTCAAGGACCAACAGGTAAGTGGTACATTGAAAAATCACTTACTACTATTGGTCAACAAGACCCTGTATCTGAGTATAACTCTAAACTGTGGAATTCAGGTATTGAATCAAATAAAGATGTAGCACGTAAACAAAAACGTCGTACTTCTTATTACACTAATGTAATGGTTCTAAAAGATCCTGCTAATCCTTCTAATGAAGGTAAAGTAATGATTTACCAGTTTGGGCAAAAAATCTTTGATAAGATTATGGCTTCTATGCAACCTGAGTTTGCAGATGAGGAAGCTGTAAACCCATTTGACTTAATTGAAGGCGCTAACTTCCGTATTAAGATCAAGATTGTATCTGGTTACTGGAACTACGATTCATCTGAATTTGAGAAAGCTTCACCTTTGTCAGAAGATGAAAGTAAGCTTGAATCGGTGTTCAATGCACAACACGATGTGCATGAGTTTGTAGATCCATCTACATTTAAATCTTATGATAAACTAAATGCTAAGTTAATGTCAACAATTGGTGCAGGTGTAGAAGAGCAGGATCAACCTCGTCAAGTATCAGTACCTACTGCTGAGACAACTGACACTCAAGAAGAGTTTAGTGCAGTTTTTGATAAATCTTCTACTAGTTCGTCAACAGATGATGATGATCTAGAAGATTACTTTAAGTCGCTAGCGGCTGACTAATATGCCATTGTAGCGTTAGAAAAAGGAGGCTTAAGCCTCCTTTTTTTATCCATCAAATTCTGCGGTTGGTGGAGTAAATGTTGCAGTGTATCTTGCTAGACCTTTTGTGATTCTAACATCTTGCATGTATCCATGGAAATATTGACTGTCAGCAACTTCTGTCCATCTACCAAGAGTAATACCATATGTAGTTCCAGATGGAATACTAGCAGTAATTGTAGCACTTCCAGCTAATGTACCATCAACAAACAATCTTACTGTGCCACTTTCTCTTGCTAATGCGACATGATACCAAGTGTTGTTTGAAACTGAAGTGCTTGTGGTAATCTGAACAGCATTTGCATGATAAAGTTTCCACACACCGCCTTGGAAATAGAGACCTAATCCAGCAGCTAGCGTGTGCTGAGAGAAAACATAATCATATGTACCTTGTGAGCTTACATAAACCCAGGCTTCCCAAGTAAAGTCCTCAGTTCCATAATTAAACGATTTACTCGTAGATGTTGTAATCTCATCTCCGGATCCATCAAAATATACAGCAGAAGATGTTGCAAATTTTCTTTGTGTATTACTTGCAGTTGTATTACCAACTTTAGTTAATAAATCACCGTTACCAGCATCCCAAATATCATTTTTATTTGTACATGTAAGTAATTCAGTATTCGTAATAGCTGTCAATGGAGCTGTTGGCGGTGTAAATGCAGTAGTATAGACTGCGTCTGTTACTATTCTTACATCAGTCATATAACCTTCAAAACTTCTGTCGACGGCACCTGCACTGTATGATTGAGTACCT
>Ga0222715_10000198_pt1 | contig 63015 bp, 83 predicted proteins | sample C33_9DmetaG_FD_165056 | JGI IMG/M metagenome (GOLD analysis project Ga0222715, IMG submission 165056) | Estuarine water microbial communities from San Francisco Bay, California, United States - C33_9D | ecosystem: Environmental > Aquatic > Marine > Unclassified | place: USA: California...
TAATTATGCTGCTATGGCTATCATGTGCCTTGAACACCCTTAAATTACTTAAAAATACATAATATAGACTTAATTTAAAGTAATAATTGAATCTATATTATGATGGACGACAAATTTGTAGATGCCACGCTTCAGTCTGGCGAAATTCACAAGATCATCGATCTAGTTTATGAAGAAATCCCTAAAAACCTAGATAATCTTAGAAATTTTCATAATACAATCAAAATGGGTCTTATTTTTGATGCAAAAAACATGACAGGTGGAGAAAAACTACTAGATGTGGCCGTTGGTCGCGGAGGAGATATCGGTAAATGGTCAAGAGCGAAGTTTAAGTATGTTACCGCGTTTGATAGTGACAAGAAATCTATTTATGAAAAAACTGATTTTGACGGGGCTATTCAGAGATACAAGGATATTAAGGGGAAGATGTTTGTTCCAAAATGTTTTTTTTGGAATATATCGGCGACAGACATGTATGTAACAGAAAAAATCAACGGAAAAGATAGAGGCACAATTTATGACGTAGTATCGTGCCAATTTGCACTTCATTATTTTGTAAAAGAATTAGATACTCTTCTCGATATGGTATCTAAAAAATTAAAAAAAGACGGGATTTTCATAGGCACAGCATCAAATGGAAATGTTATTAAAAAGAATATTTCGTGTAAAGACATTAACATTCCTTTTCTTTCAATTTTAAAGAAAGATAATGATTCTTATGAGTACGATCTTAAGGTAAATAGTTCAAATGGTCGCGGAACTTATTTTGAATATCGCGGAGCATTATCAGAATACTATTTAGATACTGATTTACTAATTGAAAAATGCAAGAAGTATTCGCTAGAACTAGTACGCATGGAAACATTCCACGAATGGAAATTAAGAAATAAAAACACAATTCAACTTAGTCTATGCGAGAAAATAATTAGTTACATGAACTTCACATTTGTTTTTAGAAAAGTTTATTGATTATTTGTAATCTTAATAAAATTTTTTAGATTGGGGGATTCTCTCCAGTTTTCTAATATACCAGGACACGAAGAAGATCCGTATGTATCAGATATTTTAATAAAAGAAGCATTAACGTAAATCCTAAATTGTTCTGCTTCTCGAAGCACTTTATAATATTTTTCTTCTGCATCGCGGTCTACGACTCTAATAGTCGCCATTCTCTCTACAAAATTTTGTAAGACATTTAGAATCAGTCTTCTAACATTTGAATACGCCTTTTGTTTACTGAGGTGCTTATTTATTATTTGAATACGATGTTTCCATTCGGCCCTCGAAATCTCATTTAAAAGATATTTAACTCTTAATTGTTTTAGTTCTCTATCGGACGTTTCAACAAAATCTTCTTGTGTTATAATAAAATCCGTGTGTCTGTAATATCTCAATATTCCCTCTAAATTAATCTCGTCCAATACGTTTCTTCTATTAATCGCCATAGTCAAACGAATAGTTCTAATAATATTCCGATCATTGTTGTCACAAATCAAATTGGGTAAACCACCATGTTCGCCAGGATTTCTTTCTATATCTTGATTAGTTTCTCTTAACCATCTAAAATATTCTGGGTTGTGATTGTATCCCGCGATCTGGGTACCAGTTCTCCAAGAAAATTGTACGTGACATTTTACACACCACATTTGGTCACATCCGTCTATTTTAGAAATCATTTCTCCACAAGAAGGACATGGTTTAGCTTGTTTTTTAATAGCTTCGACTGTCGCTACCAAATCTTCGTCGCATTCGTGTTCTGTTTCTTTGATTTCCATACATTTTCCACAAAACTTAGTCTCGCATAGTTGGCATATATACCTGTTATCTAGAAATCCATTACAATTTGTAATCTTACATTTATGTGTAAAATTATTAGGTTCGTCGTGTCTCTCTTCACCACCATTTTTGAGTCTATAAATATTTAAGTTATACACCTTTATAATTTCAAGTTGATCTGTGAGGGCTTTTCTGATTTGGTTGAGAACAACGTTGGCCTTTTCGAGTTCAACCTTGATCTCTCTTATTCTTTTTTCTTGTCTCGCCGCCTGCTGTGTTCCAGGTAGAAGAGAAATCTGCTGCTCTAAGAACACGTTTTCCACGTGATTTTTTAGATCGTTATTTACAAACTTTTTAGTTAAATAAAAATTCATAAAATCTCTTTCCCAAGGATTTTTACAAAACATACAACACGGTTCTGATTGAGAAGAGTTTAAAATATAAGTTTGACAACAAGTTCTGCAAGCAGAATCTCCTTCGCATCCCTTACAGTCTACCTTGAGATGTGAAGATTTGTTAAATGTCTCGCAGCAAATAGAACAGTCCATTTGTTATAATAGATATATATTCCATTTTTCTAAATTAATTATTTTTATGTAATAATCATATGGAGACAGCCGGACTCGAACCGGCGACATTTGGCTCATAAGACCAATGCTCTAACCAACTGAGCTATGCCTCCATGTGATTATTTGATAATCAATAATGACTCAATTCTTTAAGTTAATTTTCATCATTTTCATCATTTTCTATAAGTTCATCAACATATTCGTCGAGTAACTCGTTATAATTTTTTTTAACATTCATCAAGTTTTCCCAGATATTATTGTAAATCGAAAAAAGAATATTAATTTTGTTTCCCAAAGAAATTGATTCTTCTTTATATTTGATATAATTTTTATAATGGTAAGCTATGTCAATATTTTTTTTATAAATATTATTTTTAAGAAAATATATTTCTCTAATTTTAGTTCTATTATTTGACCTTAGATCTCTTGAGTTAACAAGTATATTCTTTGGCATTTTATATAGGATATAACATTTCTTTAAACGAATATAAAATAGTAGGTTATCCTTTATAAATGAAGGGTAGAAGAATACCTATTAATGAAATAGGAGATCTTAAGAAAAAACTTACTGTCCAAGCTTACACTCCTGGTACAGACATTGTTACAAATTATGTAATGTATCGTCTTACAAGTAAATACATGTATATTCCAAAACATTTCTGTGACAAAGGCGAAATTGTGCAAAATAATGTAACTAAATGTAACTTTTCAATTAATTCTGAACCAAGAGACTACCAAGTTAACGTCATAAAACAATTATATGATACTATTATTAAAGAAGAAGGATGTATAGCTTGTCTTTACACGGGATGGGGCAAAACTTTTGCTGCTTTATATTTGATTCATTTGTTAAAAGTTAAAACTCTTATAATAGTACACAAGGAGTCTCTTATGAAACAATGGGAAGAACAAATAATTAAATTTTTAGGAATTAAACCGGGTATAATTCAGGGTAAAAAAATTGAAAATAATCAATTTATATGTATCGGAATGATTCAGAGTATATCAACCAAAGATTATCTTCCAGACACTTTTGAAAATTTTAGTTTTACTATATACGACGAAACACATCATTACTGTTCCAGAACTTTTTCTAATGTTTTTTATAATATCGGTTCTAAATACAATCTCGGTTTAACAGCTACTATCAAAAGGGCTGATAGATTAGAACATACAATAGAATGGTTTTTAGGTAAAGTCGCGGTAAATGTTAATCTTTTACTTTTAGAACCTACAATAACGATTTATAATTATTATAACTATAAAGATGATACTATTAGATATATGCCAAATGGAAAAATAAATACACCGAGTAGCATAACAAATATAGCCAACTTATCAGAACGTACCGATTTTATAATAAAATTAGTAAAAGAGTGTTATTCGTCGGATAGGAACATTTTAGTATTAACACAACGAAAAAACCATTGCGAAGAAATCTATAAAAAATTAAGTGATTATTCAGTTGGGAAATATATAGGTGGTATGAAAAACGAAGAGTTAAAAGAATCCAACAAGTGTAAAATTATAATAGCTACTTATCAGATGGCAGAGGAGGGCTACGATAATCCTAAATTAGATACCGTTATTTTTGCTACCCCAAAATGTAACGTTGAACAAGCGGTCGGAAGAATTCTAAGAAAACAAAATAAAAATCCAGCACTTGTTATAGATATAAATGATTGTATCAGCGTGTTCAACAATTGGAGTAGAAAAAGACTATCATTTTACAAATCTAAAAATTTTAAGGTAGAATCACCAGAACCAGCGGTAGAAGAGATTGATGAAAAAATAGTTTCATTTTCTATAAGAGAGTAAAATTGCTTTTTTAAACATATATTAAGTTTAAAAATGATGAACTATAAAACATGCCTGTCAATCTCCAAAATGTTATTTCAAAGATGATCACAGATGGTAAACATTTCACGGATGAAAGTAAATCAAGTGAAAGAACGTTGAAAAAAGTTTTGAATAAGTATATAAAGCCTTATTTAGATGAATATTGTTCTAATAATAACGGAAAATTGATTCATAAATCCGAAATGTCACAATACGAGTTACAATTATTTTTCCATGAAATAGGAGGACCCTTTCCATCCGAAACTTCTAAAAAAATTAAAATTAGACCAGACGGAGGAATATTTTTAATGAAAAAAAATGAAAAAATGATACCCCTTTTAGTAATTGAAGATAAGATACAGGGTACAAACGATATAAGATGTTCAAGGGGACTGGGAAGACAAGCCACCGGTAACGCAGTTGAAAGAGCTTTTAAAAATGTAAGAGCAGCGGAGATGTTGTTCTGCAAATATAATTTTTTTCCATATATAATTTTCTGTTCTGGTTGCGATTTTCATTATACAGAAACTATAGCAGATAGATTAGTCATCGCCAATTTTGGGTATCCAAACCAAAAAATTGAGATTAATTCAAAAACTACTGACCTTTTAATAAACGAACGTATCGAAGAAATTAAAAGGTCAATAGATATAAATAAAAAACATGGTAAAAGCGTAGTTACATGCTTTATAAAATCTCATAAATGGGATGAGATGCCACACGGTAGTTCTTCTTGGGATGAAAAAGAATTATTATTGCTATGTAAAGAAGTTTGTGATAAAGTGTTTAAACAATTAGATCTTTTTATAAACCAAATATAAAACTTCTAGTACTTTGTTATCTCTATCTTTTAGATTTCTACAACCCTTAAACGTATTGTATTTTATCTCTTTCTTTTGAAAAGTATAATCCTTAAATATATCTTTCCAGTCTTCGTCTTTAATTATACCCTCATTATTGTAAGATATAAGAACATATTTTGATTTTTTAAGGCAATTATCTACCAGATCTTTCATTGCCGTAATGGCCGTACTTTTGGAATTATATTTAGATTTATTCCAATCCGTTGGTATACCAGATACTTTAGAAACCTCTAGGGGTTTCTCGTTTTTTGCTATAATATTTAGCATAAAATAATTGCTTCCATAAGGGTGTTGATTATAAGGAGGATCTAAATATATAAGGTCTATATCATTTGGTAACTCGTGTATTAATTTATTAATATCTAAGTTATATACATGAGCTTTATATGCAGTGTCGTTCCATATAGGCATATCTAACCTAATAGGCTTTAGTATCCTAGACAGGGCTACCTTTGCTTTTCCTCCAAAACAGCCGACGTCGCCGTTTTTATAAAATCCTTTGAATACTCCCGATGTATTTGTGTGTATGCTTGCCCTTGTCAATAACGGCGTCAAACAGTAATTTTTAATATTTTCATCTACATTTTTTTCTATATAGTCTCTTAGTGTGTCTATTATAAGAGCATTCTCTTTAGTATAAAAACATCTTTCACCCGGTTTTATATCATCTGTATCTTTGGGTGAATAGTATTCGCATATTATACCCTCTATAAAAGGTCCGTTTTCGGCCAATTTATTCATTGTATCAATGTGATATTTAATTTTAGGTATGTCACATTCGTTTGGTTTCTTTAAAAATCCATGTGCCATTATATAAGAGTAAAATTCCAAATCGTTAATATAAATATTATCAGCAAAATAACTTAGTTCTCTTGATACAACTGAAGATCCGGCAAATCCGTCTACTATGTTTATCTTTTCCTTGTTAAAATCGATACTATTAATAATACTCGTTATATTTTTCACAAGTTTCCTTTTATTCCCTATGCATGTTAACATGGTTTGCATCACGAAACTTTCATCAGTTAAGTTCATCATATATGAGTATATGTTTTATTTTTAAATAAGTTTTAAAACTATAAAATAATAAACAGCTGCTACCATTATACCAGATAGTCCATCGGCTAAATATGACTGAATTCTTGGTATTTTTTGATAATAATATTTATCAAGAATTGGGAAGAGACCAGATAATCTCATAGGTGTTCCCATTAAAGAACTAATACAAAATATAAATAACATGTTATAACCACTTAATTTTGGTACTTTATTTCCAGAAAGCAAATATATAACAATAAAAGTAACAGCTCCTACAAAACCAGCTATAAGACCAGCTGCTAAAACAGTGTGATTATCAAAATATTCTCTTAATATATCGGCTCCAAGAGGCGGAGGTAATAAATTTAAAGCTACATCAAAACCCCCCGTTATCATAAATGATAAAACAATTCCTAGTAATAACTCGTTCATTTATAATATTATAATATTATAAATGAAAGAATTAATTCAAAATCTAAGATGTAAACCACATTATATTAAATTATTAAATATACTTGTACTAAACGGTTTGTTAGATATAATAGAATACGAACTGAAAGATGATCGCGTAAACTATATTGAACTTACTTTAAATATTGTAGAATTTTTAAATAAAAATAAAAAACACTACACCAGATTTAGTTCTGAAAAATTTCATAAAATAATAATACTGTGCGCAGATGAAATATTAACTAAAAAATTTAAAATAGACTTAGATTCAGAGCAACTAGAATCTATTTTAAAACTTTTGAAAAATAGTTATTTAATTAAAATGGTTTACTACCGCATACGAGATTTTTTTGTTAATGTTTATAACGGTATTAAATGTAATAATTGTAAAAATACAGGTGTTATTCAGGTGCTAGACAGTATTTGAGCTGACCCAAATTTGCGACATTATACACCAACGTTAAAGGAAAATCTGTTTTTATGTATATTTCGACTGTGGCACATAAATTTGTAGACTTGGTGAATAATTGAATAAATTTTGTATTAAATTCTCCTCTTTGTTCAGACCGCGTGTTATTATTAGTATTAGTTTCATGTATTTTAATAGACTGTTGAGCAAAATTTCCATTTGCAGATAATGTAAGCTCATTAGAATTAGTGATTATTGTAATTTTTTCAGATATTACAGAAAGTTCTGAAATATAACTCTGAAAATCAGACGAGGGCATAGTTATATAAGAATCAAAGTCTATATCTGGGATATTATAAATTTTTTCGTCCATGTCTAGTAACTTAATTCTACTGATATTTGTAAATTTTTTATCGGTGTGAGAAGTGATAATATAAATATGATCTTCTTCGTCTGTATAAACAACGAAAGAAATAGTATCGGTATTTTTAATTCCCTTTAGAATTTTAAACATCGATATCAAATTTATACCAATGTTGATATCACGTGAACAAGAATATTCTTCAAACTTGGTAGCATCTAAGAAGAGATTTACTATTGCCTTTTCTGTACCATCTATAGTAGTTAGTTTAATTCCGTTAGAATCTACTTTGAAATTTATGTCTGATAGAATATTTTTTAAGGCCTCAAATAATACTCTGATTGCATTAGTTTGAACAGTTTTACAATAAAAAATAGTAGATCTATCAATCATTTATTGTAAAATATAATATTAAGTCTTTAAACTAATTAAGAATATCTGTATTAATAATTGCGAATCCATACTTACTCTCATGTTTATTATCACTGATATAATTTGTTATATCAGGTGTATTATCTATAAAACCAGAAAATGGTTTCCAAATTGGACTCCAAGGCAATTCGTATTCTATTACCTTTCCCGACATCGCCTTTATTATAAGATTCCCATTGTCAAAATCGAATGTATCTATTTCTGGATGTTCTTCAAGAATATCTTTTAAATACATTTTAATATTTAAATCCTTATAAAAATTTTCTTTTGGACCAAGAAATGGCGTAACGTAAGCAGTAATATCTATATCATTTAACAAGACAGTATCAATAATTTCCCTGTTTTCCCCAATATTAACATCTACATCGTATATAGGGAATTCAATGTTCATATCATAAGTTATATATTTCATAAACTTATTGTTAAACATGTAGTCTATAATAATATACTTAATTTTATTATTTTCATTCATTACTTTTAAATCATCGTACGCCAATTCATCGTTTTCTACATCTTCTTTACCATCTTCATACTTAATTCTATAACAAAACAATGTATATTCATCTTGAACTCTATATTCGTCGTCAAAAGATTTTAACTTTGGAAAAAACATGTATCTAATAAAATTATACATAAGCATACATAAAATTCCAGTAGTTATTGTCCCATATAGAAAAAACATTTTCAATTAATAAAAAATATAAAGATTCTTTAAATTATTTAATATTATATGGAAGAAGTTAAAAAAAGAGGTCGTAAGAAAAAGAATCAAGATGAAGTAATCACAGATATACAAGAACCTCAGCTTCATAAAAAAAGAGGTCGTAAGAAAAAATGGGAAAGTGTTCCATTCAAAAATAACTTCTTTGGTGAAACATCTGAATCTATTAAATTTGATAATTCAGATAAAGTATTAGACGAAAAAGATTACAATACAAACAAGGTAAAGTTTGGAAATATATTTATTAAAATACATGACAAGGAAGTACCCTTGAAACCAGTTTTTATCGAAGAACCAAGAGAATCAGAATGTTTATTAAAATTATCAAGTGAAGACGAAGACGAGAAAACTCAGAATAAGACCTTTATTAAAAAGAAAAACATTGTTATATATAACAGGTGTAAAAACGTAAATAAGAAATGCTTTCATTGTCATAATTTTTTTGAAAATTCCCCATATTATTTGCCATTTGATTATTGTCAAGAGTTAGATAGATATAAAATATATGGTAATTTTTGTTCACCTAATTGTGTAAAGACTTATTGTTTGGATAATAAATATTTTCAGACAAAACTGTATCTAGTTGGAAGTTTTTATAGGAAACTCTTTGGTAGCAATTTCAGAATAAAACCTGCACCATCTCACTTGACTCTAAAAGAATACGGGGGTCATCTTACTATAGAAGAATTTAGAGAATCGTTCTATAATAACACTAGATATACGATAAATACAGTAAATACTAAAATAATAAAAGATAATATTACTTCTTCAACGAGATCTTAATAAGTATAATAACTAAAACCGCTAGCAAAGCTGTTAACAAATTATAAGTATTTTTTTGAGTATCTTGGATACTATCAAATATAAGTTTTAATTTAGTATCCATATCAAGATTTGAGAAATCTATACTTTGTAGATCTTTCATTATAATACTGTTAGATAAGTTGTATTGCTGATTAATCGGAACAACTTGTCTAGATGGGTGATGATAAATTTCATCTTTTTCTGCTATATTAGAAAGTGGGTCAAACGAGTAGGGTAATCTTCCCATATTATAATATTCTTAATATTTTTTTTTAAGTATTTATAAATTTATAGACTTTTTACCTTTAGAGTTTATGGTTATTTCCTTGGATGTTTCTACTGTCCCTGTAGACGACTCTTCGTCGAACCGTGCTCTTGGTAAAGGCCTCCCCTGGTTCAATAAACTACTTAAATTTAAAGATGGACCAGAAATGTCCGAGTCTCCAGCAGATTGCATAGCCTTCGATATATTTTTCATTATCTCAGAAGTCTGACTTGAATCCATACCCTTTGGCATCGCTGCCGAAAACATTGTTTTTGTAATATGAAACATAAATGCTCCTCCAACTAACGTAACCAACAGCTGAAGCTCGGGTGGTAAATCAGCCCTCTCTTTGTATTTCTCATGCAATTTTTCAAAAATAGCATCATAGTCATCCAAATTATCCATGACAGATTCTCCCCACCCGTCCAATTTTGCACCTATAGGATCAAAACGCTTATTAGCAAATTCTAGACCAGTTACAGCAGCCATTAGTACCTTTTGTTGAAACTTAACACTTATGTCTATTTCTGCCTGTTTTGTATGCATATCTAATTCAAATTTTAAATCAGATAATTTAGACGTCATTGAAAATTTCTTAGAAAGTTCTATACCTTTCTTTTCTAAAGAAACCAGTTTTAAAAGAATTGCTTGTTTTTCTTTCTTCTTATCGGGTCTTTCATCATCTAGTCCTCTTGAAGATTCTGATATATCAGAACTTAGTTCAGAGTCTTCTGAACCAGAATCCGACATTGATTCATCTGAATCTTCTGACTCATCTTTTTGTTTTACTTTTGAATTATTTACAAAGTTTTGAAAATCTTCTGGATTAAACTTTGAACTTTTTTTACTAATTGTCTTTTGTTTTTTAACCGGAGAAGTTGGTTCAACTGTGCTACCAGAACTTACGGACTCGTCGTCTCTTAGAAGATCAACACCCTTTATACTTGTTGGATTCTTAAGTTTAATTGTCGGTCTACTAGAGTTTTCTGTCTCAACTTTAATTTTTGGAATATTAGCACTCATGTTATAATTATAATTGTTTTTTTTACACCGCTCCGAACGAGTAAATAATTGTTGTATTGGACCTCTTATGTCATGTTGTTTTAATATTTTTTCCATTCTATTTAAAAATAACTTGTATTTTTAAATAGAAATGTTATATCAATTTAATCCAAAAATTCACAATTTTGGGAACATTGGAGTGGGTGGCTTTATACACGCAGAAATTGCACCTTTCTCTACACGACTTATTGATATAATGGCTTATGACGGTAGAAACGTGAGAAACGAATTGATATCTTCTTATAAATATAATTCAGTTTTAGATCTTTGCTGTGGCGTAGGATTATCAACTCCTGAAAACGCAATCGGAATTGATACGTCTGACATGATGATTAGAAAAGCAAAAAGTATTCATAAAAATAAAGATTTTTTTATAGCAAATGCTGAAAATTATGATCCCCCGAGAGATATCGATGTCGTAACTTGTATGTACGCATTTCACGAAATACCAGAATATGCATGGATAAGAATTATAGAAAATTCGTTGAGGATAGCAAAAAAAGAAATACTTATAGTAGATATTTCTACAGATTATAAACCAAGTAAAATGATGTTATCGGGTGAACCATATATAGAAAATTACTTAAAAAATTTCGACCGGGTTTCCGAAGCTTATAACTTTGAAAAATATAATATGATAAAAGACAAAGTTACAATTTGGTTTAAAAACATGGTTTATTAATAATAAACATGATTTTGGGTAATATTTTATACGCCTCTGGAGTACTATTTTATACTAAGTCACCTGATAATAGTATATATTTTTTGTTGGGTAAAAATCATGAAAACAAATGGTCTGATTTCGGGGGTAGAGCAGAGTTGGTAGATAAATGCGATACATTTTCAACTGCCGCAAGAGAAGCATGGGAAGAAACTATCGGTTGTGTATATGATTATGAATTATTGAGGTGCAGAATTAAAAATTACGATCATTGTATAGTATCAAAAACTCAGGGTGGAAAACCTTACTACATGTATTTATTGTACATACCTTACAGTAATGGTTATAGGGATAAATTTATTTCAACTAAAAAATTTATTTCTAAAACAAATGTAGATTCAAAATTTTTAGAAATAAATGACGTTAAATGGGTATCACTCGATACTGTTAAAATATCTTCGATTGGAAATGAAAGACCTCCTATAAAATTAAGAAATATTTTTGCATTCAATATACAACAAAATCTATCTGAAATTTTAGAAAAAATTAATACGGTATAAGTCTTGTACTTTTTGTACCATTGTTTATATTGGATATAGGTGTATGACCTGTGTTCATAATTCTTTTTAGTGAAATTGTTTCCTGAATCATTTCTCTTCGTTCTGCGTTTTTAAATCCGCTTATTGAACTTAAAAACTTGGTTCCGTTATTATCGGTGTCTATTTTCCTAATTGGACAGATTTTATCGCTTCTAAAATTTCCGAGAGTTCCCATAGATGCTTTATTGTCTTTATAGAAATCTTTATTATCTAATCTAAAGTCGTTTGTATCTTTATTATAATCATCTCTCTTTTTAATATAAATACTTACTCTGCGATCTCTAATGATATCTCGCCTATCACTAATTGTATTACTTTGCCGATATAAATCTGTATCTGCAGCATTAGGATCTACGTTATTTTTTTTAGGATTAAAATATAATGACGCAGAGTTAATAGCTAAATTTGGTGTTTCGTGTAACATTGACGACTTTGTAATAGTATCGGCGTCAGAAATTTTAATATGTGAAATTTCTTGTTTTAAAGTATTAACACCAGAATCTTGATAACCAACGCCATGTGTTATATTTACAACTCCATCTTTTATAATAGAATCCATTTATATATTAATTAATATTTATTTTTTAAATATTAAATATTAAATTTTTTTTATTATTTAATTTTATAGAATTTCTAGACTCTTCTAAGTCCAGCTGTAAATCCAAGGCGAAATCTTTATAAACTGGGACCACATCGTCGGTTAATCTAATTGGGTTTTTACTTTCAATGTAACCAGAAACGAAGCCAGGGGATACGATTTTAGACTTAGAATAAGTGAGAATATCTTTCCCAACACTTCCGTCAATATCTATATTATTTTTATAAGAGTTGGCCGCGACATTGTTCATCTGTTCTGCAGCGGTTCGCATATATCTAAAACTTTCTTTTACTCTAGCGCTAGGTGTATCTCCGATGGATAGAGATCCATCTTTTGAATAATGATCGTAATTACTTACGAGTCTATTATTATTTATACCATATACATAGTTTGATTGTATATCTGGTTTACTAATTAGGTTACTATCGTTTACACCAGATCTACCCCATGACGCTCCTTTTCTCATAGAACCTTCTAAACCTTTGTAATTAAATGCTCCTTCTGCGTCAAATTCCACTAATAATTTATTTTTTTTTGTGTTGTATATATCATCATTTTTGGTTTTCTTATTTAAAACGTTTCCAACATCTGCTTTTATATTTTTAATTGGTTCTTCTTGTTGATCAATTGTTAAATCTTCGTTAATAATCTCTGATAAAACCTTGTCTAATTCTGATCTTTGTGAAAGGTCGTTTTTGAAATTAAAACCGTAAATTACAAATAAAACTAATACGATACTTGAAATGAATGTTATTATTTTAAGGTCCATTATTAATAATTATTAAATATTTTAAATTAATAATTAATTTACGATATTTAATTTAAAATATTTCTGCATGTGGGACACGTATTAGAATTGTATAATAACCATTTCTCAATACATTTATTACAAAACGCATGTTTACATTTTAACATTTTGCCATATTTAGACGTAGTCTGACAAATGTTACAAAAAAAATTATTATTTATGTTTTTTATATTTTCAATTTCTTCCGGTATTAAAGTTTTTTGTTGTACTATATGATTATCAATTGTTGTACTTATATTTTCTACCATACTTTTTAAACTGTCGGGGTGAATAATATAATATGGGTTGATTTCTATTGTAATCATTTATTATATTATATAAGATATTTCTTTAAAGTAGTTTTTAAGTCTTGTTCTTATTTTCGGTCAAAATTTTTCATTGTATACATTATCTGTGGTTCATTATTTCCAGAAAACTGACAGTCTTCGAACTTTGATTTTTTCTCGTAAGTCGGTGCTATAACTCCTGTATTATATCTAATATTTTTATATGAATTTGAGTTGAAGTAAGTATTTTTGGCTTCAGATACTCTTCTAACAAGTGTTTTATTGGCGACTGCAGATGTTTCATAACGATTTTCTAAAGCTGCTCCATGTGGCTTATAATCTGGAGCACTATAATTATTATAAAAATCTACTGAGGACCTATTGACACTTTCTAATTTGAATGGCTTATTTGAATAGACCGTGGGTGTTGGCGTGTCTCGATAAGGTAGACCAATGTTTTTTGAAAAGGGGTCCAAAATAGAGGATGATTTTATAGTTATTTTCCCCACTGCACTTCCATAAGAAGAATTAGATATACCAGTTTTAAACCTATTTGCTAGATCTCCAGTGTCCGGTCTTCCCGAAAATTTATGGGTATTTAAGTCGTACATAGAGACGTCATCGGGACTTAGGTTTAGATTCGTAGATCTTTTATATATTAGCGAGTTTATAGGTGTTTTGTAAACGATGTCGTCGTTATTGTTCCCATTCGATAGTTTAACAAAAGTATTATCAACGCCATTTTTATCTAACTTAACGTTTTGGGGCATTTATTTAATAATATTGTAATATTTTATTTTAAAATATTGTTCGTTTTATTTCGTATACGGCACTGGATAAATCCGAGTTTCTAATACCAGTTTCTCTTTTCGTACCAGATAAATTATCGTAGCTTGATGACCCCTTATTATTGTGATAGACGGGGTCTCTTACTACGATATTAGGATTGTAAACCGAATTTTCTCTTACATTTACAACAGATAATCTATTAAATACAAAATACAATATAATTGATAAAAATAATAAAGAACCACCTACAAGTATAACGTTTTCAGAATTATTTTCAAAAACAAAAAGAGATATAATAGTTATAAATATAATGAGTCTCGCAAGAGCGTTAAAATTTTCATTAACATCGTTTCCGTACGGAAATATATTATAGGAATTAAATAGTGCACATATATTACTTATCCAATATGTAGTCATTTATTAGTAATTCAAGAATTTAATTTTTTCAATAAATCATTAGAATTATTAATATTTTTGATATCGTCTTTAAAGTCAGATAGATAAAACTTATTGTATTTCGCAAATAATTCTGTATTATTGTTTATAATAATTTCTCCGAGTACGAATAAACTTTGAATATATTCCCATATAGCCGTTTTAGTTTTCGTACTCAAAGAAGACCAATAGTCAGATATACCACAATCGTCTGTAAAATTTCCAAAATATTTACTACTTTCTTTTAATTTATTATCATTTATAAAAAAATTTTCGTCCCGGTTTTTAATTTGATGCTTGTAAGAGACACAACCTGACATGAAAATATTTACTGGGATATTAGGAGATGTGGTTTTCATCATAATGAAAAATCGTCTATAAGATCGCAACTTGTCATTTTGAAACTTATCGATCATTTTGTCAAGAAGTTCTTCGAATAACATATTAAACTTGTTAACTGACATTAATATTAAAGACTTAAATATTTTTTTATATTATTTTAATATATTATTATTATTAAATAATGAGTGATAACATTAAAATAAATTCTATAAATTTATTCATTAATAAGTTTGATGATACTCGTGCTATTATAAATCTGGATACGTTAAAAGAAAACTTTTATTTAGACGACGAAGAAGGTTTTTATAAACTCAGTCTATATGAAAAAAAAACTTTTGGTTCTGAGACAATAAATGATAATTATAATAGACCACCTATTGGTCCAATAGAAAAGGGTTTATATTGTAGTTTTTGCGGAAAAGAAGGTCCAGATGACCACTCTGAATCATGTGATTTTCCAGAACAGAATAGTTTAAACTTAACAATGGAGGGTGTAAATAATTACATAATAAAAGACTCTAACTACAAAGGAGACTATATAGATTTTAAAAATAGATTTTTGGATGGTACTCTTAATCAAGTTTTGTTAAACGATCTACTATTGAACCCAGATGACATAATATTATCAAATGGAAGTTTTGATATTAATATAAATAAAAACGTACTTACGAACATTTCGTTTCTCGGAATATATAAAAAGAGAGGACCACGGAAATTAGCCTCAAAAACAAGTACTTCTCAATTTTTAAATAATTTAATAATTTCATATGAGAAAAATGGTAACAAAACTTCTATAAGAATAAGTAAAAACGGCTTAATAAATTTAATAAATATTCCAAAAAATGCAACTGAACTAAATATAATAATCGATGATCTAGTTAAAAGAATAAACGAAAGTGGGGCAGTAGAAATATCAGAATTTCAAGAAGCATCAAAAACAGATCTTAATCAGTATACATTTTTAAAACAATTTTCATATATACATTCTACTACAGCGCAATTTAGAATATCTAATATAATTAAAGACGCAGAAATCAATTTCGAAGAATTAGACACTATGCTAAGTCCTTTCGATGCATCGGGGAAAGTTGTAGGAGGTGATTATACTACAGTAGAAAGAACTTCGTCTGATGACACTATAATAGATTTTCAAGGATTAAAAATAATAGAGTGGGAATATTCACTGGGAAGACTTACGAGAAGCGAAGTCATGACAAAAGAATATATAAAAGTAGTATCTATACCATCTTCGGGACTTAAACTAACCGCTATATTTAATAAGTATGGGACGATAATAATGACACTTTCAAGATGTAGTAATAAACAGATGTTCAAAGGATTATGCGGGGATGTTTTTACGCCTATATCAGACGCTTTATTTATACCATTTGTTCAGAAATTTGATGAATTATTTAATAAAGAAAAGAAATCTCTTATTAAAAAATCTTTATCAAGCGAATCTATTTCTGCAAAAACAGAGTTTAATACTGTTACTGGATACGCGCCAAGCGGGAAAATATGTAGATTAACAAGAACGCGCGAGGTAGGGGATAAAACTTATAAAGAAGGTATGAGACCAGACCCTTATTCTTGGACAGGTAAATGTCCCGATCCTAATTATCAGTACCTAAAACCAGAGGGTGTACAGGATAAAGATGGTCTTTGGTATCCATGTTGTGAAGCAAAATCCAAAGACTCTATTGAAAAGATGAAAAGATATCTATTGAATGGGTTTCCACTTAACGAATCTCATGGTCGACAATTTGGAATATTAGACGGAGTAGATTCTGGTTCTGGTATTATAGAGCCGGGTAGCAATTCATTGGGGGCTTCAGCCGAAGTTTATATTGATGGTAAATTAGAAGATGTTACTGTAATTAAAAAATTGAGTAAGAAGTCTAATGAATACACGGTGAGGCTACAAAGTGGAAAAAATGTAAATGTTAAAGGAACAGATTTTAGAAGAGATTCTAGAATTTTTCCAGGATTAAAAGATCTTACAAGAGAAAAATTAATTAATTGTGTCGCTAAAAACTTAACTAAAAATAATAATCTAATTGATTCAGGTGGAAAAATTATTAAGAATAATAGATCAGAATTTAATGAAAAATTTTCATCCGAACAATATGAAATATTTGTTTCTTTGGTTGGTGAAACAGGGCGTTATTATTTGAGTTATTATACTATGCAAAAATTCAAACAAATGCCATATTATTTATTTGGTGCCCCAATAAATTCGTACCCATTTTATTTAGTTTTATCTCCACGGGGAAATTTTTATATAAGCCCTGATTATAATTTTTTAGACTCCGATATATCAGAAAACTTTAATGACACTATAATATTATTTGGGTATTTACAATTTAACGATTCCGAATTTAAAAAAGAAATGTTAGTTATGGATGTCGTATATCACAACAGATCTCTAAAAGATCTAAGTTTCAATGACAGGTTTTCTAAGCTATTAGAAATTCAAAATGAACTATTTGCAAGTATAATAGATGAAATAATTGTTATTCCAGACTTCTACGATGATATAATATCCGGATCTCAACAAGTATCAGACGTGGGAGATAAACTAGTGTTCATAGAAGAAGATTGCTGTGGTTTTATATCTTGGGGAGACTTAGATCCGTTTGACGATATAATAACCGTGCAGATATTAAATAAAGATAGACAAACTATAAGATTTGGTTACGATGGAAGACCGTTTCCTAGTGGTATAGGTATTGACTTTCTAAATAATTTCACTTTTAATAAGAGAGATATCCCGGAAAAATTAAATAACTTTGAATATTTTAAAATTAAAATAAATAGAGACGTAGATGGTGATATAGTACCAAATAGGAAAATATCAATAATGGATAAATCAGAAAAATTAATTACTTACGAAAAAACAGTAGAAATTTTAACGCTTAAATTTTCTCCTTTAAAATCTGAATTTTTTGAAGACCCAGATGAGTGGGTACTTCCGACAGAGACTTTGAAATATAACGGTATAAAACTTATAAGTATTTAAAAAGATAATTCATTTGATTATAAATGAAATTTTTATTAATTAAAAGTTTTTCTGGTTTCGGAGATAGAACAGAACATTTGCTATGTTCTTTACAATATGCAACATTTTCTGGTAGAATACTTGTAATTGATTGGACAGATCACGTGTGGTGTGGAAATGACACTAATAAAGATTTTTATTATTACTTTAGTCTTAAGGACATTAACACAATGAACTTGAAAGATTTTAAAACACTGTTTATAAACAGACAAAAGGCCAATAAGCGTCTAACCGTATTCCCAGATTTTCACTATGAAAATATTTTAAGAAGGTCTGACGAAAAAAATATTAAGTTTGCATGTAAAGACATACAAGAACTTTTCAAAAGAGTAATAACTAAAAAAATGGAAGATTTACCTTATGATATAATCGTTACATCTGACTTTGAAAAACGTAATCATGTTGGCGTATTTTCTATATCAAAATTGTTATATAAATCTTTTATTTTGGAATATATCAAAGAAGATCCAAATTACGACTTCTTAATGAACAATGATTTTGTAAGCATACATTTAAGGGGTACAGATAGAAGTTCTTACACAGAAGAAAATAGACCCGATTTAACAAACTTTTCTCATCATGTAGATGTTTATGTCGATAAATTAATTAAAAAAATACCCCAGGGTACAAAAAATATTCTTTTGCTTTCTGATTCTAATATTTTGATTTCTCACTTTTTAGAAACAGTAGAAGATAATTATAATATAATGCAGACATCTAATGAGAAATCGTCTGAAAACATAGGTCTACACATACTGCCACGGGATTGTAAGTTAAAATGCAATTTAGAACTACTTAAAGATTTTTATTTTATGACCTTTTCTAGTCACGTAATATGTGATCAAATAAGTAGATTTTCACTCGTTGCTAAAAGAGTATGCGATATTAAACATGGACGAAAAATTATCTAGATTAAAATTGCTAAAAACTTAAATAGATTTTCGGGTGATACCTTTTCTGATAATATTTCTACTTCTATCTGGTATATCATAATAGATTTTTCATTCGGTGCGAACGTTCTGTTACCAAATACACCGCCTGTTATAGATGTAAAATCTATTCTGAATAAACCACTTGGTTCTGTAAAACTGTGCCTAATTTTTCTATATGCCTCGCCAGAATCGTTATATTCTCTTATCTTAGTCTCTGTAGAAAGAGCAACACGCACGTCGTTATTTAAGAATGACCGTGTTTGGAGATCAAGATTTTTAACTCGGTTCTTGACTATAGATTCAAAAAGTACATATCTCTGAAGGTCATTATTAAATAAATATCTAGTTCTTACTTTTTCTGAATATACGTCTACGAAATCGTCGATATTCTTTAAAAAATTAACTTTTTCTACTTTCTGCATTAAATAATTAAAACGATCCTTTGGTAATCTTGGGTTAAAGTTCTTTTCTATCATCCCGAGTCTCAATTCTAATTCCATTTCCTTGTTAGACGTTGCTGTTTTTATCATATCTTCAATTACTAACGAATCTTTTGTTTCTAATGTATTTAAATTGTAAGAAGCACATTGTAACAATTTAGGCCTGGACGAATAACTTAAAATCTTTTCGAGATCTTTTTTACCAAGCTTATCTATATTTAGAAAATAATGCAATTCGTTTATATTTACTGGATTTTTGAAACTACTTATAACATTGAGTACAGTTTTAAGGGCATTTGGTATTTTCTTATCAGTTCTGATTTCTTTAAAAATAAAATTTCCGTCTGAATCTATAGAAAACTCTGCTACAGAATTATTAATAACATCTGGAGGAATATTTACTACTACATTCTTATAATTAACTTGAAATGGTTCTATTTTACCCTGTTTCGATACAAAAAGCTGTCCATTTAATTCATTTACCTTTTTAATTAAAAGATCTACTGTTTGTTGTTCAACTGGTTTCCATTTATATTGTGTAGTAGTTAATTTATTCCAAGAACCGATTGTGTATAATGTGTCGGAAGCGGTAAATATAAGACCATCAAGTTCTAAAGACTTCTTAATAAAAACACTAGATTTTTTTTGATAGACGTCTGCCAACATCTGAAAATGTTCTTTTCTTTGCTTTGATAAAAGAGTCTGAATATAACCGCTTTTTATTGAATTATATAGAATCACCCTGTCTTTTATAGAACCCAAAAAGTATATTGGTTTAAGTTCAATGTTGAACCAATCTGTTTTACCAAAAGCAGAGGTCAATACTGGTTCTTGTTTATTGAATTGAGAAGGAACTATTAGTTTATGAAGGATGTCATATCTATTTATATATTTCCACGGAAATGTTTTTAATATACCATCTTGTGGGACTGTCATTGAAAAAGATTGACCCATTATTTTAGTTCCGTCTGGTTTTACATCTATATTTTCTGGTCCGAATAACAGGTCAAATGCCATAAATGAAACCCCCTTTACATATCTAGACTCCAATTCTTTGTGTCCGTTCCCATCTGAGTCAAAGAAAAGCAACTCTCCGTCTAATAACATTTCTCTTGAATTAACATATGGTAATACTGACCTAGTGGCATCTCTTACCGTATATATTTTCATATTGCGATCTACGAAACATACTATTCTTTGACCATTTCCTGTATCATAACCTATGTACATTAACATTCTGGTACCATCTACTTTTTGGGTAACAGTATATTTGTAATTACCAGAAACATCTTTTAATAGAAGATTAAAAACGTCTTGTCTCTCTAATGTCACCGGGAGTCCGCCGATAAACTTTGAGGTGTCGTATTTATCATTCTTGGTTAAGAAATTTTTAACCAATTTATGAAACTGCTCTTCAATCTTAGTGTCTCTAAGAAGTTCCATTATATATTTTAGTATATAATTATATTTTAATATTCGTATTTTTTTGTAATTTAACTTTTGAGATAATATCAAATGAATATTTTTTTAAGAGATTTATTTTCAATTATAATAATTTTAATTCTTTTATTTTGTATTTGTATAAAAGATGCTAATTTAATATTTTATCTTATTATAGTACTCGCTTTAGTATACTTTGTTCTTATTGAAAATAGAATATCTTACAAGCTATCTGATAAACAAGTAGAAGACTATGAGCAAAAAATAGAGAAAAATATATTTCAGGTGTATGCTTATAATAACGATGAAGAGATATCAGAAAAATTTAAAAAGATAACGGATATACTTAAAAAACAGAATCCAGAATACAATTATTACCTTTATAATAACTCACAAATGGAACTCTTTGTAAAAGAAAATTTTCCTGAATACTATGAATCGTATAGTTCGATAAATAAAGAATATAATGTTGCAAAAACAGACTTCTTTAGATATATGGTAGTTTACTACTACGGAGGAGTTTATATAGATATTAAGTCTGGATTTAAAGTTCCATTAAGAGAAATAATAAAATCAGATGATGAATTTGTAACAACTGCGTTTGCAGAAAAATCATGGCCTTATTTTGACAAATATATACAATTTTGTATAATAGCAAGAAAACAACATCCAGTATTAAAAAAAATATTGGATGAAATTAACTATAGATTAAAAAATTATGATTACATTCGAGATGGTTACGGATTAAAAGGGGTTCATAATATAACTGGACCAACAATGTTTCAAGAAGTTTTAAATGACCAAGAAGCTTTAAAAGATAAAACTTGTATAACTCATTATTCAAATTTGATAGATAATAAATTGATATACAGTTATTTTGATGAAAATTACTTAGATTCTTTAAGTTGTGTTTTATTTTCTTACACAGCTGGTAATATTGGCAATTGTAAACACCGTGTTGGTAAAAGTTATAAGGAGCTCTCTGGTCCTATCGTTTCTCTGGAAGAACATAAGGATAATCTAGAAAATTAAAGATGTCTTCCTCTGTTTCAGGTACTTCCTTTCCTATTTTAGCATTGTATTCTTCTTTAGAAACGGGTCTACCAGAAGAACTTCCAATTGTTAAATTTCTTTCATTGAGAGAAAACCCATTTTTAAGAGCGTGTGCTCTCATATTAACATTATGTTCTTTCGAACCAGTCGTGAATAAAATAGCAAATGGATATACTTCTCTTGGATAATAAAATATATCTACGTGTCTATAAAATTCGTCTATCTTTCCTATAGCCATTATCTTAGTTGGACCCTTTGCAATTGTATCCTCTTTCTCAATAAGGTCTTCTTTTAAAAGATTATTATAATAAAAATTCATAAGATCTTTATTATAAACTTCGGATGTTATCAACGCGTCAACGTCACCAGAATCCGGTGTATTTCTACGATAAGATCCAGCTAATTGGATTTCACCGGAGATACCAAGTTCATTCAGAGTCTTATTAAAAGTCTCGGTGAGAATGTCATTCCATAGATTCATTTCGTCTCTGGGTATTCTCCTTTGTAGATCGGAGTAGTGTATTAAGCCTATTGCTTGTTTATTATTTAAAACCTTTTTATTTTTGGAGTACAAGTCTCTTAGTTCTTGGATAGTTGAAATATTATATTCTTTGTATAACTTAGATGCGCCACTTGGTCCTATACCAGGTATTCTAGAAAAGTTTTCTATAGCGATAGATTCTAATTCCACTGGTAGATCATCTACTGTTCCCGTTTTAAGTATCGTATCAATTTTTTGAATGATAGTACTCTTCCATGTACCATTTTTAGCCTTAAACGATTCCTCGTCTTTGAGTAACATTCCGCCTTTTCTAAGTTCTTTGACATAATCTTCTGTGGACTCTAATACCAAGTAATCTTTTAGAATTTCGAGTGCTTGTTTATAAAATCTTAATTTAAATACCCAATTTTGCGGTTTATCTACGCTTAATTTGTTTACAACTTTTCGTAATACATTTTTTAACTCTGATACCGACACGGTGTTAGTCTTTTTTTTCGGTGCAATATCATCACGGATTCCGCGATATACAGGATGTCTTGGTATACCATCATCGGTCATTTCCATGTAAGAAAATGACACTATGCTTCCAATTGGAATATACTCTGACGAGTCTTCTTTATTGTAGTTAGTTCTTTGTGAATCTGTAAAACCTGTTCCTATCTGTGTAAACACTCCAGACGGAGACGCATCTTTAAGTAATTCACATCTTAAAGAGCCAAGCATTCCTATTAGTCTGCCTTCTCCTAGTGTGTATCCTTTTACTATACACTCAGCGTCTTCTTTTATCTTGTACTTTAACATATATTTACTTCTTTTGGTTTCATAAGGGGACCCAGAAGCTCTTAACATTACACCTTCTGCTCCTTCGGATGTAAGTTTTTTATAAAGATCGACAAGCTGTTCCATAGAGTTAATTTTAACTTGTTCTGTAAATTGAATAGGAAATGATTTTTTACCTGTATATTCTAGTTTTTTCCAACATTCCTTGCAATCCTTTACGATAGTCTGAAGGTATTTCATTCTTTTTTCAAAAGGTCTTGGATCATTGGGGACATCAAATACTTTAAAAACAACGGGTGGACTTTCTTTTCCCAACCATAAAGCGTCAATATCGTCCAGTGAATAACTTTTTCCAGGTTTTAGAGTCGATAGTCTACTTGTCTTTTGAAACATTCCTCTTCCAATCCATATTTCTCCGTCAAGTGGGATACCAGGTGGTAATGTTCTTCTAAACCACTCTGGGATATAAGTGTAGACTTTTGGTTTTCCAACGCCGGAACCCCTTGATATCATTTTTTCTCCATCCCACAGGGCTCTTATCCCATCCCATTTTTCTGAAGCCCACCATCCAATTGGGGGCTCTTTAACACCGATACTTAATGAGGTTTTATCATTGAATTTTACCATCGATCCATTCTTTGCATCGTATAAATTTTGAGCAGTCATAACTTTTAGATTATCTACGTAAGTTTTGTCATCAGCTGTACTTATAATCTGAACTTCCGGATAAACAGCCCTATAATTTTCGAAACACATTCTCTCTTTATAACGCACAAAGTTTTCTAAAGATTCAAACCCAGATCTCAAAGATATATTGTTAAGACATTCCAATAGTTTTTGTTTTTTAATATCAGACATCTTTGTTTATTTTATATTTAATATTTTTAAACAGTTAAAATATTTGTAATATTTTAAATGTGTATAAACGAAGAAACAAGTGTATTGACTTTAATAGTAGGTACTATCATAAATTTATATGTAGGTGCTGACTTTTTTAGAAGAAATAACGTATCTGCTTTAACAATGGTAATATCATGGCAATACGCATTACTTATGCAAATCCCAGACATGTTAGCATGGAATGATATTAAAAACAATAAGACAGATAAAAATACAGGTAAACTTACTGCTTTTTTAAATTTAACACAACCACTTTTTTTGTTTTTGGTAGTGTTTTTCGTAACCAAAGACAAAACTTGCTTAATAATTGGTTTTATAGCCTTATTATTATATATTATTGATATTGCATCGAATATGCATAAGTTTGACTTTAAAATAGAACCCAGTAAAGAATGTTCAAGTCTTGACTATAGATGGTGGTCGAATCTTAATCCTATTTTTTATATAATCGTGTTTCCACTGATATTAATGTGTCTTCCAGACTTAAATTATGGATTACTTAATATATCTATATTTTTCTTAACGTTAATATTAAGTATCGTAGTTAATTATGGGTGCAGCCCCAGTTCGTGGTGGTGTTGGAGCGTAGCATCGGGTGGATTAATAAATTATATATTTTCTATAGTTTATTAAATGTGTGTAATTAAATCAATTGTTCTTACTTGATCGTTACAAATTTTTAATAAATAAACTATTAATCTTATTTTGACGTACAATAAAAATATAGTTGTTATTGTCGTGACACAAATATATAATATTATAGTATAATTCATTTCAAAATCCTTTATGATATATATACCCACTAATAATTCAGATAGACAGGAAAAAAATAAAAGCAAAGCATAATAAAAAACTTATCATTTGTTTACATTCATAATCGTGTACGTCTATTACGTTGGAGTATACAATATTTGTATATTCTTCTTTGCATATCGTACATTTATAATTATTAGTCCTGTCTATTATTTCTTTTTGACATTTTAAATGTAAATAAACATTTTTACAATTACATCTACTTAGATCTTTACATTCTTCGAAGCATAAATAACAACTTTTTTCAATTTCATCCATTGTTATTTATAATATATTTTCATTTTTTAAGTCGTTAATTATAACTTGCAATTCCGTGCTCGGAACGCTATTTATATTAGAATGTATTTCCTGGATTGACGGTCTTCTACAGTACTTGTGTTCAAACCTTGTAACGAAATTTTTTATAATTATAAACTGCTCTTTATATTTTTCTCTTTCTTCTATTAAGATTTCTATTGTTCTACGGTCTTCATCTGATATACTACTCCCTGGGGTCTTTTTGTATATGATGTCTTTTAATGGCTGTATTTCATTAAATATTTCCGGTTTAGAAAGTTTCTCGAATATTTTGAGTTTTCTTTGTATCTCTTTTTTATCAGAAGCAGATGTCAATGATTTTTTAAATAATGCAAGTATATCTGAATCTATACTTGGACATGTTTCCATTAATCTATCAAATTCGTCTCTATTAAGTTTCATAAAATACGATACATCAGTTCGTTCCTCTGGTGCTTTTATTAATTCTAATCTTACACTTCTATGAAATTTGTCCCATGCTATAGACGCAACCCTATAAGACTCTGTTAACTCATTTAATTTTAAAAATTGAGAAATTGTAGTTATAACCCCTGCTATTATATTAAGACTACCTATTATAAGTGTCGTAACAGCTTGATACTCATCTGGTATTCTGTCTAAAGCGAAATTTGCAGTTCCAGTAAAAGTAGAAAGTAAAATAACCGGTATAGTATAATAATTTCTTTTCTTATGATATTTTAGATGCGATTTTTCGTGTAACCATTTATAACAGGCTGCTTTATCAGCCCAGTCTATAAAGATACCTTCGTGGTGTTGTTCCCATGGAACATTTTCTTTTATTATTTCAGATTTATCATCACACATTTAATTTCTAACAAATAATATTATAGATGATTAATAACGAAGATTTTTTGTATATCGAAGATTGTAAAAACGATATAGATCGCATAATAAAAGATGTAAATGTTAAATGTGAAAATATTGAACAGATTTATAAAGAATACATAAAAGAGGCTGTTTCAAAAGAAGAGTTTGTTTCAACATTAGATAAAATGTTATTTCAAATAGAAATAACAAGGCAAGATACGGAAAATTGTATAGAATTATATAGAATGTTTATTTATAAAATATACGGTCAATACTATAAATTTTACATTAAAATTATAAATATACTTCAAAATTTAGATTCTTTTGATTTTTTAAAGGAAATACAAATTAAAAATTTTAGATCATTCACCGATATAGAATACACATTTTATTCTTTTGAAGAAATACAATCTGTGCATAACTCTATAACCGAAATAATAAATAATTTAGAACAAACTATAAACAGGCGAACATATGTTGTAAACGATGATACGACAAGGATTAAAAAAGGTATCAATATAAATGAATTGGTTTATGAAAAACATTATACTGTCGAAATATTAAAACAAAAGAAAGAACTTTTTCAAAAAATTTTATTTGACTACTATCTTTTTCAGAAAAAGTTCTTTGAACGTATTAAATTAAAACTTAAAGTAATTTTCTATCATATTGAAAAGGATGTAGAAACAGAGTTTGTATCTTATTCAGAAAACGAATCAAGGATAAGAAATACTAAAACGTCTATAGAAACTCTTCTGGCGAACGATATATTAGAACAGGATAGTGGAAGTTTTTTACAGTTTTTTTATTCAGTAGTTAAAATAAATATTAAAAAACTTTTTACTTATGTATGTATTTATGAATGAATTTCAAAAGATTTCATAGTATTAGGACACAATTCTTTTACTATACTCTTTATTGTATCAGAGTATTCTTTGATTTCGAATTGTGCATTTTCTGCAGATCTGAGTCTAATAAAGTTTAGTAGATTATGAAGATCTATACACCAATAAAATTCTGTATACATATTGAGTGGTAATGCAATTCTAGCCATTTCTCTTGAAACTCCCATTTCAATAAGTTTCTTATAAGTGCTGTATTGGTTTTCTGAATTTTTAAGATAATCATAATAAATATTTCTTGTACTCTCACATTTTATTTCGGTTCCAGACATTTGCTTATTCATTTGTCCTTGATCATAAATCTTCTGCGGAACATAAAAGTCGTTAGGGAGTACAGAATATCTTCCAGAAATTTCGTTCACGTTTGCGGTTCGATGACGAATCCATTGGCGTTGAATAAAAATTGGAGCCTTGATATGAAACTTAAACTTCACCATTTCAAATGGGCTTGTATGTTTATGTCGTACAAGAAAATCTATGAGAGAAATATCTTTATCATGGGTTTTAATCCCCTGTCCAAGTGATACCCTTGCTGCTTGAACAACAGCGTGATCACACATAAGATGCTTTGCTTCCGTCGGAACAACTCTTGGCATACAATCTACGAGTTTAACAAATCCAGAATTAGCAACTTTAATAAATTTATCAGTATTAACAATAAGGTTCTTTGCCTTAGTCATATTTTATTAGAAATATAATAGTCTTTTAAGTTATTTAAAGTTATTATTATATTTCTAATAAAATGCCCTTGTTCATTAAAGTAGATCCTAAGATAGATACACACTGGATAACCCATCCGACGTACACGAAGGCTCTAAAAAACGGAGATGTTGGTTTAGATATACCGATGGTTTCACCTATTTTAGTTCCCCCAAATGCAATTTCATTTAAGATTAGTCTTGGTTTTAAGGGAAACCCTTCTCATGGATACATGTTGGTACCTAGAAGTTCTATTTCTAAAACAGGCATAAGACTTGCAAATTCGATTGGTATTATTGATAAAAATTATCGTGGAGATGTAATGGTTGTAGTCGACAATGTTAAAGACGAAGAAGTGCTTCTAAAAGAAGGATCTTGTTATTTTCAAATAGTAGCATTTGACGGTATACTCCCAAAGTATCAAATCGAACCCGTAAGTATTAACACCTCTAGAGGTGAATGTGGATTTGGTAGCACAGGGGGTATCTAAAAAGTAAATCCGAAATGTAATAGGGTGTCTTTAGACGCATTTTGTTCAGATATTTTTTTATTTTTACCATACCCCTGGTTATATCTGGTACCATGTATTAAAACCACAGATACAAAACTTTTATTATGTGCTGGTCCGCTCGTTGATACTAATTCGTAACACGGATTTGTACCCAAGTTTTGTTGACAATATCTAAGTAATATGTCCTTGTAATTTGTATCTTCCTCTAACTCATCAAAATTTATAAAATTGTTTACGACTTTTAGTATAAATTGTTCTGCGTATCTAAACCCGAGATCGTTATGAATAGAACAAATAAAAGCTTCAAATACATCTTCGAGAATTCTGTCATTATTTCTACCTCCGATTGTTTCAACATTTTGACTTATAATTAAAAATTCTTGAAGATTTATTTTTTTGGCTAGAAAAGCAAGAGTTTTTCCATTAACAAGTTTGGTTCTTATACGTGTTAAAAATCCCTCGTCTTTATCTGGATATCTATTTACTATAAACTTAGCTATTACTAAACTTAGAACTGAATCTCCCAAAAACTCATATCTTTCGTACGAGTTTATTATTTCTGTACCATTTAAAAATCTAAGTACACTTTTATGTATGAAAGCTTGTTGATAATTTAAAACATTAATACAATTAAATCCAATAATTCTATTAATGTCTTCTCTAGATATATTCTTATTGTGTTCATTGAAGGAATTGAATAACATTATTGATAATAATTAATAATTTATTTTTTTATATTAATTATTTTTTTGTAAATTTTAGATAGCGGTTATTGTCTTAGAAACTATGCGTTCTCCCAATAGAGTTACACCCGGATCATTTGCGGCCATATTTCTTGCGTCTATTGACTCTATACGTCCATTGAGTATTTGAATTGGGTAATTACCGTCATCATCTAAATCTGTTGCTAATTGAATTGCAAGTTCTAATTCGTTATCATCTAGAGTTGTAACATCAAATTCGAATACTAATCTACCGACACCAGAAATGAACGTGCTTGATATTGAAGGATTTTTAAAATAGTCTGTTGCCCAAGCTACTTTAGGTAGCATAGGTGTATAGTATTCTATAAGTTTATCAATATTGTATAATCTATTTAAACCAGATAAATCCATGTCGTAATTTGCTACCGGTTCTATGATTAATTTAACATGATAACCAGACTGTTTCTTAGAAGGCTTCTTTGGAGTTGGAGGCTTCTTAGGAGCTGGAGCTTTCTTTGGTGCTGCTGGAGCTTTTTTTGGTGCTGCTGGAGGCTTCTTAGGTGCTGCTGGAGCTTTCTTAGGTGCTGCTGGAGCTTTCTTAGACAATGCTTGAGATTTAATGTAATCTTTTACATTTTTAATGGTAATTTTAAGATCACTTCTCGTTGCAGGTATCTTAGTCAATGTAATTTTGTACTCTTTTGCTAGATCTCTAGCGGATTCTGAATTATAAGTTTTTCTTGGCATTTAATATTTACTAAATATTTTTTTGTAAGTTTTTATTAGATATTTTAATGACTGCCCCATTTTTTCTTTTTGCAGAAACATGGTAGTGTATATGTTCACATATTTCATTTGGATATATACATTGAATACCACTAGAAGTACTTAAAACATCCGAAGAATTTTTTTCAGTATTTAAAGGATAATGAACTTCTACGTAACTACCAGTTATTTTACTATAATTAATAACATATGGTAATTTTTCCACAAATGTGATACTTTTATTTATATCTGATTTCTTAAAAAATTTGGGATCTATCTGTGAAATTAGACCTTTATAACGAATCCCTTTAAAATTACGTGTCCTGTAAATAGCAAATCCGTTAAAAGCAGAATGACACTCCACTTCTGAATTATTATTTAGTTTATCAGTAATATATTTCTCTAAACCACGTATTACATGTATAGATGCATTTCCAAAACCCCAACAATGCCATCTAAAGTCATCGACATAGAGAGCCCATTTATCATAATAATCTCCAGTATTTTCATTACTATTGTCCCCGTTAAAAGAAATGCAGTCCCAGTCGTCTCTACTTAGATAATGATCTATAACATCAATGTTCCATTTCCCCGTGTTAATATCGTCAGAATCCAACATGATATGAAAATCTGTTTCTATTGTGTCTAAAAAATCTAGACACGTGTTTCTTGCATTCGCAATTCTTTCAGTTCTATACGCGGAGTTATTATTTTTAATACTTATAATTTGAACATGCATCTTAATCTTTTTTGTATATTCTCTTATAAGATATTCTGTAGAATCTACACAGTTATCATATTCTATAATTAAATATGGAGTGTACTTTTCTAATTGTTTTAAGTTTTCAAATATCTTCTCGAGATGTTTTTCACAGTTTCTGCATACCATACATATAGCAAGTTTCATTATTAATTTAACTTAAGACAAGGCTTTAAATAAAAAATCAGAGTCTTCAAAAATTTTAAGTATATCTAAAATCTTGAGATAACTTGATTCAGAAAGATACTTTGGGTCTACGTCGTTATTAATAATGTCTAGATCAAAGTAGTAGTCAGAATCACTTGAAAGGGCAAACACGTGATATTTTCTGGTGTATTTAAATATACTCTTAATGTAACCAACTGATTCTTTTTCCGTTATGTTTTTAATAGCTTGTAATTTAAAATCAAATGGAGAATCGGCACACGTGAATATCAAAGAGTCTACGATTTCGTATTCTTCTCTAAAGTCTTCCAATATTTCTTCTGCTGTAGATTCCCAAGTATTACACGATTCTAAAAGATCGAATATTTTCTTATGATTCTCAACGTTAAATATCTGAGAGTCAAATCCAAAAGCTTCTGAGTATTTTCCCAAGGAAAATTTAATAGTATATTCCCTGTTAAGATCAATAAATCCTTGAATAGACTCCATAATAATTAAATACTCTTCAGATCCTTTTAATTAGTTTAAATAAATATACTTAAAAAAATAATTCTATTTTTAGAAAATATGGCTTGTGAGGAAGAATGCGAATATGTATCTATTCGTGGAATAGCAAGAAATTGTAACTATTACCCACGTGATATATGGCCAGATTCTATGCATTTTGAAGAAGATGACTATGAAAATATAAAAGAAAATGACACGGTTTTTGTCATCACTACCGTACTTAATCAGTTTTGTGAACTAATACTTCCAAAACTTGGTGATACAAAATTCAAACTAATAACAGGAGCCTCTATTAGAGGCGTCCCACGTGAAATAAGCGAACTTTATGAAATCGATTTCCTGTCTCTTCTTAAAAATAACGTAACTCATTGGTTTACCCAGAATTTTGACGGTACAGACGAATGCATCCGTGTACCACGTGGAATAGATTATCATACGTTACAAAGGCGCGAAGGACCAATGGGTTTTATGGCGTCCCCCAAAAGTCAAGAACAGTCACTAAAAGAAAGAGCAGTTTTTGATTTTGAAAAAAAGATAACCAGGACTTTTAGTTATTTTCATTTTAAGATGTCTGAAAGAAACGACCAAGAACGCCAGTGTGCAATAGACTATCTTAAAGAAATTGATTTTAATGACGTTCTAATGAATCCCGGTATTAGAAATGATTTATGGAATTTTATGAAAAAATATAAGTTTATAATAAGTCCACGTGGAAGAAGTTTGGATTGCAATATAATTTATGAAAGTATACTTATTGGGTGTGTACCAATTGTAAAAAGTTCTACTTTAGATCCACTTTACAAAGATCTCCCTGTTTTGATAGTCAAAGATTGGTCAGATATCAATGAAGAACTACTAGTAAACTATAAATACGATAACAACTTAGAAAAAATTAAATTGGATTATTGGACAGATTTAATTAAACGCACATGTTAAATCTATTTAAAGAAAAAAAGACATTAAGTATTATCAAAAAACATGGCATCAGTCGAGGAACCAACTACCACTTGCGAAAAGTTCGATCTTCTTCTAAAAGACTTTACTGCGCATCTAGATACAGCAAAGAGTCTAAGTGCCCGAATGAAGGGTCTTCAGAAAGAGGTTTCAAAGGCTACTAAGCCCTCAAAGCGCCGAAGCCCAAAGGCACCTTCAGATGAGTCGGAAGGTGATGCACCGAAGCGCCCTTCTGCTCTACAGAAGCCAGTTAAGATCTCAGATGAACTATGTGAGTTTCTTGGTTTTGAAGTAGGAACAGAGCATTCTCGTCAAGAAGTCACGTCTACTATTAATAAGTACATCAAGGATAACGATCTCCAGGATCCAGCAAATAGGCGCTTCCTAAAGCTAGACGGTTCTGATGCTGGAGCAAAGCTAAAGTTTCTCTTGCGCGATCCAGATCAGCCAGTTACATTCTTTAACATTCAGCGTTATCTAAAGCCTCATTATCCGCAGAAGGTTGTTCCAGAAGTAGTCAAGTCTGAACCAGAAGTAGTCAAGTCTGAACCAGAAGTAGTCAAGTCTGAACCAGAAGTAGTCAAAGACGCAGCTGTTGTAGACGATAGTGCTAAGCCCGTGACGAAGCGCCGTGTTGTACGCCGAGTAAGTTCTTAAAAATAAATTATATATTCCATTTTAAAATCATTAACAGCCCACGTGGCGCAATTGGATAGCGCACAAGACCTCTAATCTTGGGGTTCGGGGTTCGAATCCCCGCGTGGGCTGTTAATGATTAAATTAAGTATTATTTACTGACACGCCAAACCGTTTCTGCAGTACCACCTATTAATCCCAGTATATTCACAAACTAAATGCACAAAAAATCCAGTTAAGAACAATGATACCTCCATGACGTAGTATTTATTCCACTCCTTACATACACTTGGAATATCTGCACCCAGTAAAGCAGAAACTAATAATGCAATAATATTACCAATTATAACAGTAAGAACACCGACAGAAAAACCTTCAATTAATATTTTAGACATTTAATATAAACAAAATAAAAAAAATAATAATTAATATTAAATGTCTAAAGAAATAACTGCACTGTTATTAAAAAAAAAATTAGACTCCGTTAAAAATCCAAGAGAATATCTAATAAATTGCCTTAAAAATCAAGGTCTAATAAAAGAAGAAATCGTAACTCCGTTAATTACAGAACATTCTACATGTAAATTATGTAGTTCATCAGACTTTATTTTTACATCTCATGAACGTATATGTAATAAATGTGGTACATCTGAGATGAGTGTATCAGACTCCGATTTTAAAACTTATAAACAAAATATAGATTTTACAAAGGGATCATTTATAGAACCCGGTACGACTCTTGTAAGAGTTATTAAAAACGGTGTAGAAGTAACTCGGGATCTAGCAAGAACAAATACGTTTATTTCACAAGATCCAGAGGAAAAAAGACTAAAAACTAACATTGATTCTATGAACGCCATATTGGATAGTATAGCTTCAAACTATGAACCAATAACATTTGATAGAATAAGAGGTGAAGTTCTTTCACTTTGGTATAACACGTTGCTCATCAAACCGGACATTAGGGGAAACGAAAGAAAAGCTTTGCTCGCTTGGTCTGTTTATTACCCAATTGCATATAGAGGTTTAAACATTAATATACAAAGATTAGCAAGTATAATACAAGTTCAAGTGGGAGAAATTTACTCTTATAATTTTATAATGAAAGATATTTTCAAGGGTACGTCATTTGAGAAATATATAACCGTACAAACTGGAAATACACTTTCTATAGACCTAAGTCCAAAGTATATATCAAAAATAAAACTAGTTAAAAAAGATTTGAAAGATTACCTAAGTAATCCCGTTAAAACCAAAGAAGAATTGGGTATTATATACTATATATCAAAAATATTAAATGATAAAGAGTATACATTAGTATCTTTAGAAAACAAATCAAATTTAAGCACAAATGTTATTTCGTCTGAGGCATTAAAAATAGAAAGATTTTACAACAAGAATGTAGCTAAGAGAACTAAATTAATCACATAGAAACTTTTTTGATAAGTCTGGTGTATATATCATTATAAATTAATGTATTACCTGGAAACCCATAGATTGTCACAAAAATATCTTCAAAAAGTTCAATTTCGTATGGAGTCATTATATTACAATGGTGTGTTTTATATGTTTTGATAATTTCAAAAATTACACAGTCGCTTAACCTTTCTATCCCATAAAGAGCTGATTCTTTAGAAGCATGTTTTTTAAACAATGCTATGCTTTTTAGCTTAGCATCCAAGATAAGTTCTTGGACGATATCTTCATCAAATGGTGCGCGGATGTCGACATTTTCTTCATCTGAATCCATAGCAGATAATACTATTTTATATTCATTATTCTTAACTATATTATTTTTTTGTAATTTTAGAACTTATAAAATCAGCTATATCAGACATGCATTCAGTGTGCGAAGAATCAAATATAAATTTCTCAATTATATGACCATAATTTTTCAAGATTGAATAACAATAATCTTGAAAAAACGTATTATAAATTTCGTCATTTTTACTTTGATGAATTATAAATTTCTGTGAAATATCAGAAAAGTTTATATAATCGAAGTAACTATTCATAAATATAGTATCAATGCATAATATACTATTAATTCTAAAATTTAATTTCAAAGAGGTATCGATGGCGATTGTACCACCCTGTGATATACCACATAAGAATATTTTAGAAGGATCTATAAAACTACATTCTCTTTCTATGATATTTTTAATTTTAATAGAATTTTTATTAAAATCACTGGCGTTAATTATATCATGTTTATCCATGTTGTCATATCTTGTATAATAATTATACCAAGAATTTACAATTTCCTCTGTAAGGTCTGGCCATTTTATATATAACGGATCTGCAATTGGTAGTATAATTTTGGTTCCTCGCCTTTTATTTTTAATAAGTTTAATTATAACATCTAAATCTCTTTCATCTTGATTCATACCGTGTAAAATTATTAATGTACGCACATGTTTACCTTTTGGATGTTTTACAATTATTTTCATATGTAATAATATTTTATCATTTTTTCATTTATATTGATATATTTAAGTGTAAAATCTTCTTCTATTTCATAAATCTGATCTTTTTTCATTAACATTGGTACCCCGTTCGTAATTATAAAAATATTATAATCACCGTCTGTGTATATTTTACCAGGTTTTAATATTTTTTCAAAAGATTTATCAGATATATACTCTTCAAAGTTATTAGACATGTCAATATGAGATTTTTCTTTATAGCCAGTGTTAAAATTTAAATCCTTTACAATGTTATACATTTCCAAAATTAAAATCAAAATAATCACGGTGATAATAAGATACATTATATTTTAACTAAATTATTTTTTATAAGAAATATTACGATAAATAAAATAACTTAAAGGCTATGTGCATTAATAACTATCAAAGAAAGTAATATGGCCCAGACAATCCTTCTACCGAATGAGTTTGAATCCCAAAACGTAAACTTTATGACCCCGAGGCAAAATAAACTAGGAGGGCAAAGTGTACTACTTAATTACAAAGATGGAGAGAAGTCTTCTCCGTTCATTCTCCAGACTTGCCGAGTAAGGCTTCCATTTGGCGTAGACCAAAACAAGATGGATTCTGGTGGTATTAAATATAATGTTTCTTTTTCACTTGCAAATGACGCAACTGATAATGAACAACTAAAGCTATTTACTCAAAATATTCGGGAAATCGATAATCTAGCAAAAAAGTTTCCACAGGATAATGATTCGTGGTTTAACAAGAAGCTTAAGTCTGAAATCGTAGATGAATTTTATAAGTCAGCAGAGAAGTTTCCAAAGGATCCCAAGTGGGCTTCCACACTAAAAGTAAAGTTGCCTTTTGATCGCAAGGGTGTTCCGCAGTTTGTTCTTTATGATCAAGATAAGAAGCCAATTGAAATTGTAGATGAGAACGGAGAAATTAACCTTGATTGTATTCCCAAGGGTTCAGAAGCAGTATTTCTAATTCAGCCTACTGGAGTGTGGTTTATGGGAAAGACTCAGTACGGAGTATCATACAAGGTTGTCCAAGGAAAGATTTTCAAGAGTAACAAGCTTAGCGGATATTCAATTGTCGACCCAGAAGAAGTCGAAGAGGAGGAAGAAGACGACATTGAGTAAACCAATATAAGATTATAAACTATAAATACCTAGTACTATGGAAAACGACAAAGAACGTGTGCAAGAAGATTCTTAATAGTGACAAGGCACTATCTAATATGATATGATTAAAAATAAAATGTAATTTTACCCTTAGGGGTAAACAAAAATACGTCTAATTAATTATCTCCTCTATAGCTCAGTTGGTCAGAGCGTGCGGCTGTTAACCGCGAGGTCACCGGTTCGATCCCGGTTGGAGGAGATAATTAATTAATTATATTATATATAATAATAATGCGAGATTGTTGTATAATACTATTTTATTATCTAGGGTTATCTCATTATTATATGCACTGTGGATTTGATATTACAAAATTTTAAATATTGTCTAAAAGAAAATGGACACTATTAATATTGCGATTACTCTTTTTGTTTTAATGTTTATAGTATCCGGGGGAAATAAAATTTTAGACCTTGGAAATTCCGAGGGTATAAGACTTGGAAATAAAATTGGACTAAGATTAAATTATGCGATGTGGATTGTATTTTTAGCAGGTGTTTTCGAAATGATTACATCTTTGATGACCATCTATGGTTCTTACACTAAAAACAAGGAAATAGCCTTAGTCGGTTTAACTGGACTAATGTTATTTACTATAGCAGCGACTATTATTTTTTACATGAGCCCTTTTAAGTTTAAGCCATTCATGTCAAACTTAAGCATAATAACAGGTATTTATTTAATTATGAATATATGTGCATTTCAAGAATAAAAAACTTTTTTAATGGAGTATTTATTAATAAATTTTTCACAATCGCAACACGGTTTTGAAAGTAGACAATCGCCTACTTTATTAACTCTAATTATAACGAGCTCACATTTGTTTAGTTCTTTATGAGAGATCTTTTTAAGTCCATCTTTGATAGCACTAACCTCAGCATGAAGAGAACCTTTTTCATTATAACTAGAATTATTATAGGTGTTATACCCTCTCCCTATTATCTTCCCCCTATAAATTAAAACCGCACCGTGATTAAAATTCATTTCAGACTTAAGAGCTTGAAAATAGGCTTCGTCAAAAAACAGTCGTCTTATCATTTTATAATAGACTGTAATGTTTTTTTAAATTAGTTTAAGCCAAGGCCTTGAAAACCGACGAAGAATCAAATGCCGCAACCAAAGGTTGTGTTACCCGTGAGATAGATGGTGAATAACTAACAGCCTCTCGTGTGGCGAAGTAAACATAAACTGCCAGTATTAAAAGTAATACACTTATCGTTACATAAATCCAAAAACTATAATCTACGTTTTCTTCAGTGTCAGACATTTAATTTACATTAATATTTTATTTTAAACTTAATTTCCGACTAAAAAGTTCAAACCTCCCATTAAAAGGAATAAAAGAAAAAGAGCAAGTACTACCCACATCCAATGCGACATCATTGGCTTATTAGAAGCTTCTGCTGGAACTGCTAAGTCTGAAATATCTGCTGGAACTGCTAAGTCTGAATTATCTACAGGAACTACTTCATTTACTGGCTGATCTTGTGTAACATTATCGTCTTCTAGGTATTCCCTACCATAAAAAGATTTACCTCTTCCTCTTCCCATTTATATTGTAAAAACATTTTTTTTTTAAGTTTTAAGCTTTTAAAACGCTGAATATTTTACATAAAAATAAATATCTTAGTAAATTATCTTATAATAAAATAAAATGGCTTACCGTCGCAAAGTTTTCTTAACAAACGCGTCAAAGTTTCTAGGAATAGAAGAATCAGATGTTATAGTTATAAATATGGAAAAGGGAATTTTTAATACTACGATTGCTTACTGCAAAGAAAACGGTTATGAACTGAAATGGTATTCATCTGAGTTTGTTAAAAAATACTCTTCTATAGCAAGAAGAATACTCGCAAACATAAGTTATACACCGAACTCAGAAAATTTTAAAAAAATGATAAAAGAAGGTTCAATTGAATCATATAAGATAGCAAATTTCACAAGGGAAGATTTTAATCCAGAAGTTTGGAAAAAATTAAAGGAAATATGTATAGATAAACGCACCGTTAAAAAAGAAAAAGTAGAAGAAGGAATGTTTACATGTAATAAATGCAAATCAAAAAAGACTACATACTACCAGATGCAAACTCGCTCCGCAGACGAACCAATGACTACTTATGTTACTTGTACAAATTGCGATCTTAGATGGAAATGTTAAATTATTAAATATATTAACATAAAATAAAAAAAGATGAATGATAGTTCAAATATGGATCTAGAATGTTCTATTTGTTTTGATACAAAATCTGTAGATAAAATAACATTTTTACCGTGCATTCATTTTTTATGCTCTCAATGTTATGAACAGCTTAAAAAAAATGAATGTCCGTTTTGTAAAAATAAGTTAAGAGAGGAGGAAGAAGAAGATTCGTATGATGAAACAGAAAACGAATATCATGATACAGAATTCGAGATGTTAATAGCTGGATCTTCTGAAAATCGCAGACGAAGAAAAAATAAAAAAATGGAAAAAAGAATAATGAAAATAATGAAGAATAATAATGAAGTAATTATTTCAATAGGAAGAAGAAATACTTACGAAATACTTAGTTCTATGGACAATTAAATTATTCCCTAGGGAATAAAATTATATATTTTAGGTAGTTTTCTGTATATTTTATATTGTAGTATATTAAATGTATATAACACGTGTTAAACACGGTGACGCGTTTAGATATAGATGTAAAAAAGAAGATCTAGAAAGGATTAAAAAATTAAGAATACCGCCAAACTGGATAAATGTTAAAATAGACTCAGATGCTTCTGCTAAAATTCAAGCGACGGGGGTAGATTCGAAGGGGAGAAAACAATATATTTATAATTCTAAATGGATAGAAAAATCTAAAAAAAACAAAGCATTAAAAATTAAGACTTTAAATCACGAAAAATACTCTAGAGTTATTAAAAGTTATGTTTCTAAAAAGGATTTATCAAGGGAATGCGTGATAGCAAATATAATTAAACTAATGGATGACCTTAATATAAGAGTAGGTAACGAATCTTATAAAAAAGAAAATGGTACGTATGGGATAACTACTCTTATGAAACATCATCTTAATGGAAATACATTGAGTTTTAAAGGTAAAAAAGGAATAGAACATGTCAAAAAAATAGTAAATCACGATTCTATTAATTTTATAAACCGAGTTAAAAGCATAAAAGGACCAGAATTATTTCATGACTCATGTGGAAACACAATTTCTTCTAAAGATCTAAACATTTTTTTAAAAGAAAAAGTACAAACTAATATTACGTGCAAAGATATCCGAACATACAACGCAAATAAAATATTCTTGCGTTTCATGTCACAATTAAAGAGGGGTTCTACAGAAAAAGAAAGAGCTAAGAATATATTAAAAGCTATAGATCATACAGCCGAAAGTTTAGGAAATACTAGAAAAATATGCCGGGATTCTTATATTTTCGCAGAAAATCTTAATAAGTTTAAATAGCATCCATATAAGTATTCAAGTCGTGACTTATTATACCATTTTTTTCTTCAAAATTTAGTATAATATTTTTACCAACTGGACGATAAAGAGGTATTTTAACAACTATATCGTTTGGTGTTACATAATTATAAGTTTTATCCCATAAACATTGGGATCTATAGTAATCAACAAAATCTTTAGTTGCCATCTTTGGGCCGCCAAATGTATAAACTGCGTTAATATGTTTACCTCTTCTTTTTAACTCTGAAGCACATAAAATAGCACAACTTCCTCCTAAACTATGACCAGCTATTATAAAATTATCATTTCTTTCAATAAAATCTTGTATTTTATACATTAATCTTTCTGTTCTTAGTGAAAAACCCCCGTGTACTCTGTGGTCTTTTTCTTTAGGCCATTTCCTCGGAATTATATTAATGTCACATATTACGTCCTTAATATTTTGTGTACCCGAGAATACTATTATATTATTTTTATAATAAAATACTTCTGCTCTCTGGAGTAATAAAATTTGTATAAGCGCCTTTTCTATTTTCATTTTAAATATTTATAAATAAATAAAATGACAGATGATAAACTTAAAAACGGTTACGATGTAGTTTTTGAAGATATTATAGAAAATGTTTTTATAACACTTGTTTTAGCTTTTATAATCGATAATAAGAAGCCGACATTCGACAAGGTAATTATAATAACCGGTGTAACAGCTTTTTATTGGGTTTTTATATACTCTTTTTTAAGACCACTATATAAGTACTAAAAAAAAATAATATGTTATTATAAAAATGATACGAATTAAGAATTTTAAGAAACTCACTGGTGATAAGAAAAAGTATGAAATTACTTTTACCAAAGGCGGAAAAGAATACAAGAGAAAGTTTGGTGCATCAGGTATGTCTGATTTTACAATACATAAAGACACTGAGCGCAGAGAAAGATATATATCACGACACGCAAAAGATCTCCGTACTGAAGACCCAATGAGACCAGGTTACCTAAGCATGTATATTTTGTGGAATAAGCCCACTTTAAAAGCTAGTCTTGCAGATTATAAAAAAAGATTAAGTCAATACAACAAAACTGGTAAATTCCCAAAGTCTATTTCAGGTAGTAAAAAATTAAAATTTGGAGCAATTATTCCATTTAATGATACAAGTCTTAGTCGTTTATCCCCTGATATCCAAGATATTATACAACGAGAAGTTTCTGCAAGTGATATACAGAAACGCACAAGAGAGTTTTTATCTGGTAAACAAAAGATCATGAGAATTTTGAGAAATATAGGAAAACGTCGGTATGGAATAAGCGGTGAATCAAGGTTTGTAGACAATTTGTTATTGAATTATGATATAACAGATGACGACGGTTTTAAAATAACTAAATTAGCTTACGACACGTTAACCAGCAATGATTTTAAAAATAAAAGTTTTTGGTGGCAATTAGTCAATGATGGTTTAAATCAAATGTATGAAATATATTCCGATTCTGATTCACCAATTGGGCCGATCATGACGGATTTCCCCAATGATAACGAATGGGGAAATTTTGATAATAACCAACAATTATTGGTTGCATTAGTAAATAGAGCAGGTCTCACGTGGGATTTTGTTGAACTAGACGAAGGTATTGACAGGGCCTTGGATAACCTAGTTTCAGGTTGGGACACTCTAGACCTTAACTCATTTGGTAAAAAATATAGTAGTCCAGCCAATGTACTCAATAAGAAACTATATTCTAGTATAAAAGATAAGATTAAGAAATCTATAAAAGGACGTAGATGGGGAGCATATGATTCCGGAAGACTTGTAAAAGAATACAAGGCAAAAGGCGGGAGATACTCTGGTAAAAAAGACAAGACTAATTTAGGTAGATGGTATAAAGAAAAGTGGGTAGACGCATGTGCGTGGCCAAAAATAAAACCGTGTGGAAGAAAAGCTAAAGAAAGTGTAGCTTACTGTCGCCCAAGCGTCAAAGTAGATTCTAAAACACCTAAACTTATACAGGATTTATCTAAAAAACAAATTAAATCTAGATGTGATCGTAAAAAGAAATCTCCAATGAAAATAATTACAAAGTTTGGTGCAATACCACAAGAAAGATTAGATAAAATGAGAAACGACTTCTACAAGGATGTAATTAGAAAATCGGGGGATATGAGCTATAAACTACAAATGGTTATAAATAAAAGGTGTAACGGAACATTTGGAAGCGAAAAATGTAACAGGGTATTTATAGAACTAATAATAAGTATTTATTTTTCATTGATTAAAAAATACAGACATGAACCTAAGAATTTTTCAAAGATGTTAACCAATGTAGAGAGATACGAAACAGACTCGGGTATAAAAATTGAGCCGACTAATATATCTATTCGCAAAGAAGATCTTGTTGATATAGGTATTATGCTTTATCAATTACAGGATCACTCTTTTGGTATGTTCAAAGGTGCCAATATTGCGTATTTGGTATATGAATACATGGTGGAATTAAAATTAGTAATTTAAAAATAAAAAATAATTATTAATAAATGGAAGAAATATTACCTGCTTTTTCCGCGGGTGTAGTATCTACAGTATCATGTAATAGTCTAGATGTGATACGTGTAAATTATCAACTTAATAAAAAAATACCCTTTACGAGTGATATTTTTTACAGGGGTCTTGGTTACGGTATTTTAACAATACCTACTTTTTGGACTATTTATTTTTCATCTTATAAAAATATGAATGAATTTCTTCCAAAATCTTTAGCCGCATACTTATCTTGTTGTCTTGGCAGTATAATTACATCTCCGTTGTGGTATCTAAGACAGATGTCTCATACACAAAAATATCACTCGTGGAGTATACCGTTTAGTACTTATTATAAAGGAATAATTGGAACATTTCTTGTAAATCTTAGTTTTACTATTCAAATACCGGTTTACGAATATCTTAAAAATAAAATTGAAAATAATACTTTTAATATATTCTTGGTAACCGCTTTTTCTAAAACTATTGCTACTAGTATTTTTTATCCATTTGATACAATTCGTGCAAGGGCGAGGAACGGAGAAAGTTTAAAAGGGATGAATACAGCAATGTATTACAGGGGTATTTCTATTTATCTATTAAGAAGTATCCCTTATCATACCAGCATTTTTTGTACCTACGAATTCATAAAAAATAAAATGTAAGAATAAGCTTGTAAAAAACAATCTGCCAAGTCATCCTTTTTCTTATTCTTTTCAAAAAAATCATTATGAGACTTTAATAAATGTCTAGTATGTACTATTCCTAGATTTTTATTTTGTCTATACTTGCATTTTGTTTTATGTTCTATTGTAATGTCACAGCATTTTAATTTGTGTTTAGCTGGGTAAAATTGTATTTTGATTGGTCTATTTTGTTCATGCTGAATCCTTAAAAGAAAATACACGTACAACGCTGTGCTCATCGTCCTCATTTTTGGATTAAAAGATGGCTGCCTTTCCAAAAGAACAATGTCTGCTTCTAATATATGAGGAAGAGTATCTAATTCTTCTATAACTCTAAGAGTTTCGTTTGAACCGCTACAATCTATTATATACCAGTCTAAAATAGTTCTATCGTTTGTATCTATTAAACAATAAGCGAGATTTTTGATTCCTATATCAAATGAAAGTATCAGCATATATTAATACTTTTATTATTTTTTATATTATTTAATCACTTGTATATCTATAATAACTCGGATTGTTTACGACATAATTATTGAATATATAATCTAATTCATCATCAGTATCTTCGTTAATATTCTCAACACGATTAGATGGTCGACCTTCGATTTTATCATTACCAAGTTCTATACAAAAACACGTTAAAAAAGATCCCATTTATCTTATATTAATAATAGGTAATAAACTTTTTAAACTTTTTTCATTTTTCTTTTTTTGTTTTATTAAATGGTTTATATCATTTATATCCCACGATATAAATATTCTAGACGAATCTATTTTAAAAGCGCAATAACCTTCTTTTATTAATTTTTGTAAGATAAACGGCGTTATATCTTCCAAGTTGTATCTTGGAAACCCAAATATATAAGAAGGTACGTTATATATAAACTTTAATTGGCCATTTTTAGATAAATTATTTATTTTTTCGGCAAGTTTATTTAAAATAATATTTTTCAAATTGTTTAGCCTAGTAATTTGTCGTTTTTGTAAATTTATTGCATCTTTTAATACGGTCATTTACTTAATAAACAGAATTTAAAAATTTTAAAAAAGCGTGGTCTTGGGTGTCTCCTTTTCTGGGGTACCGTCATCTGCGTATTCAGACTCAGACTCAGACTCAGACTCAGACTCAGACTCAGAATCTTCGATGTTTTCTCTTTTGTTTATAGTAAGGGGGTCTTTCTTAGATTTTAGTTCATCGAAACTCTTTATTTCATTCGAGTCTAAAAAGTCTTCGCCTGATTCAATTTTTTCGACCGGTCTTTCTATAGGAACAAGTGGAATATCCTGTTCTTCTGGTTCGTCTTCTGGTTCGTCTTCTGGTTCGTCTTCTGGTTCGTATTTTGGCTCGTCTTCATCAAAAACTCCAGAAAGATACTCGCTCAAGATAAATTGAATGGGTATTTGATTACCTATTGTATCATTTATGCATGTAGCTATAAGAGAATATAATTTTTCTTTTCCTTCGTCTATGATATTTGGGTTATAGTATACATGTTCAGAAATAGCTATTATTATTTTATGTAAGAACGTATTTATATTCGGTACTTTTATCTTGATAGATTTGTCAATTGCTGATAACCTAACACATGCCAATATTTTTACATGACTTACAAATACAGCGGTCATCAGATCCATTAGATAAGGATAAGAATCCTTTGTCTTTTTAATTTTTTCTTCAAGTTTAAAATCAGTCCAATTTGGTACACCTTTAAGAGCTATCTGAAACTTAGAAATAGATATTCTATTTTTCTTATTATCAATTTGAGATTCCACTAAAATACCTTTTAAAATTTCATACATTCTTGGTTGTAGAGCGGAAACTAACTGTTTCGTGTATTCATCTTTTGCCGCAACTAGGACATTTACATTCAGACTGTCAGACATTTACTTTATTGATAATTTTAAAATAATAAAATTTAACCCCAAAAATTAATATTATCAATAAAGTAAATGTGTACACACACGACCGATGTAGTAGAATGGACACTGGACGAAAAGTTTATGGATATAATATATGATAATATCCAGAGAGGAAAAAACGAAATTGGGGGGAAAATATATTTCGAAGATCATAAGTGTTCTAAAAAAGGAGTATGTAACAAAATAATAAAAGACTTTGAGATATCAAATGGAAACGGAGCGTCAGTTTTAACACCGTTTGGGGTTATAAATTTTCATACACATCCAATGTCTGCATATTTAGGAGAAAACGCTGTGTATGGTTGGCCGTCCGGGGAAGATATGAATCTGGTGCTGTCATTTGCGGACTTAAAGTGCTTAATGCATTTAGTTTTTTCAATGGAGGGTATTTATGTTATAAGTGTTAAAAAAACTGATTTAACAAAAAAAGATAGGAAGATATTAGAGTATGTTTTTAAAATGACGCATGTTTTTCGGTCTGCAGATCAAGTGAATCAATTGAAGGATTTTAAGACTTTCTTGTCACCTATTATGATAACCAGTAGAAGAAATACAGCAAAAATTTGGTTGGAATTTTCTAACAATTTAACTCTAAAGGAGTTATATATATTACATAACTCTATTAGTGGAAAAAAACTAAAGGTACCAGATAACACGGAACCAATATTTGATATAAAATTAATAAGAAACAATAGAATAGTTAAGTTTAAGGCTAATTTTGTGTCAATGAAGTGTCACAGGAAATCTTTTTATGGCTAGAAGAGTCTACTTCATAAATTTCTAATTTATCGTAAAAATTTACAAGAAATCCTTTTTTACAATCAAGATTTAATAGATATTTTTTTAATTGATTTATCTCTTTTGAACCTATTCTCGTAGATTGAGATTTTAGTTCAAGAATATATTCAATACCCGAATCCTTGTAAACAACTATATCTGCTCTTTCAAAACCTACGTTTACACCCTTGTAAATAATTGGTACAATTACTTCAGACTGTACTAGATACCCAGTAAGTTGAAGCTCCGTAACCAACGCAGATTGGTATATGTTTTCCCTATAATAATTACCGAGATAACTATTTACTTCTTTTATAGATTTAATTAAATGTTCTTCCATTTAATATTAAACCCTCCATGGTTTTAAACCACTTTTTATACATTTCTGGATTAATTTCGTTATCTTCGTTACCATTTAGTATAATAGCATCTCTTAGCCACTCTTCGTGACAAGCGTGACACCTATTAATATATTCCAATGAAATATTGTCTTCTCCTTCACGACATCTTTTAATTATTCGCGTATAAGACACGTTTGGATTTGTTTTGATATAAATTTTTTTTATTTCGGGCAAGTCATCAATAAAATAATAAAACCACTTGTTGTAAACTTGATATTCTATGTCATTAATTTTATTATCTTCGTATAACATTTTTGCAAAGATAAACTTATCTGTAAATACGGATCGTTCGCAAAAAATTACGTCATAATCTTTTTTAAGAGCTTCTTTAATTTCGCAAAGTCTTGAAATATAAGCAGACATCTGAAAACAAAAAGAGTATTTTTCTTGATTTTCATAGAATCTTTGAATGATATTTTTTTCTGGGTCTTTTATTGTTACCCAAATATCGACAGGTTCTTTTAGGAAATGAATTTTTTCATTCCCGGAAAAATATTCTTTCAATTTTTGAATAAATGTAGATTTTCCAGATCCGATATTACCATCAACTGTATAAATAAGCACCATTTATAGTTATTAATGTTATAAATCTTTAAACATTTTAAAAAAGAGTAATGTCACTCAGTTTTCTGATAACATTATCTTCTTTAAGAGATCTAGAATGTTCTTCCAAATCTTTTATTAAATAATTGTTGTTTATATTTTTTTTATCAGACTTTATTTTAAATTGGGAAATCTCCCATCTAATGAAGAAACTAGTTTTTGTATAAACAACACCTGTACAATTTAAAAGAGAAATACCAGTTAAATGATTATCTATTTCTTCTATGGAAAGTTGATCTTTAGAAGAAAAGAACATTGTACTTTCATCAAAGAAACAATGCAATACATCATCTACTATAGCATTTTTGTATATAGACGAACAGTCTTCTTCTGAAATAAACTTATCAAACCATTCCTCGCTATTTAAAGAAGTAAGTTTTATAACCTTGTCTGCTACTTCTTTAATCTTAGAAATTTCAGAATCCGATATGCTTAATTTTGCTTTAAAATTTTCCTTGTTTATTTGTAGCTTATTCTTAGAAATTTGTATAAAAAATTCAGAATCGTCATTAATAAGCTTTGAAAAAAAGATATCGTTCTTGGTTTTAATAGGGTGAAATAACTTTAAAGACAAGTCCATTTATTAAAATAATTATAAAATAAAAATAAAACTAAAACGAATCACATTTCATACACTGGTGTAAATAAATTATACCATTTTTGATAAAAATTGAACATATAATTTTTGATTCCCTATTTAAACTGTTTTTTGTTATTTTAGTTCCCTTTGAATCAAAAAATTTAGAATCAGAATCAAGTTTTAGATATAAAAAGCAATGTTCTTTTATAAAACAAGTATCTGGATATCTTCTATTTATAAATAAAATAGTCTCTTTTAGTCTATTTTGATTACTTATATTTGTATCAATAGTTAATTTGATAAAGTTTTCGCTATCCTGAGAACAGTTTATAGCTGTTAAAACGGACGTTTTTAATACCAATAGCGAGTCTTTATAATAAACATCGTTTTCTAATATTTTAATATCTAATAGATCTATTTTTTTGATAGATATCATACTAATATTATTATATATTATAATTACGTATATATTCCGAATGGAGGTTTATCTATTTTTTGTATTTTATTTTCTACGAAAATTTCCAAAGCTTCAATGAAGTCGGATAGGTCTATATTATAAAGTGTTTCCCTGCCAAAATTTTTTCTAGTATTTATAATCATAGCCTTGTCTATTATACTATTTATATCTCCGCCATTGCCATCAAATATATAATGATATTTTGCTATAGATTTGGAAACTTCATTTTTGTCACATGAAGTTTCCCATTCTTTCGCACTTACTTGCTTATAGTATATTTCTGTCAATTCATTCGGAGTATAAGATTCTATTGTAAATGTCCAAGGAAATCTTCTTTTTAGTCCAGGGTTCATACTAAAAAAAGATTCGTTTAATTGTTTTTTGTAACCGGCTATTATACAAATTATTTTATCGACGTTTTCTGTTAGAAACTGGTTAATAGCGTCTATACATTCTTTTGCGTACATATCGTCCTGTCCAGGCTGAGATCCAAGAGAATATGCTTCGTCTATAAGGATAACACCGTTTTTGCAACGATTAAGTGTTTCCATTGTTTTTATTGTTGTACCGCCCAAATACTCTGATATTAAATCAGAACGCTTAACTATGTTAAATTTTACTTTTTTAAATATTCCCAATTTTGAGTATATTTTAGCTATTATAAAAGAAACCGTAGTTTTACCTGTTCCGGGTGGACCTTCGAGAACGGTGTGTAACATTATTGTTTCGTCTATACCCTGTGTGAAAAACAGTATTTGATCAACGATTTGATTTTTAAGTTTGTACATTCCTATCATATTTTTAAGTTCATAAAGGTCTTCAAGAATATTCGGCAACAGTCTCATTTTGTCTGGTAGAAACCGGCGATGTTTTTTAGAAGGCAAAGGTTTTGCATTATAGTCTTCTATCATTTTAATAAGCTCTGCAAGAGAGTCTATTTTATAATCTTTTATATTAAAATATTTTTCATCTACAGAATCTTGACTCAAATTTCTTTTCATTTAATAATCAAAAATATTATTATTTTAATGCTTAAACTTATTAAAAACTTTGTTTATATAATGTATAATGACCGAAGTCCAAAAGTTTATATCAGAGATTAATGAAATTGAAAATATAAATTTGAAAAAAATAGTAAGTTCATTTGAAAAAAAATTATGTAAATGTTTCAAATATTATAATGATAAAGTCGGATTTGAAGACTTTAAAATGTCTGATGTTGATTATGTGATACTTTATACAATATGGAAAACTTTAAATATTAAAGATTCTTTAGAAGCTTATTTGATAATAATGTATGCATATTATAAATTAGAAGACTTTCACTTCCCAATAGATAAATTTTGTTTTAAAAATGTATATGAAATAATTAATAAAACTGAAATAATTAAAATAATTAATATTTTCATATAATAAATGGTTTACATACTTTATGATTATGACCATTCATTACCACCTATTCTAATGGAAAATATACCACTTGGGTTCGGCGGAGGACCAGTGATTGAAAATAATCATGTAATAGGTTCGGTTATATTTACAGATAACAATTTTAATAGAGTAGAACCTTCAAATGCTAAGTATTTTCCTGACCCAAATTGGAAAAAATACCCAAAGAATATGTATCCGTCTATTTTCGGGATTATACCGATAGACAGTGGAATAACAACATACGAAGCTGACAAAGATCATTATATATATTATCAACCAAACTCTTCTAAATCAAGAGAATATTCAAGAATGTTAAGGGCTATTTTTGAAAGTAAAAGACCAAGGGCGAAAATAACCCCAATTACAACGCCTGCCGAATTAAAAGAATTATTAAAATCTAAGACTAAAATGCTAAAAGAAACAGAAGAAAAATTAAGAAAAATTAAAGACGAGATTTCAAAGGCTAGAACTGTTTATAATCGTCAACTAAGAAGCGAAAAAGGACAAGAACCTTCGATGAAGACACGTGCTTATGAAAAAAATTACGTGGAAATAGAAGAAACAGTTAAAGTACTCCAAAATAACGTAAGTTCTCTTAAAGAAGAAATTAAGCAGTTGAAAAAAATAGTTTAAAATTAAAGCTTATACAAAACTATCAACAATGGACTTTATAGTTCCTTATGAATATAAAACTATATTTTCAACTGAAAATCAAGCAAAGCAAATTAATAATATAATGCTTAAGTTTGTTAACACGGATGTAATTATAACCGATGCCACGTCTTGTATAGGAGGAAATTCTTATTTTTTTGCAAAAAGTTTTAAATTTGTAAACTGTATAGAAATAAATTCGGGCGTTTTTCAAACTCTTTTTAATAACATGGGAAGTTTTACAAATAAAAAACTTTTTAATTGTTCTTATAATATACTTAAGTTCATGCTTATTCAAGATGTTATATTTATAGATCCACCGTGGGGAGGATCGATTTATAAAACCAAGATGAAAGTAGATTTATTTTTAGACGGTCTCAATGTAATTGATATAATAGATTCTCTCTATAATTACACGAGAATAATAGCACTCAAGGTTCCAAACAATTATAATAGGAACAGTATTTCATCTAACTTTTGGAACACACGAATTTTTTCTATAAATAAAAGTGGGAAATCTATTTATAAATTAATAATTTTTTATAAATAAACTTAAAGAATTATTGAAGTTATTATTATGAAATATCTGTACGGTTGCCCGAGTGGTCAAGGGGGCAGACTTAAGATCTGCTGGCGAAAGCCTCATGGGTTCGAACCCCATACCGTACAGATATTTCATTTATATATTATTTTTTTTTACATCTTCATGGCAAAATCTGTCATAACAAGTGAAAGGAAGACGATTAGAGCTACAATTCCTGAGCTAACAAAAGGAGTTTCCTTATGATGAGCAATCATTGAAAAGAAATTTACAATCATTGAGTTATCACTAGTCTCTGCCAACCCAATCCCAGGTGAAAGGATAAAAGGTATAAGCAAATTGAGAATTACGGCAGAAACAACTACCATCGCCTTGAAACCTAAAACCTTCATTTATTTATTAATTATTAATAATATTTTTTTTTTACACAATTAGAAATTTAAAACGCCGATTATTTATAGTTTTTAATTTTATATCCAACCAGTTTCATTTATTATAAATAAATATTTTATAAATACCAAACATGGATTTAAGTATAAACATTTACTATATATTAGCTTTATTACATATTGTTGTATGGTTAATTGTAATTTTTGCATTTATAAATAAAAAGTTAGCAAGATTTAATTTGAAGTTTATAATACCTGCTGTTTATCTATTACAGATTTTACCTTTTCATATATTAAATACGTTAAAGATGTACTTTAATAAAAACTCAGAAGAAGACAATGTAGCTATTGAAAAGGCCATTGGATTTTATTATTTGAAAAATGTATTCTCCGACTCGTTTCAAAACCCGTTGTCTCCCCAAGGAATGCTTATCTTAGGAGGTTTATTATCTTATAATTTTGCATAAAAATAAATTACCTAATTAAATATTACACTTAGGTGTAAATAATGAATATTTTCTTTTTATCTCTGTGTCCTAAGACATGTGCTATTATGCACTGTGACGCGCACGTTAGAAAAATGATACTAGAGTATGCTCAAATGTTATGTTCTGCTCACCATGTCTCTGGAAAATATAAAAACCCAAATCTTTATAAAATAGCCTTTAAGAATAATCCTTGTACAGTCTGGACACGGGCGACGACTGGTAATTACTTATGGTTATATACTCTATTCATGGATCTCTGTAAAGAATATACTTTTCGTTTTGGTAAAGTACACTCTTCACAAGTCAAACTTCAGAACTGTCTTTCTTTCATTCCAGTAGGAATACCACGTGGTAATATCACAAGAGTTCATCAAGCCATGCCAGACCGTTGCAAACACCCACGTGACATACGTGCATATCACAATTATTACAATATGGAAAAAACTTATTTTGCTAAGTGGACCAAAAGAGATCCTCCATATTGGTATACAAAAAAAATATAATTATATAATAAATGAGCTTCAAAGAATTTTTAATGCAGAATTGCAATTCAACTATTATAGTTTCTTTTTTAGTATTTAAATTGTTAAGTCTTTCTTATGACGAAATATTTAACCCCGTTTTAGTAATGGTTGTAGACCCAGAAGGTTCTCTAAGACAACAAAGCTACTCACTTGGTAATCAGCAAATACGCTACGGCGTATTTTTAACTTATTTATTGATATTTTTATTACTCGTTTACTCGGTATACTTTTTGAGTTCAACGAAATAATGATCTTGGTCTCTATACAATTTTGTAACTTTAATTCCCTTTACATTGTAATATGAATAAAGACTCAGCTTAATTAGGTTAGATTTAAAATCGAAGAATTTGGACTTTAGAAACTTATACTCGTAATCTGGGTTATCAATTATATTAGATTCTCCTTCGCAATTAATCATAAGTGTAAATGGACCATCTTGAACTAGAACTTCTGGATCTGGAATACACATCTCTTTCATTAAAATAATAAATGCCTTGTTCATGTTTTCTTGATACAAGTCTTGAACGATTTCTTTAGATTCTTCAAATGGGTTTACCATAAAAAATTGAATACCAGACGTACTCATTTTTTTATAGTAATATATATTATTTATTTTTAAGTACATTAATCTTCTTCTGAATCAGATTCTTCTTCTGAATCATAATCAGAGTCGTCTGAGTCAGAATCGTCCAAAAACTCAAGATCAGACTCTGTTACCATCTCGAAATGCTTCTCAACTACTTCCTCTGAACCTAATTCTGGCAACTTTAGCTTTGGTGGAAATAAAGTCTTTACAAGTTCAAACTGTTCATCTGTTAAGGTCCTTGTTTCATTTGTAAACTTGAACCTAATAAATAAATCTCCAAATTTACCAGGTTCTCCTAATAGTGGCATACCGAGACCCTGTACTTTCTTCAATTCGTCGTCTTCATTAAAAAAATCTATTGGGTCACCTGTTACCTTTATAAGCTGTCCGTTAAGATGTTTAATATAAAAAACAGGCTTATAGCAGTCAGAAATTGATACCTCGTATTCTGTCAAAAGGTTATTACCATCCCTTACGAAACATTCGTGTTCTTCAATATCTATCGATACGACTACGTCGCCAGTTTCGTGTCCTTTCTTTTCATCAGACATGTGATTAAATCTAATGGTCTGTTCGTCTATCATACCAGGTTCTACTTTTATTGAAAGTTTCTTCTTTTCATCTACAATAGAAGAATCTGAATTTAATACCTGTCTACGAATGGCAAGCTTTTTCTTTGCTCCATTATATATTTCTTCAAGTGTTACACTAAGAGTAAAGTGCATGTCTTTAGTTCTTAGGTTAATAGGGTCTTCATCCGAACCGTCATCAGATTCTATTTCTACTACCCTCTTCTTTTTTTCTTTTTTTTCATGTTTAAGAGAAATCTTTGATTCTGAGGGTGGTACATCAGAGCTCGTCGAAGCTCCCGTTTCCTGAATAGAACTCATTAATTCCGGGGTCATCACCTTTGCCACGTTTTGTGCTACGTGTCCGAATATACCAGACATGTCTTTTTCGGTAATCTGTTTACCCTTTTTAATACCAGGCGGTGGTTCCATATTAGAAGCAACTTGCTTGGCAATCTTCATCAATTGGTTAAAATCTGGAACTTGGTTAGCCATTTTAATAATTTATTATATTTAAAATACGAATAACAAACGTATTAATTTAAATTTTAACACTCTTCTTTTTAGAACCCGAATCTTCTGGTGCTATCTTTACTTTTTGATACATTCCTCGTTTACCCATCTTATTAGAAGTCTTACCTATTTTAAGCTCTTCTATTTTGTCAAATGCAGCCTTGCCCTTGTATATATCATTATTATCTATTATAATAATAGGTACAACGTCTATTTCTATATCCGATTCAAACTTATCAGAGTATATATCTATATAATCTATTTTGTAACCAGATAATTCATCCATTTTTGAAATAATATCTGTAGAAGCTCTACAGTCTCTGTGAAAAACAATAGTTATAGACATTTATTAAATTATATATATTTAAAATAAAAATATCAAACGAAAACTTATCTCCTTCTCTTTGCTGTATAAATAGATTTGAAAATCACTGGTTCTATTACAACGGGTTCTACTTTAGGTTCCTCAACTGGAACTTCGTCTGCAAGTGTTTTGATAAGATTTTTTGCTTCTTTTAGGAGATCCTTGTCTAATTTGCTTCGTCTGGCTCTTACATAGTAGTCCATAAGAGTCTTTTTATCTTTTTCTTCTACCGCTTTGGATATTATGTCAGTTAATTCAGAAACACTTAAAAATTTTTTAGGAAAGATTCTTTCATATTCTTCCAAAACGATCGGTAATGTAATAGTTCCTACTATACGTTCTGTTAGTGAAACTACGTCTACTCTATTCTTAAGAGCAAAGTCTATAGCGTCTTCATTTATATTAATGCGTGAAATAATGTTATAAGCGAAATCGTCAATTGTAGCTAATTCACAGAAGGCGGTCTTATTCATTGCAGAAAATATATCGTCTCTCGTTATTAAAGGTCTCCCATTTAATTCTTTAGATGGATGTACATAATTTGGTGGTACAAATGTTTTCTTTTCTGTTATTTCAGCCATCTTAACTTCTCCTTTTTCTATTTTATAGTCTTCACTCTTAAGATACCAATAATAACCAGGTGCATCTTTTAAATACTTAAAGTCTTCTTTGCTTACGTAACAGAAAATCGGCGACGTTTTCATTATGATTTCAACAGATGTACCCCTAAATTGGCTTCTTTCGAGTACTACAACTTCATCTAATAGATCTTTTACTACGCAATTTACAGTTCCGTCTTCATTGAAAGATTTTACTATAAAATCCATACCATCTATTCTATATTCGTTATCAATTATAATTCTTTTAATAGGTAATTTTCTTTGAGTTGGTTTTGTATCATATATTGTAAAAGTTTTATAATTTTCGTCTAGAGATTCCGGTGTCACGTTTAATTTAGGCTTTTCTTTCAAGACGTCAAATACATCTACTAGACTATAAAATTCTTCTTTTGGCTCTTCCTGTAAAACACTTGGTTTTTCATTATCTAATAACATGAGGTAATAATTATATAACCTATGTTTTTGCTCTTTTGATAATAAAATTATTTCATCTCTCGTCGAGTCTCTCTCTTTAACTATTGATTCGATATAATCTACAGATGTGTTTAAAGCCGTATTAAAAAGTTCTTGAAATTCTGGGTTATCAAACTTTACTTCATTTAAATTAAAATTTCGTAGAGTATCATCTTCTATCGCTATACCTTTGCATTTTTCGTCTAACCACTTACATTTAAACTTTAATCTATCAATTTCTAGCGAAAACGAATTCGGGTTGTCACATGTTTCCTGTTTTGTAAATCTAGAACATGTATCGAGTTTGTCAAGTGGTCTCTTTATAATTTTCTTTGGGGCTACCCCTTCTCTAAAAACTTTTGGTTTTCCTCTTGAATCTAAATATTCTATGAGTATATAACTATCTGATATGATTCTATTACCAAGAGATGTATCTGCAAATATAGCGGGACCTTCTATTATTATAAATGAGTCATCTGCGAACTGCTTTAGATCCGAGCTGTATATAGGAATAGAATCTTCATTAAAATCAAACGGTACACCATATTGTAACTCATCGTCTTTTGTAACCGCAAATACTTCTCCTGGGTCAGCTATACCAAGTCTAGGTCTTATAGTATAATTTATAGTTTTAACTTTTGTTTTGAGATACTCATAGTATGTTTCGTACTCGACTGGGCTAAAATTAAGACGTTCTATGTTCACTCGTGTATTGTTATATTGAGCTATAAAGTTCATTATATTTGTGTATAATTCAAATGAATCATCTATTATTGTTATGTTAAAAATTATAGCAAGCTGTTCTATATCAGCACGAGAATAATTTTCTCTTATAAGTTCTCCTTCTTCTCCCCATTGATAAAACGTGGGATAATAACCACCATATACATAATTATCACCCACCTTGATGTAATCTAAAGAAATATCAAGACCAAATCTTTTTTTAATAGGTTTTTCTAAGCTTATAGTTGGAGGTTTATATATATTATTAGCTACCATAGCCACTCTTCTTAGCCTTTCTTCTCTTGCAGCTGATTTAATTACCTTTATAGCTTTTTCAAATAAATTATCATTTTGTAGAGCCTCAACGTAAACTTCAGATATATCCCCCCTTAAAGTATAAATATAATCTTTGAGTTCATCATTATTCATTCTTTGTGTTAATAGTCTTAGTCTATCAATGTCCGCAACATCAAAGTCTCCCTCTGTTATCAAAAATTCTGTTATAACAGGTATCAAAATACTTGGTTCAAATTTAACGTCTGGTTTTACAGCATTGAAGAATTGACAAAGTTTATCATATCCTTTCTTTATTATACTAGTATAATAAAAGTAGTCTTCGGGAGACTTTGATAGACCTATAATTATATTTTCGGCCAATATCGAATACTTACCAGACTCTTCTATTTTACAAGTATTAAAAATTATAGCTAAATCTCTCTGAGTAGACATCCTTTGTGATACTTTAGCTACTCGGTATATTCTTCTAGATGGTAATTTATTTCTTTCGCGAAGTATAAATCTAAGTCTGTAATTTAATTCAATATATCCTTCGGGTGCTTCTAATTCAGAATATTTCTTTAAAGATCTAAACCATTGTATTTGCTCAGAGTATTCTGACATAATTTCCGAAATCTGCAGACTTGACAGTTCAATATGATCGTCTTTAAATTTCTTAAAATCGTGATTTGATGATTCTAATTCACTTTTGTAGTTGTCGTAATTACTTGAAATTGGTTTCCACTGTAATATTTTTTCTATTGTACCATTCTTATCAGACAGGTCAATGTCGTCCTCTGGTAATGTTTTTGGAGTTTCATATGTTAAAAGACTAACGATTGATTCATCTCTTTCAACAAAATCCGATAATTTATCAGAAAAGTTCTTAAATATAAATATTAACTTGTTTATATTTTCAATATAATTCGAAGAAGAATAATTAAATACGTCCGATTCTGCCCTTTCTGATAGAACTTGTGCACCCGGGTAATAACTTGTTATATATTCCATTAACTTATATATACCTTTTCTCCGCATTTGTTGGACTTTATTCCTGTCTTGAAACAGTTTATCAAGTGGGATCTGCCCGGTGCTTATAACACTTTCAAGATCCTCAGAATAATTTAAATAATGAGAAATCTTCCTTATTCTTTCTTTTAAAATATCTCTTGATTTTCCAGATATTCCTTTACTATTTTCGATAAGAGTATCCTTTAGGTCTAAAAGATAATCTTCAAAAGATAGATATCTTTTAACCAATTCTTTTTTATCACTACCGGGCAAAGAAGTTCTTAATTCCCATGCGTCCACTACTTCTGTTTCAGACCCTCTCTGTTTATTTAGTTCTGTATACAAAGGGTCATCGAGTGGTTTAATAGTTACAAAATTATCAAATGAATCATCCATATTTTTTAAATTTACACCCTCCTTAAAAGCTAGATACGCGACTTGTCCTTTTTGTTGATAATTGGAAACATTTTCTATATCTATATCTGGTCTAGAATAAACATAGTCTTTGAAAAGAACATTCGCACTTATCTTATAGAATTTATCATTTTCGATCTGAAGTATCTGTCTTAGAGCTTGGAAATCTTCTGGATTTTCTCTAAATTTAAATACGAATTGTTTATTCTGTCTCAATCTTTCAATGTAAGACATATACCTAAATGTTCTTACTCCTATACATTTTAAAAGATCTTGTCTTGACACCTGTCTTAATTTATTTTTTAAAATTATTAGTCTCTGAGAATAAACTTCTTCAGTTGGATTAAGTAACTTTGCACGACCCTCTGTCATTTTAAGAGAGTTTATATTTTCACTCATCGGAGCCACCATTTTGAACTCGTAGTTGCCTTTGTTCGTTTCACTGTTGTATACAATTTTTTGTATCTCATAAGAAGAAGTATGATAACCTATTAATTTGTTAGTCTCGTGTAATTTTTTCAGATAGTTTTCTATTGTAACATTTTCGGTGTACGGAGATCCAGACATCTTTTTATAATAATAATCATCTACTTCGGCTCCCTTAATACCAATTGGTAACTTTGGATAAGTTATACCGTTTTCCTTTGCTATACGCTTGTTATATTTTACTTCTGACACGTGTAATTTTTGTAATTTCTCCTCTAAAGGAGTATCTAAATCTACGTATTCTTTTTCACCACCTTCGCTTTCAGAAGATCGCAGTATTTCATATTCCTTTCTTAGAATATTTATAAAATCCCTATTAAATTCTTCTTCGTCTATAATACCCATTTTATAATTCTCATTAAGAGACTCTTTGTATTTTCTTAGATTTCTCAGAATTTCTGCGTCGTCGTCTTCTAATGTATAATTTTTTGTACGAAGGTCCAAATAATATCTAGTTTTTAACATTTCTATATCATAATCTTCTTGTGATATACCGTTGGTGGCTATTAAATCTGAAAGAGTGTCTTGCCATCTTTCTAGATTTACGATTTCATCGTAAATGTCGTGATCTATAGTATCTGGGTCTTGATCTTCCATTTATTATAAATATATATTTTAAAAGTTATAAAAAATTTGTAATTATATTTTAAATGCAAACAATTTACATACTTAAAAACTGTATTAAATCCTATAATGCCCTAGTAAATTTATATAAAACGCCGCATATGTCTACTGTAATAGTAATAGTTAGTAAAAATCAAAGTAAACATTTGTTACTAGATAGACGTGTAAAAGAATTCCCATTTATAATAAATTCGTTGCCTACAACTATAGGCCTAATACCAAAAAAGTCTAAAGTTTTGCCGTTAAGCATATTTTTAAGCCTTAGAAATCACCGTAACAGACTTAAACAAAAAAGAAATCTTCCTACTAAGAAAAATACAATCCAAAAGATAGAAACAAGTGATGGAGGAGTTGAAATTATTTTGAATAAATAAATGATGTATATAATAAAATGATAATTTGGGATTTCAATGAGGATAAGAATTATATTCAAATAGGAAAATATAAGGTTCTTGATAAAAAAGATGCTATGGCTGCAGCTATTTTACTTGGAGACATAGAAGCAGCCATTAAAAAAATATTTAAAAAGTTAAACATATTCAATACTGATGAAATTAACCTGTTACTAAGTACTCCGTTTAAGTTACAAGAAATGCAAGAATTAAGAGATCAAGGTAATATTAAATTTGAAGGTTTAAATAAACCAAAGGGGGTAACTAGAACACGGGGTACTAAAATAGGCGAAGACGGCTCACTAAGAGCCGAGAGTAGATTAATATTTTTAACATTAAGAGATACAAATGGAAAATTAAAAAAAATAAACCAGTTGTATTCTTTAATAGCTCACGAATTATCACATACGGCTTTAAACCATGTTACATGGAGAGACGATAATCACCCAGAAAAGTTTTTGAGAATACACAATTTACTTCTCAGTCTTTTTCTTACTCCATGCAGCCGCAGCTGACTTAAATGCTTCTTTGTGGTTATAAGATGTTCCAAGACTTGCTTTTTGTTGAGCTAGATTTTCCTTTACAAATGTATTATAAGCAGAAATTTCTCTTGGTTTGCGCTCTTTCTTTGGTTTTTCTCCAAGACGAGACTTTAGTTCTGAAAGTTCCTTTTCTAAATTATCAATTCGCTCTGTCGAATCCATTTTAATACTATATATTATAAGATATTTACTTTTTAAACGAGTTTCGGTGTTTTTTGCATAATGGGAAATTACCATAATAAGTATTACAAAAAAACTTTTCTCCACATGTCTTACATGTGTGCTGTACTTCCTTTTCTTTAGTAATTTCTATCAGTTTTTTAAGTTCGTCCCAATCTATATCGCCATGTAAATTGTAAATTTCAGTCATTTATTTGGATACACTCAATATTAAAATTTCCTAAGAAATCTAACCCCGACGTGTCACGATATTTTTCTCGATATACTACTTTTTTAATTCCGGACTGAATAATAAGTTTTGAACATTCCTTGCAAGGAGACATTGTTATATACAAAATAGAGTCTTTACACGATTGAGCAGTTTTACTTGTTTTAAGAATAGCATTCGCTTCAGCGTGTAAAACATACCAATGAGTTATACCGTTTTCGTTTTCACATTCGTTTGAATACCCAACTGGAGTTCCGTTGTATCCGTCTGAAATAATAGAATTATCTTTGACTATAACGGCTCCCACTTTTTTTCTTTTAGCATAAGACATATTAGAAAATTCTTTTGCAACGTTTAGGAATAACTTATCATATTTTGACATTTATAGTATGATAAGTTAAAACTTTAAACTATACATGCATAATCTTCGCGAAAAAAATCAATTTTACTTTTAACAAATATACAAGAATTTTTGTAATTTTTATTTTCAAGTTTGAATTTTTGATAAGGTGTAAGTTGCCAAGGCCATAAAAGAAGGGATTTGTATTTACTTATCGGATAAACTATTTTTTTATTATTCAAAGAATGGATGGCACGTGTTATAACTCGTTTCCATTCTACATGATAAGATTTTTTACTACTGGTAAAAGGTTCTTTTTCAATTTTAGAGTTTTCATCCAAAGAAAAATATTCAAAATCAGAATTTATTTTTGGTTTTTTATTATTACCAATAAAATTAAAATGAAACTTTTCACAAGAACAATGGCAAATAGAACAGTAAGTACCCGGTTTATAATCTCTATATTGAACAAATTTGCATCTTGGATCTTGTTCAGAAGTAAAGTTTTTAATCAAAGAATCTTTCTTAAAAATATGTACATGACTTGAAATAGGATCGTAAAATGGACCCGGTATATCAGAGTACGAATTATATATAGGCTTTTCTGGGCCTTTACCTCTTTTTTTAATTTCTATATATTCAAGAGCTTCTATGGATATTTTTTTATTATTATAAATCATATTCCATTCTTCTTCTGCAGTTTCTTCAATTGCACGATATTCCTCAATTGAAATCATTTTATTTATTATTATATTATTTTCTTAATAGGTATTTTTTTTAGTAATTAATTGCTAAATTGCTTTATAGGTTTAATAAATTACACGTAATTTTTTTCTAGGGCGTCTACTCTTGATACTAATGACTCAATAAGTTTTTCTTGTCTTTCTATAATTTCTTGTTGTTCTTGCATTGCCTTAATTATATACGGTGTAAATTTACCATAATCTAATCCAAAAATATAATCATTACCTTTTACATCTTTTAGATTTTCTACATCACACTCTTCACACATACAAGTTTTTCCATCCCAAGCATCATTAAATGTCATACCACATTTACATTTGTCCCAGCAATTGTAATCTCTCATTTGTGGAAATACTTTATGAACTTCTTGTGCTATAAATCCATCTCCTTTTTTACCATCACTTTTCCAAGTATAATACACTGGTTCTAATTGTTTTATTTTTTCCAACATACTAGGCATAGGAGTAACATTTTCTTTTAATCTACGATCACTTGATGTATCATAAACTACTCCATTAGATGCACCTGTTCCTCTAATTTTACCTTTGTTACCATTTCTTGCTGCATTGTAAAATATTAAAATCCAATTACCATCACTACTGGTACTGTATCCAACCGCATCTGTTCCACCGATGTCTGCGGCATCAACTGAAACAGCTACATTATTTAAATTTCCAAAATCTCTATCTCCTAATCTAATGTGGTCGTTATAAACTCGTAGTTGATAATTATCAGCAACTGATAAAGCAGAAAAATAACCAGATTCAGCGTTTAAAACTGTACCACTATTATTGTCAAATGTAAGAGCATATCCAGTTGTTTTATTTGCTTGATCTTTATGAGATATAGTTACTCTGCTTCCGCCAAACTGATAATTAAAAAATGCATTTCTTATTGTAGCATCACTAGTACATAAAAAAGTTTCATTTACTTCTAACTGAGCATCAATACTCATTTTTCTATTTCCATCGCCTCCATTTGCTGTATCAGTTCCATCTTGTAAATACCAAAAGGCGTGATTCCTTAATAACATCTTAACTTGGTCGGGTTTAGCACTAGGATAAAAATTATCGTGTCGTAATTGAGCATTAAATGCTAAATCACCATCGGGGTTTAAATCTAAATAACCATCAATTTTTAAATTAGACGCCTTTATTGTCCCATTTACTTCTAACTTTTCACCTGGATTTGTTTTGTTTATACCTACATTACCATTAGATAGTATTCTCAGTCTTTCATTAAGAACTCCTCCTCCTTTTGTGTAAAATATTAAATCTGCATCATTTCCAACTACATTAGTTTCTAATCTTGCGTTTTCATTTATATAAAAATTTTTTCCAGAGATTTTAAAATCTCCAGTTGTTCCAAACTCGTAGCTATGACCACCAGATTGTGAGACTATTCTAAATGGTGTGTCGGTTGAGTCATCTCCCCATTTTAGTAGTGGTCTCCAATCATTACCATCGTTATAGGTTTCTACACCAACGAATAGCCCATCGCTATTTGCCTGAACATTCATACCATAAGCATTACTAGGAGGATATGCTGGACTATTTGTAAAATCATCACTTTTACCTATTTCTATTTTTGTGTCCCAAATTGCGTGATTATTATTATTACCAGTTGATACTGATTTATCCTCAAAAAACATTTCTATTAAAGGAGTGGTATTGTGTTTTCCAAGAAATAAATTATCTCCTCTAATATTACCATTTACTTCTAACTTTTCACTTGGGATTTTAGTTCCAATACCAACATTTGTACCATCTGTGTAAATAAGATCGGATCCTATACTAAGATTGTCTCCCTTAATTCTTCCAGCAACGTCTAGTTTTTCAATTGGGTTTGTAGTTCCAATACCTACGTCACCAGCACTATTAATTGTAAATCTTTCAATACCCAAATCTGTATTACTAGAATTAGTTAGAACACGGAAATAAGGACAACCAATAGTCGTTAATGTATTTCCCATTGCCATAAAACTATAACTATTAATAGAAGTTGTATCTGTAAATAATTTTAGTGTTTGATTACTTCCAAGAATATTATTATTAACTTTAATATTTCCATCTACTTCTAATTTTTCACTTGGGTTTGTAGTTCCTATACCTACATTACCAGTATCTGTAATTCTCATTTTTTCAGACACGCTTCCTAAATCTGTTTTTGTATGAAATATTAAATGTCCTCCATTAGTTCCTTCACCT
>Ga0222715_10000201_pt1 | contig 62919 bp, 75 predicted proteins | sample C33_9DmetaG_FD_165056 | JGI IMG/M metagenome (GOLD analysis project Ga0222715, IMG submission 165056) | Estuarine water microbial communities from San Francisco Bay, California, United States - C33_9D | ecosystem: Environmental > Aquatic > Marine > Unclassified | place: USA: California...
CAGACACCAGATAGGGAAGAAGGGGAGGTCTATTAGAAAAAAGGTAAGTAAAAAATTTAGATAGATAGTAGTAGTTATGTTTTATAATTTAATTAATAAAAAAAAATAAAAAGAGGGTAATCCCCCTTTTTTTATTGTATTATATTTATAATATATGAAATATAAATATAATATTATTTAAACCACTGGATAAGAAGCTTGCATAGCAATACCACATACCCCTGGATCATTAGTGCTATCACTTCTTTCAATTTTTACATATCCATGGTCTCCCCAAGATGGTCCCCAGGAGTTTTTGACAAGCCAATAATCAGTACCAGATTCAGAACCGTAACCAACAATAAGAACACCATGGTCAAGATTAGTACCACAAGCTGAACTAGTAATAACACCTCCAGTATACAATTGAAATGTCTTAGTATCAGCTTCAATAGCAATAGAAACAGGTCCTCTAGAGACAGCTTCTTTCAAATAAACTTGATTGTTTTTAGTAACATCTACACAACCAGAAATTTTAACAACAGGATCACATTTTTGACAATCACCACCTTTGGCAGTATAAGGATAAGCACTTTCTAAACACATACCATTATCGATAGCATATTGGAAAGCATCATCCATTAATCCACCATTACAACCGTGATTACCATATGACTTTGAACAATCTACTAATTGTTGTTCAGATAAACTTTCTAGTTTATGATTAGTAATTGCCCAAGCACCTTCCATGGCCCCAGTGGCACTAAAAGACCAACAGGAACCACATTGTCCTTGATCCTTGACAGGAGTGACAGCATTTTTCTCTCTCCAGTCATAAGATACAGGAACAGGCATAGGGGAAGTTTGAAATTTAGAACAACCAGTAAAAAAAGGACCTCCAGCCCTAATACCATTTAAGGATGCAAATTCATCTTCAGTTATATCAGCAAAAGGAGTAACGCCTAAAGTATAAGGAAGATTTAGAGCATTTTGTTCAGCTACATATTCCATATTTGATCGAAAGATTTCAAATCTCTTTTCAAATTCTACTAGAGAGTCGTAATTTTTTTCAAATCTATGAATAAAATTTTGAAATTTATGCCAGTGGTGGTCAGTAGAATTTAATGCCGAAACTCCGGCTAGAAGCATGAGGGATGTAATTCCGTAAATAAACATATACATTATCTAAATATTTGTTTTTATATTGTTTTTAAACATCTTTTATCTACATAAAAACAAATTTATTTTATTTATATTATTATTTTGCTTTAGATTATTGTAAGTCAAATTTTTCTTTAAATTCGTCGATAGTATAAATAGGTATATTTTTTTCTTTGGCAGCTTCCATTTTGCCGGTTTCTTCGTCTTTATTTTTAACAATAACAGCAAAAGTATTTTTGGTGACAGCAGAAGACTCTTTAGCCCCAATAGATTTTAATTTTTCACTTAGTTCTTTATCTCTGAAACCAGTTATAATTATGGTTTTGTCATAAAGAGGATGAGATACATCTTTAGGTTGTTCAATAGGAATATCAGATAATTTGCTTTGTAATTTGGCAACTTGAATAAAGTCCATAAATTTAGAAATATTATGGACAAATCTTTCTGCAGTTTTCTTTTCCATACCTTTAATAGACTTAATTTTATCTATTTTTTCTTGGTCGCTTTCGGAAGAAGTTAAAATATCTGGGTATTTGGATAAAATGGGTTCAATCCTTTTTTCACCAAATCCTCTTCCAAATATATTGGAAACGGCCATTATTTGCGGTAATGAGCCTTTATCTATTTTCTCATGAATAGAATTGTAGACCTTTTCAGCCATCTTCTTTTTAAACCCCTCTACTTTTAAGAAATCTTCTTCAGTCATCGCAATTATTTGTGGTACACTTTCGTAACCTGCTTTGATTATTTTTTTTACATTACCAGGTCCTAGACCATCTACTTCCAAACCTTTGAAAAATCCAATAATATTTTTCTCTTTTACTGTTTCATCTTGTTCTGCATCTTCCAAGATGATATCTACATGGGTTTCATTCCATTTGTAGTCAACATCCGGCATTTTTGCCTTTTCCGCTGGCTCAATGACTTCCATAATATGTGGAATTACATCTCCACTTCTAACCAATTTAACAAGAGCACCGATGCCTATTTTATTATCTTCTACAAATGCAGCATTAAAAGCAGTAGCATATTCTATTTTGGCACCTCCTAATACTACAGGTTCTATTTGGATTCTAGGTTTTAAGTATCCATCTTTACTAGCAGCCCATAATACATTTAAAACTTTTGCTTCAGCAATTTGATCAGATAAGACCATTTTAAATGCAAATGCGTATTTTGGATTTTCATGAGTGCGTTTATAAATTTCGTCATTTACTACAATCACTCCATCAATCGTATATTCATAATATTCTCTCCAATCTACTAATATTTCAGATAAAATAGAATTGTCAATATTTTGCATTGTCTCATTTATTACAACCTCTACAGATTGACTTTCTAAAAATTTCATTTGTTCACTGGGTTTCAATGAAGGTTTAATGACTTCATAAGCAACAAAATCTAAATCATGAAATTTGTCAGGTTCTAGTTTTTTTTGATTCACTAGACCAGATACCAAGTTTCTAGAATTGGAAAATTGATCTTTATATTTGTCAATAAAAGTTGATTTCTTCATAATTAGTTCCCCTCTAATGGTAATATCTGGCGTAGTAGGCAATCTTAAAAATGGAATTAAATGACTAATATCCTGACCTACTTCTCCATTTCCTCTTGTATATAATTTTTGTTCATTATTTTCGGTAGAATATAATCCACTAATACCGTCTAATTTGGCAGAGAGAACATATGGTCCTGTATATTTATCTTTCCATTTTTGTAGAGCATTGGTATCAGGTTTAATTTTATCCATAGAACCCATAAAGTATGGTAATTTTACTTTATGTTTATCTTGAATAGGAGCACCGATTTGATCTAATACCTTATTTTTAGGATATTTTTTTTCCATATATTCCTTTATAATATCATATTCATTATCAGTTAATAAAGAATTTTCAGGGTCATTATAATATGCTTTTTGTGCTTCATCTACTATTGTTTCTAATTGTTTTTCTGTTAATAATTTTAATGTATCAATTCCATTCTTTTTAAATTCGGAAATATGTTCTTTAAATCCAGATTTATCTTTTTTAACCTTAACCGTTTTATTATTAGACACTTTTTTGGGTGATTTCTCTTTTGAAGGAGGTTTTTCCTCCACTGTTTCCTCTTTGGATTTATTTTTATCTAATAGTTCTACGGATTTATATCCTTCTCTTTGTTTTGGCTCCTTATATTTCATTCCCAAAAAATCAAAAATAGACTGTTCAGTAGGGAATTCAATATCAACTTTTTCTCCTTTTTTACCAGATTGCATGAGAGATAATCCATGTTCATTTAAAGTATAACCCATATCTAATGCTCTTTGTCTCATTACTGTATTAAATGCTTTACTACCTGTGAAATACAAAGTAGCAAAAGCATATTCAGTAGGAGGGGTATATAAGAAATCAATTCTTCTAGGAATAGAATCTTTTATGACACCAATAGTTAGACTTTTTGTTTTTCCTCTGGTTAATACTTCAATTACAATTCCATCCTTAATTAAGGCATCTAAAAATTTATTAAAAGCGTCAATATTATTTTCTTCATTGGTAATAATGACATCTATATCTCCTGAATTTTGTGCTTCTCTTCTATAACTGCCTACAATTTCAAATTTACTATTAGAAGGTGTTACTTCATTAAAAACTTTTTGGAATACCTTTTCAAAATCTTTTATTTCATTTCTAGGGATTCTTTGTTGCAACGGTTCATAATATTTCAATCCTATTTTTTGCGTATCATTTAGTTTTCCTTCATTTTCTTTTAATTGTTCAATAGTGGTTATACCTTCATCTATAAGTTGTTTTGCTTTTTTAGGTCCAACACCATAAATATTAGTAAAAAGATTCATTGGATTTTTTCTTTCTCTTTCCAATACACTTAGAGTACCTGTTTTTTGGAATTCTTCTAATTTATCCATAATAGTCTTACCGATTCCTGGTTTATCTTTTAATTCTGTGACTTCTATAATATCTCCTGGATATGCCATAATGGTTTCAGAAGCTTTTTTATATGCTCTAGCTTTAAAGGGTTCTCCTTGTCGCATCATAATGTCAGCTAATTCTTCCATAATATCAATTAGTTCCTTATTCATTGGTTTACCTTTTGGGGATGGCTTTAAGTCCATTTCTATAGTTTCTTCTATTTTAATAGGAGATGTGGACTTCAATTTTTCTTCTGGAGTAGGTAATTTTAAGCTCTTAGATTTTGGAGAAAATGCATCTACAATTACTAATTTTTTTTTCTTTAATGTCTTTCTTAGTGCCTTTTTCTCAGTTCCTTTTTTTAAGCTCTCTTTTGATTTACTTTTTGACTTGGACTTTGATGTTGTTTTTAATGGGGATTTAGATTTGGATTTTGTCTTAGATTTGGATTTGGATGTTATATTTAAAGCTATTTGACTACTTAATTTCATTGGTGATTTGATTTCGGATTTTTCACAATATCCATAAGTTTTTAGTGTTCCTCTATCACTTACAGAAGTCGCACAAATATCTCCTTTTTCAGTTTTAACACACTCATTATGTTCTTTCCATTGATATTTAAAAGGAAATATACAGTCTCCTGCTTTAACTTTTTCTCCTTTCTCTTTTTTTCCTTTGTTGTTTATATCACTCGCTTTCATATATAAAAAAATAAATATTTTATTCTTAATATTTAAATAAAATATTTTTATATTTTATATGGAATCTTATATTCAAACTTACGGACAATATAAAACTATTGTTGATGGAAATATTATTGATAATGCTAAATGGAATATGGTTTATGATGGTGATATTCTTGATTTAGAAGCTCAAAATAATAATGATTCTATCTATGTTCAACTTACTAATGATGAAATTATGAAACTTTTTCAAATCCCTGCTTCACAACATTCTATTCATGAACGACTTGAAACTGATTTACATCATCCTATTAAAGTACAACCTATCATTGTGGAAGAAATTGATAGTAAACCTCTTTATAAAAAACATAAATCTCGTCGTTTAAAACCTTCTACATCTACAACTGCATCTACATATTCATCTAAATCTAAGACCAAATCTAAGACCAAATCTAAGACCAAATCCAAACGAGAAAAAAGAATTACTCCTAATTATCTTAAAACTATATATTAATAATCCTTCTTCAATATATCTCTCAATATAAAATAGTCTGTCTCTGAAAATGACCTCTTTGATCTCCTTTCTTTATAATCATCTTTTTGTTCCTTTTCCATAATACTCATATAAAATGAAGAAGCATAAATTAAATTATGTTTATCTATATCGTATACTGATTCTATATATAATTTCTTTTTATATCTAGCTATTATATCTTTTAAAAAATTTGCCATATTTTCAAATTTTTCTTCCTCAAAACATATTACCATTACTTGTGCTTTTCTTTTTAATCTTCTCACTTCCCCATCCCATTCCGAAAATTGGTAAAACCGTTCACATTCATAATATTCCGCTAGTTCCTGTGCTCCATCTATTATATTTGTTATACTATTATGCTTTCTCAAATCCAAAGACATTTCTATTTCATACCCCATTATATACTAACTAAATATTATTTTTTCAATTTCTCCCCTACATCATGTAGCATTGATTTTATAATGGTTTTAATACTACATTTTTATAACATTTATACAAAAATATTATAAAACAATATTTTATAATGTCATTTACAAGTAATTCATGGAAACAATCTGGAGGATTAAATAGAACCAAACAAAATCAAAATATTAAAGCTAATCAAATGACTCCAAGTAACTTAAATATAACGGAAAAATTAGGAGTCGAAAACTCTATTACACCTTTATATTCTAATCTCGAAGCTAGTAAATCTTCATTCTTATATAATTTTCAAAATGGAAAAAATTTTAATAATAATATTGCTTATTATCCATTTAATAAAGAAATAAATACTATTGGTATTTCTAATGAATCATTAAATCCTTTATTATATATTCCTAGTAATTTTGATTTAAAATACCAAGAAAGTGGAAGTATTTTATCCTTAGTTCCTTCTCCTTTTAATCAAAATGCAACTCAATTTAGTCAAAATGCAAAAACTCTTATTTCGGATATTTGCTACAATACTCAAAATGTATTTGGAAACACTCCTGGTAACTCTATTAGTTATGCAATAACAGTAGCTTCTTATATTTATGTTTCATCTGATGCTAGTAATTTCTGTTTTTTTGGAATGGATAATTTTAATCAAGATGCTCTTAGTGGTAATGGTAATATTACTACTGGTATTAGCAATGAGGCTTTTTATTTGTGGTATCCTGATTATGATGGTAAAGCAACAATTTATTATACAACAATAAGTCCTGCATCTGGTCAAACATATGGATTTTCATCTCAAATAGATATTGTGTTAAAAGATCAATGGCATGCACTTACTGTGACATTAAACGGAGAGTATGTATATATTAATCAAAATGGTAATACTGTTTTTAAACAAGCTTTTTCCACTGGAACTAAAGTCCCTAATCAACCCATATCTATTAACTTATCTACCCAATATTATAATTCCAATACTAATAGTGTAATAAGTGCTGGTTCCACTAATAGGGGAATAATAAAATTATTAGATTATAATATAGTTAATTTGTCCGTTGACCCTTCCAGTGTACAACAAATTACTGAATTCAGAAATCAAATTCAAAATACCAATAACGCTATTTTGCCTAACAACAATTTATATTTAAATTATACCATTGGAGAAAATATTAATTATTTATCTTCAAAAATAATTGCGGGCAATGGTATCGGTAATAATGGTAGTTTAACTAATTTTGGAGAATTTAATAATTTTTCCAGAGCAAATTTTTATGATAGGACTACATTTTATGGACCTGTTGCATTTGATTCTTCTGCATCTATTATATATGATTCTTCTATAAATGGCACTCTAGAGATTTATACTTTACCAGGAAATGCTGGCACCGTTACATCTTCTTTTTTAATTGAAAATGCTGGTGCTGTTCCTGGAAATTCATTTAATCCGACTATGGTAGTTTATAATGGAACCTCTGGTCAAATAAATCCTCCTTTAACTACTCAAAATCTTGTTTTCTCTATAAGTGGTGAAAATGTTTCTGTTGGAGACATATTTGGAACTCATACTTTTGATGTTTCGGGAAATACAATGATAACTGGTAATCTTGAATTAGGTAGTGGATTTCTCGATGGTAAAATTAATATTTTATCTCATAGATCAGAGGCTCCTATTGCTATTGGATTCGAGGCAGGTTATATTAATCAAGAAGATACCGGTACTATTGCTATTGGATCCCAAGCAGGTCAAACTGACCAATATGCCTTTTCTATTGCTATTGGGAGTGAGTCAGGTCATACTAATCAAAGTACTTGTGCTATTGCTATTGGACCAGCTGCAGGTTACCAATACCAAAATCAATATTCTATTGCTATGGGATACCAAGCAGGTTACCAAAACCAAAAAACCGATTCCATTGCTATTGGAACTAGTGCAGGTTTCAAAAACCAAAATAAAAATTCTATTGCTATTGGAGTAAATGCAGGTCTAAGTGATCAAAGTGCTAACTCTATTGCTATTGGAGCGAGTGCAGGAGATATTTCTCAAAATGAATATTCCATTGCTATTGGAAGCAGCGCAGGTCAAACTAATCAAAAACATTTTTCCATTGCTATTGGAGTAAATGCAGGTCTAACTGATCAAAGTGGCAATTCCATTGCTATTGGATATGCTGCAGGTCAAAATTACCAAAGTGCCTATTCTATTGCTATGGGTATAAATTCAGGTTACCAAAACCAAAGTGGCAATTCCATTGCTATTGGACCATCTGCAGGTCGCACTAACCAAAATGAATTTTCTATCGCTATGGGTTCTTTAGCAGGTCAAAATTACCAAAGTGCCAATTCTATTGCTATTGGAAGAACTGCAGGTTACAGTAATCAAAATCCATTTTCTATTGCTATGGGATATGCTGCAGGTCAAAATGACCAAAGTGCCAATTCTATTGCTATTGGAAAAAATGCAGGTTTAACATCTTTGGGAGAAAATTCTATTGCTATTGGTTTAAACACAGTAAATCAATATACTACAAGTGTGGCTTTAGGTGCGGGAGCTACAACAACCGCTAATAATCAAATTGTTTTAGGAACTGCTAGTGAAACTGTCAAGATACCTGGAAAGTTGGATATACCTGGAAATTTAAACAGTCAAATAACTATTTTAGATGCTCAAAATGGAGGTTATGGAAGTTATCCGACCCCTAATAATGGAACTCCTACTGGAACCCTTATTTTAAAAAATGCTTATTCAGATTCAGCTGGTAATGGTTCAACTGGAATCCTATTTCAAGGACCAACAGGTCATGGAAACGATGGTGGGGCAATTGGTTATATTGATAATATTGGAACAACAAATCAAAGTCCAAGTACAACTAATATTCCAGCTAGTTATAATTATTATCAAGAAACTGGAAACGAAAATTCCTGTTTATACATTACTTCTGTAAATGATGTGCCTGGTGGTAATACCGATTCATTAGTGCTTAGAAGTACTGGAAATTTTATATTAGATACAGGAAGATATACAGTAGGTAGTAGTTCTGATTATCCTAACTCAACAAATCGAACTGCTGGAGGTCCTATTTCCATTCTACCAAATGGAGGAAGCGTTGGAATTGGAAAACTAAATCCTAACTCAGCTTACACATTAGATATGTGTGGAAATCTCTTATTATCTGCCAAAGGCACAGGTGGGAATGAACAACCTACTTTAACTCTTCAATATGATACTAGTCCCTATACTTATATTTCAAGTAGTAGTATAACGGACCCTGCTAATAGTTTTAGTGGTCAATTAACATTTCAAGCTGGAAGTTTTAATTTTAATAATAATACCGAAATAAGTGGAAAACTCTTATTATCTGCCAAAGGCACAGGTGCGAGTCAACAACCTACTTTAGCTCTTCAATATGATACTAGTCCCTATACTTATATTTCAAGTAGTAGTATAACGGACCCTACTAATAGTTTTAGTGGTCAATTAACATTTCAAGCTGGAAGTTTTAATTTTAATAATAATACCGAAATAAGTGGAAATATAAATGTAAATGGGTCCATAACAAGCACAGGTTCATGTAGCTGCACTTCATACAACACTACTTCTGATTTAAGATTAAAAGAAAATATAAGTGATTTAGATAATAGTTTGGAAAAAATATGTAATATTCGTGGTGTAAGTTACAATTTAAAATCAGATGAAAATAAAACAAAGATATCAGGTGTAATAGCTCAAGAAGTAATAGAACATATACCTGAAGCAGTAAATAATATGGATAGTGAAAAATTAAGTGTAAATTATAATTCAATTATAGCACATTTAATAGAGTCTGTTAAAGAATTAAAGAGAGAAATAGAAGAATTAAAAAGTAAAAATTAATAATATAAATTTAATATAATAATGAGTAACCCCACAACTAATTTTTTAACTGGAGGAGTGGATTTATCATCTATATTTATGCCAATTAGTCAAGGAAGTGCTTATTCATCAAATACAGGATATACAGTTAATAATAATGATTTAAATACTATTTTTGCAAAATATGTTAGTGGAACAAAGGCTAATCCAACAGGATATACAGTTAATAATATTGATTTAAGTGATATTTTTGCGAAATACATTACTAGTCAGGTTGGAATACAATGGAATCAACGAAGTTTCCCTAATGCAGGTTATGTAAACGATTTGGCTACAGCTGGATCTTACTGGATTGTTGGTTCCTCTTATAATATGTATTATTCTAGTAATGGTGGTGTAAGTTGGTCTACTTCATCTTATACACCAAATAATGGTAATTATTATGGGATTGCTGGAAATAGTGACGGTAGTTTATTTTGTATGTCAAATAGCGGAAATTTTTATACTTCGGCTAATGGGGGTGCTAGTTGGACATTTCGACAAAATATACCTAATAGTGCTGTAGGAAATGCCATGGTTTACTCAAATGGGGTATTTGTAAATGTATACCTTTACAACTCAGCCAGTTTAGGAGCATACTCATCTAATGGTATATCATGGACTAATTCATCCGGGTATAATCCGTCAGCTAATATTACTGCTTCCTATTGGGCTTTAGCTACAGATGGAAATAATAAACTAGTTACAACGGGGTATAATAATGTAGATGCTATAACAGCCTACTCGTCTGATAATGGACAATCATGGAATCAAGGGGCTAATATACCTTCTGGAGGATCTAATATTTATCCTATTGCTTATGGAAATGGAATATGGGTTGCTATATCTACCAATGCCCCAACTCAAACTATAGTTTCATCGAGTTGGCCACCTTCTTGGACCGTACACAGTCAGAGTATTTATGGAAACGATATAACATTTTGTTCACCTCAAGGTAAATTTTATGTATCTGACGCAAACTCAGGGATATATAGTTCTTCAGATGGAATAAACTGGACTGAAGTTTTCAATAGCAGTGATGCTCCAATCGCACTTGGATACAGTGAGTCTCAAGATAAATTTCTTGGTGTATCTTTCAACAAGACAATATGTTTCACATCAATTTAATTAGCAAATTTAAAAATTGAAGTTTTTTTATTTAAATAACTAATTTTAAATAAAAAATGGAGTCACCAACTTACTTAGCAAAGTTACATCCTCATCCTCGTGATAAGCGAATTGTCTTTGATGAGGGACCTCATATTTATTACATAGATGGATCTTCAGAAGGATATATTTCCTGTACTACCTGGAATCATAGTCATTTTGAACATTTTAATGCAGATGCTATTATAGATAAAATGATGAGTTCAAGTAGCTGGCAACCAGGTAATAAATATTACGGAAAAACAAAAGACGAAATCAAAGCAATGTGGGACAAAAATAGAGATGAATCAGCTTCCGCAGGAACAAAGATGCATTATGATATAGAATGTTATTATAATGAATGTCCTAATGAAAATGATTCCATAGAATATCAATATTTCAAGAATTTCTTGAGAGATTATGGGGACTTGAAGCCATATAGAACAGAATGGACAGTATTCCACGAAGATGTTAAAATTTCAGGATCAATAGATATGGTGTTTGAGAAACCAGATGGTCATTTACTCATTTATGATTGGAAAAGATGTAAAGAAATAACCAAAACAAGTGGGTTTAATAAATGGGGTAATAAAGAATGTATAGAGCATTTACCAGATACAAATTTTTGGCATTATAGTTTACAATTGAATACTTATAAGACAATATTGGAGGAAAAATACGATAAAATAGTGGATGAATTATATTTGGTATGTTTGCATCCGGAAAATAAAAATAAAGATTATCAGAGGATAAAGGTAGCAAATTTACAAAACGAAGTCCAAGAGTTATTTAAAATAAGAAAACAAGAAATAGAAAATAAGATTTAAATATAAAACCATATATAAAAATATATGTTTTTCTCCAAATATCGTTTCCCATTGATTTTATTAGGATCACTAGGAATATCAGTTTCTAGTTATTTTTTATTGAAACATTTTTTTCACAAAGAGAAAAAAATAGAGGAAAAAAAGGAAGAGCCTTATGAAAATAAGTATTATGATAAATTTGAAGACTTAGAGTGTATTGAATTAGAGGAAGATTATGTGAAAAGTTTAAAGAGTAATATAATTATAGAAAAAACTCCGAAAGGAAATGTATTAATGTATTATGACTTTGAAAAAGAATCATTTATTTATTATTGTGATACGAAAGATATCAGTTATTTATATCTAGAGACTATAGCAAGGAAATATGCTATTCAATTTAATTGTAAAAAAATAGTTGTAGATATAAAAAAAGAGTTAGAAGAGGCCAGAAAAGAAAAACCAAAAGAAGAAATAAAGAAAAAGGAAAATAAAAATGAATTATTTGCGTCTTTTAAAGATTATAATAGAAAGGGTAGTGGAGGATCCAAAACAATGAATAAAAAATTTATTATAAGGCAAAATGCAAATAGATATTCATATAGGGGAAAATTTAATGAATATAAATATTTACAAAGTGATGCTTATAAGAAAGAAAAGACAGATGATTTTGAAATTTTAGATTTTGCTAGTTTTAAGAGATTACAAGAAAAAAAGAAAGAAAAAAAGTAACAATAGAATATATATGAGTAAATTATTTGATCTTAATCCAGAAGAAAAAGAGCAAAAAATAAAATCAATTGTTAATGAATCCATAATAAAAAAACAAAAACAACTCGATAATGTTAGTAAGGAATTAGAATCTTTAAAAAATCAAGAACAAGAAAATAAATATTTTATGAATTTAAATGAAGATCCACAATTAACTGTTTCTTATGTAGGTGTAGCTATTATATCTTTAATAGGAGATATATTGGAAGGTTTTGGAGAAGTAACAAAAAGAATAAAAAAAGATTTGGAAAGCCAAATACAAACAGGAGGAGCAGAAACAAATAGTTCAGAAGAACTTAAAAAACAAGCAGATAATTTAAATCAAGAGATAGATGAAGCCCAGAAACTAATTGAAACTTTGAAAAAAGAAAAGGTTAGTTCAAAATCTTTAGGTCCTGGAACAGTGCAAGAAGAATTTAAAAAGGGGATAAGTAAAGCAAAAAATATGGGAATTGCGGCATTTAAGACCGGAGTTAAATGGAGTGAACAATACATAAATCAAATGATAGATTTATCAATGGAAGCATCCGGACAAGGAAAACTATTAAATACTCCTCTAGATGAATTGAGTCCTGAATTAAATAAAAAATTATTATTATTAGCAGGGGTATTGAAAGAATTATCTACCAATCCAGCTACTAAGGAAGCAGTAAAACAAATTGCAGAGGCAATAGGAACAAGTATAGTAGAATTGATGGAACAAATAAAACCTCAAATAGAAAAGGTTACAGATGAAGCCATAGTAATGATAGACCAAATAGCAGAAAAAACAGCAAGAGGGTCAATGGCAACAGGAGTTTCGGTAGCCCAAGCATTTTTAGCAGAAATACCCTGGGTAGGTGGAATCATTGATTTCTTTTTAGCTATAGGAAAAGGATTTAATTCGTTTATGGAAGTAGTAAAAACATTTTCAAATAAAACTGGAGATTTAGCAGTAAAAAATGCTAAATTAGTGAAAGGTGCAGAGGATTCAGTAAAAGCTGGAATTAATAGAATACAAACGGCACTTAATAAAGCAAAGCAAACATTAGAAGAGTCACAGGGAAAAGCAGAAATTCAAACACCAACTATTTCTCCTACTACCACAAAAGAAGATATTAAACCACCAATCACAACAACAGAGAAACAAACAAATGCAAGTTTGTTGAAGAGTAAAACTGGAGCAAATAAAGGAGGAGGAAAAGAATATATACCAGATAGAAAAATAAGAAATAAAATACAAAAAGCAGGAAAAAGACTAAGAAAAACCTTAAAAATATTTAATAACACATTACCTAAGTTAAATTATTCATTAAAGATAAATGATAAGAAACATGTTAAAAAGACCCATAAGAAAAAATATACACGAAAACATCTTTTTTAGTGCCTTTTTCTCAGTTCCTTTTTTTAAGCTAATTATTTTTTTTTAGTTTTCCATGTTATATACCCTATACTCTTCTTAATATTAAACGATGTTCCTAAATGATCCTTAGCTATTTCTAATGTTTTTCTTTCTTGTTCATTTAAACTTTTTAAATATTCTTCTATTGATTTAATTTCAGTATCCATTGTGTTTATTGAATTCATATATATTTATAAATGAATTCAATTTTTTATTATTTTTTACCTAATATTTTATTATACATATTAATTCACCATTCATTTTCACATTTGTTTTTTGAAATACTTTTGTAATACTTTGATCAATTGTATACCCATTATTGATTAAAAATTCAAATAAATTTGGTAAATCATTTACACATAATAAACCACAACTGCTTGTGTGACCTTTTAATGCTATTACACAATTCGGTATCCTACATAAATTAGTATTTGCTTCAAAAGGAGATAATTTATTTTGTCTTATCTGTTTACATATATCTTTTAATGGTCCTTCTGGCATTTTATTTAATATTAATATATTGGTATATTCTTGCACAATAGAGTTATAATAAGGAATACTACTGAGAGAATATATTAGCATTTTATTTATTAGTATATTAAAAAAATTGAAGTTTTTTAAATTAATTAATTTTTATTATTATTACCATGGATACTGAAAATACTATTTTCCGATTTAAATTCTCTTCTGAATTTAATAATCAACTTTTATCATTCTCCAAAATTCATCAACATGATGACCGAAATACTTATAAAGAAAATTGGAAATTATGGTTACAAAATAACGATGATTTAGTTGACCAAGAATTTCAAAGACTTAGACAACTTGGTTATGAAGGAAATATTGTTGATAAAATGTTTAAGAGTGGCAGATATTATTATCGTAAAAAGGTTCCTGCAAAAGAACCAAAACAAAGAAGAAAATATATTGCCATTGATACAGAGGTTATTGATGTGATAGATAAGCATATTTCTGATAATTTTGATTCACCAACTTTTAAGCCTTCGTCTGCTTATGAATTATTTACAAATGAATTCAAAGATTTAATGGAAGAAGAAACAAATAGATTGATAGAAAAAGATTTATCACGGGAAGATATTAAATTAAAATTTAAAAAGACATATAAAAATAGATACTTCATTTTTAAACAACAAAAGTCTACTGATAATAATTCTATTGCTTCGGAAGATTAACTTAAAAATTATATGCGAATTAATATAATGAGTTTATTAATGAATGAATCCTTTTCCATAAATAATTCCATAACTATTTCTAATAAAATTAAAAATATTCCTTTTTTTTTCCTATATTTCAACCCAATTAATAGCTTTAAAAATTTAGATCAAGATAGAAATATTCTACCTCTTTCTTCTTCTAACATAATGCTATCTAAAATTAAATTTAAATTAATTCAACCTTATTATTCTCAATCAAAGCCATTTGTTTTTAATTCTAATTTTTCAAAATCTCTCTATCATTCATTTATTTCCTCGTATTTACTCCAAGAAATTTCTATTTGTTATATTATTTCTTCCACTCCTTTTATTGATTCCGATAATTTACCTTTATTAAACGATTTTTCTTTTTCTTTAGATTTAAAAAAAATCAATTATCAAAATTTAAAATCTTATTTTTCATCTGATTTTCTCTCTAATCCTTTTATTCCCATAGACATTTTTCTCATTTCCTATCTTATTCATTTTAAAATTTCCAAGTTAGATACCGAAACTATGAATGTTATTTTGGATCAATATACTTCACATAGAGAGAAAATAGAAATATATTCTATTCTACCTATTTTGCAATATTTTCTTAATTATGATTCTTTATCTATTATTAAATATTTATTTCAATTTAAGCTTACATGGTCCTACTACTCACTCTGTTTATTCTTTATTCAATATTATTCAGATCTTTTAAAAGAATATAAATTATATGAAACATTTATGACATATATACAGTGTCATCCAAAAGAGAGAAATAAAAATATAATTAATACAATTAATAATATTTTATTTATAATTTAATTTATTTCTTTGAAGATCTTCTTCTTCTTCTTCTGGCAGTTTTCTTTCCGTGTTTCTTTCCGTGTTTCTTTGCAGTTTTCTTATGATGGACAATATGTTTTTCAGAAGTTCCCTTTTTGTAAGTCATTTTTGCCTTCTTTAATACATCCCTCAACATTACAGTAGTTCCCTTAGGAGCCTCCTTTTTCATCTCCTCCATGGTTTTCTTAACATGTGCACGCCATTCGTTTGCCATAATATATATACACGAATATTTTAAAAAATTGAAATTTTTATAAATCATTTTTTTTAAGTTAATTAATTATGTCTAAAGTGATTTTAACGCGATATTTATATATATTTGATGAAGTAGCGTTGGCTTTTATTCAATCTACTTTAGAAAAATCATCTCTTAATGAATGTTATTTTTGGATATCCGAATTATATTTATCAGGGTTCCATCAACAAACTTGGGAATTAATTTGGTTTATCTATTTTGACTTTTATTTTATAAATAATCCTTATTTTACTTCTTTTATTCAAAAAAAATATAAAGAACATTCTTTCCAATCTATTCTTAGTGTTGTTAAAAATATGTATAAATTAATTCCTTCATCTCAAATATTTATTACGCGGCAATATAATTCCCAAATTAAAAAAATAGATTATATATTCCGAGGTAAAAAACCCAATTGGCTTAACAGTGAACATACTTCCCAATATCATGGTCTTATTAGGTTTTTACATAAAAAATTATTTCATTATGCTGTATCTTCTTTACCTGATCAGGTAGATGAATCTTTATGGAAATCTATTGAAGTATATTACAAACTAGATTTAAATACTTTAACTCTATTAGAAAAGGAATTTTATGCTTGCACTTATGATAATCCTATACATAAAGTCTGGTCTATTGTTTGTTTATTAGAATTTAATAGAGATTTTATTTCAAAAAAAAGAAAAATGATGTATATTTCTATTTCTACTAATGAATTAGAAGAAATTAATAAAATACATAATTCTCCTATTTCTTTAAGTAAATATAATAATCCTCAAATTTATAAAACTCTTTATTATAAAAGACTATTTTCAATACCGAAAAATATTTCTTCCTTTTACTTGACTAGAGAACATGTTGAAAATATTAATCATTTAATATGGTATCATTGGGAATATTATGCTTATTCTTGCCCGTTATGGAAAGAACGATTTGATAAATATAAAATAAAAATAAATGATGAAAAACAAAAAATAGAATTTGAGGATGATGATGAATTGGAAGAATTTTATAGCCAATGGGGATATGAACCTGATGAACAATCACAAGAAACAATAAATAAAAGAATGTTTAAAATGGAAGAAAATAATTGGAAAAAATGGTATGAAAATATATTTGGAAAAGATTGTATATTTGAATTTCCAGAAGATTTTAGATTTTCATATTAAAAAAAATTGAAGTAATTAAATAATATTATTTTTTATTATTATTTAATACAAGATGGTCAAGAACGCAAAAGGAGGTAATAAAAGTAAGAAAATGGGACGAAAGTTCCTTGGTGCGCCTGTTCAAAAACAGGTTCGTTTAGCTGATCCTAATGAGCCGTGTGAAATTTATGGTGTAGTTGAAAGACTATTGGGATTTGGTAGATTTCACATTAAAGATTCTAATGGAAAAGAAAGACTAGTAATTATTCCTAATAAATTTAGAGGACGAGGTAAGCGAGATAATACAGTTGTTTTAGGTGGGTTTGTATTAGTAGGAATTAGAGAATATGAATCGGCTGAAACTGCTAAGTGTGATTTATTAGAAGTTTATACGGAAGCTGAAAAACAAAAATTAAAAAAATCAGGCAATCCACTTTTCGCTCAGTTAAAAAGTGATCATGATAGAGAACCTACTAATGAGAGTGGAATTGAATTTACCGCAGAGGATCCTAATGAAGAAAAATATGAAGAACTTATTACAAATACTAATACTACAACAAATACAAATACAATTCGATTTGATGAAGGAGAAGAAATTGATATTGAAGATATTTAATTATTTCCAGAAATATCTTTTAAACTATTCATTATAGCTTCATTTAACATTTCTTCTTCACTTCTTATTGGAGGATGCATTCTCAAATATGAATGAGGAATAGTATTAAAAATTTGGTTCCTCCCAAATGGATGAATAATATTTTCTATTGAATTTATTGAATTTAAAAAATTATTTCTACCTTCATTTATATTTTCCTCTTCTTTATAATCCTCATTTTTTATTTCTTTGCTTTCAAATTTATATCTACATACAGGACATTCGCAACTTTGTTTATTTAACCAATTCTCTATGTATTGACTATTAAATCCATGTTTACATGGTAGGATGGTTATTTCTTCATTTTCCTCAAATTTTTCTTGGCTTATTGGACAAACATCATTTACACATTCTTCTTTATTATAATTTATTTTTTTTAATAATTCTTTTGCTTCATCAGATATAACATATTTATATTTATTATCTGTATTAAACGATCTTTCCAAAACATCCATATTATTTTGATTTCCTAATAAAAAATTTCCTAATAATACTCTTTCCATTATTCTTTCAAATCTATTTTCCAATCTTCTATTCATTTCTTCTAATTCTGTATCATTTAAACTTATATCAAACCCAGGGACAGCTAGAAATGGATTCATCTCAGTTCTATTAGTATTTAAATTATTACTCATATCTATATTAAAAATATTCATTATTATAATTAATTAATATTTTTTTAAACATATTTTTTTATTCAATTAATTCACTCAACTTATTATATCTTTCTTTATCCAATGTTTTCAATAATACATTCCAAGGAGTAAAACTTTGTAAACCATTTAATCCGTCTTCTGAAAAATCATTCAAAGCAGTTGGACTGTAACCAGCCATCATGGCATAACCATCATGATAAGACAATACTGGAAATCCTTTTGTTACTCTTAGATTCCAGAAAATTATCTTAGGAACTTTGTATGGCTTACTACAAATCTTCATTCCTGCATCATGATATTTCTTTTCTAATATTTCTCTTACTGTCTTACTTCCAAATCTTTCTTCAGATTCCATTCGATCTTCCGCACCATCAAATTGCATATCGGAGAAAACAGCAAGAATTAAATTTTCTACCTCTTCTGCTGGAAGTTTATGTTCTACAACGGTATCTAAAATCAAATCCATTGATTTATGAAAATTGGTATTCATTCCCCAAGGAATTTTTTTAATTTTTTGAACATCGGCTACAAAATCCTCTTTATCATCTAACTTTATCCATTCTGGCTTTGCATTAAAAGTCATTACTCTTTTTCCTAACTTACTCTTCTCTGCCACTCTTAAACCTAAACCTATTGCACTTAGTAATGGTTTCATCTCGTCAATCTCCATTGAACCTGATGTGTCTATAACTGGAACTATATCTCCCAACTTATTAGTCTGTTTACTATTACTCTTCCATTGTTCATTCAGAATATCTTTATCCGTCTTATCCTGGCAACTAAGAGCTTGTTTTACAAAGTCAATCATTCCTACATTTTTTCCCTTCATCTCCTTTTTTCCACTCTTTACATCTTCCATGTATTTCTCCAAGTTATTTTTACATTGAATCCTATCTTCACTATCTACATTCTTCTTATTCATAAAAGCTCCTCTCTGTCTATTCATTGTTACTGATGTTACTCGGTTAAAATCAATCTCAGACCAATGTTTCTCACATTGCTTTATCTGAGTAGTATCCAAGGAACGATTTTTAGCGGAAATTTTCTTTCTCAACTGCGTTTTGGCCTTATTTACACCTTTGCTATTCCAATCATATTTACCAAACTCAGCAAAGTAACATTTAGCAATTTCTTCGAAAATCCAGCCAAATTTTCTACTTTTTTCTCTAGGACTCCATTTCCAAACTAGACTATTATTACCACTTTCCTCCTCTAATTTCATCTGCTCTACATACAAATCTACACATTTTACTGGTCTATCTTTTCTAATATTCATAAAATATTTCAAATCTTTCCAACTTCCAAAAGGTTTTTCCTCACTCTTAAATCCAACAAATCTTTTTAACATCTCTCTACCAACCCTTTCGTCAATATCCATCAATTCATCCAGCAACTCTAAACTCAATGCATATTCTCCTTTTCCTTCATCAATATCTCTAGTATTAGCCAAAATTTTTAACATAAGCACCTTCTTTTCTCTATCTCCCTCTTCGTAAATTTTTCTATATACACTTTTCATTTTTTTTATTTGCTTTATATCGTTAGTTCTTACTAATTGAAAATATAATTGACATATTTGTTCTTGCTGTACCTCCGACCAACTATATTCAATATGATTGTTCTCCCCATATTGAATAGAATTCTTCATGTCTAATGCGGTTACGAGTGCTGCCATTGTGTATGTGTAGTTAATACTCTTGTCTTTAAGCTAGTTTTTAAATTATTTAGCACCCCCTTTTAGCTTCAATTTTTTTTTCTTCTCGTTTTACCCTTTTGTAAATTAAATTTTACTCTTTTTGTATTGGGGATATTAGTTTTTTCTAAGGAATTAAATACAATAAAAATATTATTTAATTTATGGAAATAGCTTAATGACGGTTCAAAGGAATAATCATCTATATTTCTTAAATTAGTTAACAATTTGAATTCTTGGTTACCTCTTAAAAAATTTTTCAATTCCTTATTTTCCAAATTAAAATTATAAACTAATATAGATATTAATTTATATTTGGTTTTGTCCATTTTCTCGTTTTCTCTAATTAATTTTACTAATTCCTCTTTTTCTATTTTATTTCCTTTGTTCAAATGGATCTCTTTTTCGGTTATTTTTTCTAACTCATTTTTTTTATTTATATATAAACAATTGACTTTTAAGTATTTCACTTCTTCTGGGTAAAATATTTTATATTTTTCTTCTTCATCTTCATACTTATTTATCCAATCATCATCAAATTCTTCATTGTCACTATCCATTATTAACTCTTTATATTTATTCTTCCTATTTTTAACTAATCTTCATCCTCTTCTAAATATTCTTCTTCTTCTTCCTTTTCCTCTTCCGCAGCCAATCTTTCTGCCTCTTCCCATTCTTTTTCCAGTTGTGCACAATATTTTTCATATTTTTCATGTTCTATTTCTGCCCACATAAAATCATCTATTTCTCCCGTTTCCATATAATATCTTTCTGATTCTGCTCTTCTTCTTTCATGTAATTCCATTGTCCTTTCTGCAAATTTTTCCATTTCTTTTTGCCATTTATAATTTTCAATTTTTTGTAAATGTTCTGGACTAAAAGTTTCATCAAAACTATTATACCAATTTACACCATCCCTACTCCATTTTGTATTTATATTGGGTATTATTATGGTCGAGGATAACTTATTGGCATTTTCTATATATTTTTTCCAATTATCTCCTATTTTATTTCCTTTTATATAAACTGGTCCTTTCCATATTGGTCCATCCCAATATATTGGATTATTAATATCTGTAAGTGGTTTTTGATATTCTTCTGTCTTTTTTATTCTTTTTATCCATTCTGATTCTTCTTTTGGTTTTACAACTTCTTCTTTTTTCTCTTCTTCTTTTTTTTCTATAACTTCTTCCTTCTTATCTTTTCTCTCATATTTCTTTTGGTCTAATTTAGGTTCTGGTTTTTCCATTTTAAACCGGTCCGGTATTTCCTTTTTTTTATTATCTTTCTCTTTCCTATTATTTCTTTTTTTATTACTTTTTTCATTATTACAATTAAAAGGATTCTCTTTTAATGAATCAAATCTACCCATTATTATACCTTACTACTACTACTCGAGTTATATACTTGAATAATCAAGCAATTTTTATATATTTTTACTTTATATATATTAAAGTATTTAAAAAATTAAATAGTTAAAACAAACTATTTAAAAAAATATCAATGATTAAATACTGGGATAGGGAGCGCCTGAAAAGACTCCCACTGGTTTCCTAACAGCTATTTTTGTCCTCTTAATTAATTATTAGTATATAAATAATAAAAATATATAATTTCGTATATATATATTACAGGAAACAGTATTTTTTTGAGTTTTGTATATTCTCATTTTTATTTTAAAATTGAATATAGAAATTAGTATATAATTATAATATTCAATATGACTACAATTAATCCTATTAAAAATCCTTCTATTTGTATTCCACGAGTATATTCTTCTATAAATAAAAATTTTATTAAAGATATTATACAAACCAAACTTAACCTTGGTATTGTTAAAAAAATAGATATGATAAATACAAATGATAATAATTTTAGAAAAATATTTATTCATTTTGACTCTTGGAATGACAATGATGAAGAAGTAAATCTTATTAAAGATAAGTTCTTATTAGGTAAAGTTGTAAAAATTGTATATGATTTTCCATGGTTTTGGAAATGTTCATTATACAAACCATCATAAAAAAAGATATAATACAATATAAAAAAAATTTTTTATATTATATAATGAATTTTGGTTCTATTTTTATTGAAAAAACAGATAATAATTATTCTTTTAAAAAAAATGACTCGCCTTTTTTTCCCATTTTTATTGAATCCCTTCAGCTTCCTTTTGAGACGCATTTTCATGCAAATACTATTTTTTCATTAAAAGATTTTATTATTTCCAATAACTTTTCCATTTATACTGCTGAAAAACTTTTAATTTCTCTCTATAATCAATTACATATTCTAAATCAATATTCATTATCTATTTCTTATTTAGATTTATCAGATATTTTAGTTATTGATAATAATTATTTTTTTATTTGTAATTTAAATAAGTTTTACAATATTGACCATTTGGATAATATATTGATTTCTGAAATTTATGATAAAAATAATTCCTATTTATCACCTCTTTATAAAAATAATAATTCCATTCCATTCTTATCTCATAAAAATGATTTCTTTTTTAATTTAGCCTTAATTGTTTTAGATTGTTTCCGTAAAACTAATTATTTACTTGCTAATTTATCTAATCAGGATATTTTAGATTATTATAAATATACCAAAGTTTATCAAACATTAAAATTATGTTTACAACCAGATATTTCAAATCGCCTATTTATTAATTTTTAATTTCTAATACTAATTTATATGTCTCTTCAAACTCTTAAAAAAAAATCTCGTCATAACAGAAGATTTGCTCCGATATCCGGACGCGGAATTAATGGTTTTTCATTAAATGGAGGATACAGAAATATAGGTGCTGTTGGTCAATTTAGACTTATTTCTAATACTACCCGAACTCCATATAAGGGTCCTGTTGCAAAAGGAAATGGTGGAAAGTTAGGAAAATATTATACAACAACAAACCAAGGAGGTGGCTTAAATTCCGGAAGTTGTTGCACTAATGATAACCAAATTATTAAAAAATCCTCCATTAATAATGCAGGTATGATTGATACCAAATATAAATGGATGAAAGGTGCTTATCCTAATTTTTGGGTTCAAGAAGATGATACCGAATCTAGATCGGGAACAAGAGATCAATCCACTTATATTCAAAATTTAACTCGCAAATACGGTTCTTGTGTTTTTATTAACATTCAATCCAATGGTAATTGTGGAACTACTTTACCTGAAAATAATGATCCTCCTGGTATGAGTGGAAATTGTAATGGAGGAATTGCTTGTAGTTATTTTATTGGAACCAAAAAATACATCAGAATGCCTTATGCTAAAAATTTTAACCAGCCTGCTATGTCACAAGGCCAATATATTACTACTGGTGGTGTATCTAAAAATAATTGCTTACCTACTCCTTCTAATAAACAGTCTTTCCCTATTAAATTAAATCATAATACTAAACAACCTTCTCATAAACTTACTAATAATGGAACTAAAACTAATAGTTCTATTGGAATTGGTTGTCAAATTAATTATTTAACATGGCAAGAGGCACAAGCAGATGGAGCTTTACCTTCTGATTGGACCCCTGGGACTTCTACCCCTGGTAATTATACAGATTTAGTCCAACGAAGTTCAAATTATCCTAATCCTAACCCTAATGGGGTCACTCCTAACACATAAAAAAATTTATTTTATTTTTGTTATTTCATTATATTTTACAAAAATAACCCTTTCTTTCTAAAAATCTATTTCCTTGACTAATATGATCCGTCTCATAGTCTTTCACCTTACATTTTACCAAATTACCAGTTTCATCACTCCAAATTACATTTTTTATTTGTAATGATTTCATAAATTCTCCACATCTCTTACATGGTGCCGAATCTTTATACCCATTATTGTTCGGGTTTTTTCTTACGACATAAAGGGTTATCTTTCCATAAAAAACACGACCTTCTTTTCTTAGCCAAGAACGACGACGACTTCTTACTCAATCTCTTCTCCAATTTTCTCATTACATCAATTTCCGCATGACAACTACAAGTATTTTTCAAAAAACCATCTGATGATTGTGTTCTATCAGAATTATATCCACGAGCAATTATTTGTCCTCCCAATACTGCTATACATCCATGTTGGTGATGTACCATATTAGATTTATTTGCTTCCATAAGCGCATAACTTGCAAAACGCTCATCACGGTTATTCAACGAAATTGACGAGAGCATTTTAAAATACTTATCTATTAATGGGTCTTTGGTCCATTCAAAAAACGCAAAATCTTCTTCAATTTTATTTTTATTACACCCTTGAAGATTTAAAACGCCGTTTTTGACGGCAAAAATAAATGTAAAAATAAAAATAGATATATATAGTAGTAGATGGCAACACGCAAATATCATAGAAAACCCAAGAAATCCAAACTCAATAAATCCAAGAAAAAATTTAGAAAAACTCGTTCAAAAAAACAAGGAGGCGCAAAAATGCCTTATGTAGGACCTTATTATGAAAACCCCAGCGCGAAATTATGGGACGGCGTTTATAATAATGATTATAAAATGGTTGAAGAAGCATTTAAGGAAGGTGCTGATGTAAATATTAAAAACGACAATGGAGCGTGGTTTTTATTAGTTGCATCAGAAAATGGGAATGCAAGAATGGTTAATTTATTGCTTGAAAAAGGTATTGATGTAAATATAACAGACGATTATAATAATACGGCTCTTTCAACAGCAGTGAGAAATGCGAAGTATGATGTCGTTGAATTATTACTTGAAAAGGGCGCTGATATAAACAAAAAGAATGACGATGGTGATACACCACTTATACACGCAATTAAATTTGAAGATTACTACATGGTTCAATTATTATTAGAACACCCAGATATTGAATATGATATTAATACACTTATACTGGCAGAAAATCTGACACCAGAGGATGAAGAACAAAATGGTATTCCTTATTTGATAGAAACCTACATAGAAACGAAAAATCAAATAAAAAAGCAAAAGGACGATAATATAGAAGAATTATCAAATTATAAACGACCCAATATATCATCACTTAAAACTATGGCATATCATCAAAGTCCAACTGATGTAGATACTATATTCAATCAACAACTTTTAGGTATGAATAGACCTTATGGAAAACTTGGCGGAAAAAGGAGAACACGAAAGTACAAAAGATCCACGGCATTTTAAATCTTCAAGGGTGTAAATCAATATAAAGCTTACTTTATCAATTATTTATAATGATTGATTTAACTATGCTTACTCTTTTTATTTATGTTCCAAATGATAATGTAGAACTTAAACAATTTTATCTTAATCGTGCTGAAGAGCATAATTACAAAGCTCCTGGTAAATATGCTGATTCGGGATTTGATTTAGGAATGCCTACCACCTACGGGCTGCCTTCTAATAGAGATTTTAGTGTTAAGTTACCTCTTAATGTTCATTGTTCTATGTATAGACCTGATGGCACTCCTCAAGCTTATTATTTGTATCCTAGATCTAGTATTATTAAAACTCCTTTGCGGTTATCTAATTCAGTAGGAATTATTGACAGAGGTTATAGAGGAGTGATAACTGCGGTAGTAGACAAAATTGAAGGTGATGAAGAATTTAGACTAGAAAAATTAAATCGTTATTTTCAAATTTGTCATCCTACTTTAGAGCCATTTAAAGTTATTGTAGTCAATTCAAAAGAAGAACTTGGATTAACTGAAAGAAATGAAGGTGGGTTTGGATCTACTGGACTCTAATTTAGCAATATTTTTATTATCTATTTGATATATATAATGGCCTATACTAGAGGAGCAAGAAGGAGAAGTTTATCTCGTAAGAGATCATATGCTAGACGCGTTCGCAGATCACACTGCCGTGGAAAGGGTCCTGCTGCTTGCAGAGGAACCTCTGGATGCAAATACAGTTCTGGAAGAAAGAGATCTTTCTGCCGTAAAAATAAAAATACCAAGAGAATGAGAGGTGGAAACACTACTCATGCTAGAGCTGGAGGTAACTCTACTCACGGACAACCTGGAGGAAATACCAGTCATGGTTCTAATCACAGAGGTATGATGCTTGGTCATTCCCAAAACCAATAAATAGATTATATATTTAATATTTTTGTAAATATATAATTGCTTATACCCGAAGTATGCTTAGACGAAGTGTATCTCGTAACAGATATTATGCTAGAAGTGTTAGAAAATCCCCTTGTCGTGGGAAAGGATCTTATGCTTGTGTATCTATTCCTAGTTGCAAACATGTCAAGGGAAAGAAGAGATTTTTGCCGAAAAAGAAAAAATACTAAACATAGAAGACATTAAAATACTTATTTGTAAGTTACTTTAAAATAGAAAAAATGAATAAATTTATTTATCATTATATTTTATATGTATATTTACAATGAAAAAGAAAGTATTAATAACTTACTGAAATATTATGAATATAATTATGCAGCTTCAGGTATATTATTTATATGTTGTATATTGATTACCTTTTATTCAGATAAAAATTATTTTAAAGGGTTACTAAGTTTATTAATAGTTTCTTGGGTTACTTGGTATGGCCATTATGCATTACATAAATATCCTAATACTCCCATGGCAAAATTCCATAAATTTACACATCATAGCCCATTTGGAAAAACATTTTGGGGTAAATTTTTAGAATATACTATAAACGAAATTTGGACTTTTGGGGGAGGAATTTTATGGTTACTAGTTTTATTACTTAAAAAAATAACCGGTGTATATTGGTTAAATCCATGGGTTATTATGTGGTGGACTATATCAGTTCCCCTAGTTCATGAAGTATATTACCATCAAACTACAAAACCAAATATACATGATATCCATCATAAACATCAACTAACAAGTTTACATCCTGATATTTGGGATATTATCTTAAAAACCAAAAAAGATAAAACACCTATAGAAGATGAAACTTCAATTGCAATGGTTATGTTAGTATGGTGTATAATTTATTTGTTTATTATGAAATTATTTAAAAAAAGTTTTTAAGGATCCATTTGTTTTCATTGAAATAAATAATAAAATAACTAATATTTTTAGAATCAATAATAATAAACTTGTCCATAATAATTCTAATGTATATAGGGCTCTATCATTTTTGGTATAGCGTTCTCCGAATAGATTAATGGTATGGTTTGCCATCTTATCAATCATACTACTAAACTCATTTTTATTATATTTATCTTCAATCAGAGTAATTGGACAATCACAAAATAAATAATTAGACATTATTATTAAAAATATAATCAATGATGTGATACCTAAAACGACAATATTGTTAGAAAATAAAATAATTAATGCAAAAAGTAATGGTAATAAAGAATGAATAACTGTTATAAAAATTGATTGAATTTTATCTAAAATCATAATTTATATAATATGTTATGATTTTTATTTTATTTTGCAGTTACGGAGTAGTTTAAAAGCTGATATAACTATAAAAAATGTACAAATAAAACATAATAAACAATCATTTTGTTGTTGGGTTATTTTTCGATTAATTATACTTTCAATAATAGGTTTGGAAAAATTTTTGGAATCCTTATTGTATTTGTCTTGAGGTGTAACCCAATTTAAAGGACATCCCTCAAAATATATCCAAATCATTATATAAATAATTGGATACCAAAATACATGGATTAAAATTTTATCAGGTAATAATGGTAACAAAAAAATTGATAAGGGAAATAACCAATGCAAAATCCATATTATATTCATATTTCTATATATAAATGTGAATATAAAATTTATATTAGTTATTTAATGTCCAACTTTTTGACCTCTACTTTCTAGCATTCTTTTTGCTTTTCTGGAAATTCTGGTATAGTAACTTCTTTTAAAAGCAGGTTTGCTAGTTTTATAAGTTTTTCTTGGATTTCCCCATTCTTTGGCACGGATATAAGCTGCCCATAATCCTTTGGTGTTAACTTTACATGTATTTTTAGCGCATATAGGAAAATCTGGATGTTGTTTATCACCAGGAGTTTTTGTTCCTAAAAAGCATTTTTTTCCGCATTTTCTATACATTCTAGTTCTTTGTGCTCCATGTGGAGCTAATTTAGACCAGCCTTTCCATGGAACCGATTTTCGTGTTTTACGACGACGACTATAAACCATTATACAATAAATATGGAAAAAAAAAATATAATGGATTGGTAAAATGAGTTTAGATATTTCAAATAATTTGCCCCCTGAAATATTAAAAATGGCTGAACAATTGGCACATGGAGGAAATTCAGCAGAAACAAGTGCCAGTTTAAATAAAGAAACATGGGAACTTGGAGATTTTTTAGGATTGGAAGATTCAGAGGATGAAGATTTACAAAACAAAACAGAGGACATCAATAAGAAAGAAACAAAACCAATGGCCAGAATGGGTCCACCAATTAATAGAATAGTGGATCCCAAAATAGATAATTTACAAAATGAATTTAAGGGAACCAGTTATAATTCTGATAGTGATAGTGGTGATGAATGTAATAATATAAAAAAAGAATTGGAACAATTAATTAATGATAATGAGATAGCAGACATATATAAAAAAAATAATAGTAAATACAATTTAGTAAAAATTAATGGAAATGAAACTGAGGACGATTCAAATACAAATGAATCAAATAATAGTGAAAATAAAAATGTAATTAATACAAAAGATTTAATCGATACCATTAATCCAAATATAACCAAAACTGAATTACTGGGAAAATTATCTAATCTTGAAATTGATTGGCATGACATGGATACTATTAAAAAATCTCTAAATGAGACATTTTCATCTAATTTAGTATCATTAAGTTCTACACATTTAGATATTATTTGTAGTTATTTAAATAGTCAAAAAAGTATATATACAGAAGCAAGTTATTACACATCAACATGGCTTAATTATTTAATGATTCCAACAATTATTATAAGTGCTGGTGCTTCCGTAATAAGTGGGGCAGAGGAATCGATACCATATGCTCAATTAATTATTTCATGTATAACAGCATTTAGTGCTTTTTTATTATCAGTAATTAATTATTTGAAATTAGATGCTGCTTCCGAAGCGCATAAAATTTCAGCACACCAATATGATAAACTTCAAAGTCATATAATGTTTTTTTCAGGAAAAACCTTATTATTCAGTCAGTCTGCATTTAATTGCTATACAAGACCAGAAAGAGAGAGTAAAAGAATGTTAGAAAAAAAACAAACAGTAAGAAATATGATAAAAGAACAACAAGAAAAAAATCTAATTGACTTGGAAAAAATAAAAGAAAATTATAAAAGAGATAAAAAACAACTTGAAATGGAAATAAATATAAAATCAGATGAATTACTTAAAGTTAACATGGATTTGGATGTATTATTAGTTAATCAAAATACTTTGGATAAAAATGAATTTAAGAAAAAAAAGACTGATATAGATTTCTTACAAACTAGGATACAATCTGAAAAGGAAAGAGCATCAGTTCAATTATCACAAATATATGAACAATTTAAAGAAAATAAATTAGATAAAAAAAATAAATTGAAAACTTTTATGAAAGATTTTGAAAGGTATCGTAGTGAAGCTATAGATACAGGAACAATAGAATTAAATAACGAGGATACCGAGCAACAACAAAATTTAATGGCAAAAATTCTGGAAGAAATGGATGATGTCCAAAAAAAAATAAAAGAGATAAAAGAAACAAATCAATTTGAGGTTCCTAGAACAATTAGAAATAGATATCCCACAGCTTATAATATTAATGTTTTCTCTCTAATAAAAATGATTGAAGATTATAAAGTTATATTAACGATTAAACTATGGATTTGTAGAAATAATTTAAGACAGTATAGGGCTTGGATAAATTATTGTTCAGAACTAATTACCTATGGAAAATTAAATGATCATTCAAGAGTCATGGTAGAAAATCAATTAGAAAAATTTAATAAAGTAAAAGTAAAATGTGCGGAAAAAAAAAATATTATATATGAATCTATTGTTGCTTTATCAGTAGCTTATATTGAAATAGATGCGATTTTAGAAGATGAATTAAAACTAGGTGAAATAAAAAAAACATTAGGTTATTTTTATCATTTATGTCCTTGTTTTATAAAATTACTTCATGATGGTAGTTGGGTAGAAAATAGTTTTATTAATCATATTTATGAAAGTGCTGGTAAAAATGTAAAAAAATTACAAGCAATTGATAAAACATCTAAAAATAGAAATTGGATTGGTAATAATTTAGATGAAGAGGATATTATTGGAGATTTAATGGTTTAAATTAATTACAAATATTATTTAAAAACTTTTTATTTTTATTTTTATAATGGATAAAAGATCCCAGAAGAAAAACAATCTCTCTACTTTGAATTTAGCTCCACTTAAACTTCAATGTCCTCCTCCTCCCAAAAGTTTACCATATCCTATTAAACCTAATTTACAAGTTTCATCTTCTTTATATAATACTTTAAAAGATGGTATGGCATTTGGAATTGGAAGTTCATTAGGTAAAGAAGCAATCAATCTTACTCTTTTACAGAGAGAAAATCCAGAAAAAAACAAATGTGAATTATTAAAACAACAAATTCAAGAATGTATACAAACAGAATATCATTGTAGTCATTTGTTTGAATCTTATTTAAGACAATGTTCTTTATAAGAATAATATTAAAAATCTGTTTAATATTATTCTCGGTTACTGGATTCGAACCAGTGACAATCCGATTACGGACAGATTACTACTACAGTCAGATGCTCTACCCCTGAGCTAAACCGAGAGAAAATAGTAGAAAATTAATTCTACTTATTTACAAACATTTTTCTTTTTAAGTATTTTAAGTCATTTAAAATATATAAGAATAAATAATATCTATTAATTCTTTGGGTATTTTTTTTTTAATATAAATTTCTGGAATTATTTTTAATCTCTCTATGTCAATATATTCATAATCATTATACCAATTATTAATTAAAAATATATCTTCTATATGTCCTTCTTCAAGACTTAATACATTAAAATGTGTTCCAAACTGAACTTCAGTTGACCCTTCCTGAGGGTCATAATGAAATTTAGAATACAATTTTCCAATACTACCTTTATGTAAACGATAATAATTTCCTATTTGCATTTCGTTAACATTATGCATTTCCATTCCTAAATAAAAAAATAAAATTTATTTAAATCTTAATTAAACTATAAATTCTAACAACTACAAATTTGCTTCTCCATTTCTCTCTTGTTCACTTGAACTTGCTCCGAATACATTTCTATGTTACTTCCTTCTTCGTGATATGGCGACATTACAAACCTGAACACTTCTACTTTTTTGGTTTGACCAATTCTATGGCATCTTGCTATGGCTTGTTGTTCTGTCTGTGGATTCCAATCTGGTGTAACAAAGTAAACCTCATTGTAATTTTGTAGGTTTAAACCCTCACATCCAGTTTTTATTTGAATGATGAGGACATCTACTATATTTCCTAGTATTGCTTTTCTTTGACGCTTACTCACACGACCATCGATATATTCGACAATTAGTCCTTCTTTGGTAAGATTATTTTTCAAATAGTCGATCTCGCCGTGGAAATTTGAGAAGACAATCTTTTTATTTCCATTGTCCTTTCTCTCTACTATTTTCCGGATTACCGAATCCATTTTGCTATGAGCTTTTGTGCCTTCAAAGTTTTGATTCCTAATTAGTCCTATCTTCTGGATTTTTTTGATGCTAGGCACTACTGTATCTGGTAGCACACACATCATTCTTTCATATAGCATCATAGCCAACATCATTTTCTTGTCGCTTTGAATATTCTCATGGACATCTTCGGTCAATAGTTTTTCTTCTGGGTTAGTCCATTCGGTTTCAATTCGAGTCTCAGCTAGATCCGGTAAATTAATACCGACTTGAGCCTTTGTTCTCTTAAGAACTATGGTATCTACTAGTTCTCTTAGTATCTCTGATTTGGTGAATTCTTTTTTGTCAATTTTTAAAATTTCAAACAAGGAATATAAGTCGTTAATGTGATTTTGGATGGGTGTCCCTGTGATTAGCCAGGTGATTTCCGATTTTAATTCACGCACTACTTTCGTTACCTTTGTTTGTCGGTTTCGAAGGTGGTGAGCTTCATCGAAGATGATTCGTTTCCATTCCACCCCAAATAGATTTTTATTTTTTTTGTAATCCGAAAGCAAAGTGCCATAGGTTGTCAAAATAATAGGGATATGTTGTAAACGACTCGCAGTGAAGATTTTGGTGTTAGTTCCGTGGTAAACAAATGGAATATGTCCGGTAGTTTTAATAAACTGTTCTTTCCATTGATCTACAAGAACAACAGGAAGAACAATTAAGTTTGGCATGTAAAAGTTTTGAATCAAATTTCCAATCATCATGATGGTTTTTCCCAGACCCATCTCATCCGCTATAATTCCTCCTTTGCAAAATTTTTCCCCCTTTTCTCTTTGGGTAATCCATTTTACCCCTTCCTCTTGGTATTGCTTGTGTCCGAGTTGACTGTGTTCTAAAAATTTTTTGAATTCCATTTTTAATGGAACAGAGTTTAGTTGATAAGATACCCCCAATTAGAAAAAAACACTTCAACTTTTTTTAAAACTTACTTTCATTTTTTTGCAAAATAATCAATACAATCTTCATAATTTGGATGGGACCAAATGCATTCTTTATATACAGGTTCATATCCGTTATTAAATAAATACATAGAGTAAACAAATCTACAAAAACTAATGATTAATCCAAAGGTTATTAGAGTAAAAGAAATGGGACCAATATTAAGTAAATATATAAATCTTAAATACTTACCTAAGTAGTAACTTAGCACACATACAAACAATAGAACGAACAACATTTTTTAAAATTAATTGGTTTGGCTTGTTGTGCCGCTTTTAGTAAATGACACTTCAACTTTTTTTTGGTCAGGATGAGAGGAATGTTGTTTTCTAAAATTTTTAATTATACCTAAAACAGACAAGATTCCGAATATATATAAGAATAATTTGGTATGACCATCTACACATACAGGTCCTTTAGAATGAGGAAAATATAAAATCATCATTAAAATACCCATGCAAATAATAAATAAATGTTCCATTTTTTCTTGAAAATTTTCATATTTGTCGGCTTGAGCTTGGGTTCCTTTATGTGAGGCGTAAATTGATAGAAGCATGGATATTAAAAATAATATTTTCACTACTAAAATAAAATATAAGAAAGCTTCAAAAGCAGGAGAATCTTGGACTGACATATATATTTTACTTAGATATTTAATACTTAATAATATATTTTATAATATAATTTAAAGGTATCTGATTAAGGTATATTGTAATAGGAGATTGGACTTTATTAGTGCATACAGCAATTTTAAATTAATTATTCAAATTTAATCTGCACTTAGCAAGGGTAGTCCATCGTTCTTTGTTTTTCGTTTGTTTTTCAATTTTAAAATAAAAGGTAAGTTTAGCTTATTTAAAAAATTTCTTCATGTCTAATTGTTTAATCCATTGTGTATCTTGTTAACTAACCATTTTTCCTTCTTCTAAATAGGCCTTGCTCTTTTAGCTCAGTTGGTTAGAGCATTCGCTTAGTAAGCGAAAGGTCGTGAGTTCGAATCTCATAAAGAGCTTGGTTGGTTCATGTAGCTCAGTTGGTTAGAGCATCGGTCTTATGAGCCGAAGGTCTGCGGTTCGAGCCCGCACCTGAACAAATGGATTTCCATATTGTTCCATTAAACAATATTTAGGCTCAGATGGCCGAGTGGTCTAAGGCGGCAGACTTAAGATCTGCTATCTTCGGATGCGTGGGTTCGAACCCCACTCTGAGCATTATTGGCTTTATATATTGTGCCTTTAAACAATATATTTATGTAACTAGTAAGTAGGTAAAACCTATATACAGCAATAGCTATTTTTTAAAATTATTAAAAGTTACATACAGCTTTTATATTTTATATTTTAAATTATTTAATGGATGGATGGCTTTGTATTAAAAACAACATATATTCCTACATACAGCAAATCATAACTAATAAATGATTAGAATAATTAAATAATTATTCATTAATGTCTACATACAGCAATTTTTTATTAAAATTCATAATTAAATAATGTAGACAGCAGGTAGGAAGTAGATGCTCTTATAGTGTAGTGGTTATCACTCAGGACTTTGAATCCTGAAACCCCGGTTCGAATCCGGGTAGGAGCTGATTAACTCGGTTAGCTCAGTCGGTAGAGCGCCAGCCTTTTAAGCTGGTGGCCGTGGGTTCGAGCCCCACATCGAGTAGGGGACCGAGACAGACCCTTGGCTTTTATCCAGAAGTCTCAGGTGAGGAAATGGAGAAACATTACCCCTTCGTTAAATGGTGTTTCACAGTCTTAAGCGAGAAATCAGGGGAGGTGGGGCTTAAGACACTTTTAAAATAAACATTCAATCGGGATGGCGCAGAGGTAGCGCATTGGGCTCATAATCCAAAGGTCCCTAGATCGAAACTAGGTCCCGATAATACGGAATGAGTTTGCCGTTAAAGTTACTCACCTATCTATTTTATTGTGGGAGCGGTCATACCATTCCTAGGATATAAGTGTGTGTAGAGAACCATATAAGATAGATAATAACTACAAACAGCATAAGCCTATAACTTATCATTCAAAAGAAAATGTAGTTAGCATATTCTCTGATAGCTCAGTTGGTTAGAGCATCCGACTGTTAATCGGGAGGCCGCAGGTTCGAACCCTGCTCGGAGAGTTATTCGAATAATTTATTTAAATACTTATATATATATGTTTAATTATCATATTTTATTAATATCCTTGATTTCTACAATTATATTCGGTATTATAGATGCAACTGTTTTTTTAATAGGAGAGGAGACTTTACAAAAAATATTAAGAGAACAATTTAATTTTGATTTAGCCATGGCAGAGTTGGCTACGGGTGGTTTTGCTGCTGCTGTTTCTATTTTTATTGCTACATTTGTCGCCGAATCCATAGAATCAAAATATCAAACCATTGATCATCCTCTATTAGATGCATTTGGAATTATTTTAGGAACAATATTTATTATTCTTATTTATAAATTTTTTTTAAAAAATAATATCACTTAATATCGAGCCATAAAATTTATTATTTTATTTTTTGGCCCGGCTGGCGCAATCGGATAGCGCGTGAGACTTCTAATCTCAAGGCTGCAGGTTCAAGTCCTGCGTCGGGTGCTCAATATTATATTACTTTTATAACTAATATAATAAATAAAATTATTTAAAGTTTTTACTACAATATATCATAAGCGTGTAAACAATGAACGAAGTGTTTTATAATGAATGTAAAAATATTCTAAGACCTCTAGAAGAAAAAGGATGGTATTTTTTAAAATTAGAAGAAAATGAAATTTTAATGAGAAAACAGTTTGAAGAGTTGGAAGAGATTAAAATCAATCCATATGGCGAATCTATAGAATTTATTCTTCCTATGCAAAACTCCTCTTTTAGTTTTTACAAAAGGATGAAAAATGACAATCAAAGTATTGATTTTTTTAAAAATTATATTACATCAATATTATATGTATAGTTTTATTTCTATTGATGAAATTGATGGTTCCTTTCAACTTGGTAATATTAATCATAAATCAAAAATATTTATTACTCCGTGGACTATCGCTCATTTTATTTATGGTTATGTTTTTTATCTTTTAGGTTTCAATTACTTATGGGGGTTTATTATACATAGTTTATATGAATATGTTACTTTAACAAATAAAACAGTCCAAGAAAAATGGAAACATGTTTACGATGGTTTTAAAAAGGATTCCCTCTTTAATACACTAGGCGATACTATATTTTTTATGTTAGGAATGTTTTTAGCTAAACATTACAATAATATTTATTTATTAATATTAATTATTTTAATTGGTATTTGGTTTTTCTATCCAACATATCAAAATTATTTGCTTAATGAAAGAATGAAATACTGGGAAAATAAATATCCACCATTGAAAAATAGACCTAATAAAGAGTATAATAATCAAAATTATTTTTTTTGGTATATATGGATCTTAATAAGTATATTTATAATTATTAGATTAAAACTAAAAAAACAAATATAAATTTAATATATATCATGTCCGATTCAAATCAAGAGGTTGCAATTTCTACCGAACAAGTTCAACTTGTTGATTTAGTTAAACAAGAAGCATTAAATCTACTTAAGGAAAAAATTACAAAAGAAATTGGCGATAAGCCAGTTGATAAACAACTCCTCATGAAGCTATTAGTTATTGGTATGGAAACAGTTGAAAAAACCAAAGTTAAAGGCAAGGATCAAAAAGATATAGTTAAAGAAGCATTAATCCAAGTCCTTAAACTTGAATCTATTAAAGTTCCCTTGGAAGAAAGTTTAATCAAATTTTTAGAGAATGATGTTGATGATGTTATTGATTTAGTTGTTGATGCATCTAAAGGTAAAATTGATATTAATAAAGCCGAAAAACATGCCATTTCATTAGTTCAATGTTTATTTTCATGTTTAAAGAAAAAAGAAGAAAAATAAATATATTCATTTGACAAATGTATCAAATTAACAAAGAACAAAATAAGAAATTATTATTATTTGTAGAAGAAAAATTAAAATTTATTTCAAATAATAATAAGCTTAATGGATTTATTGTATTTATATTACATTTTTTATTTCAATTAGTTAGCATTTATATTTTATTTTTTTATCCTATATCTAATTTATTTTATTTCACATTGTTTATATGGATTTTAATACTCATTTCTAATTATATATTTAGAGGATGTATTCTTACAAAAATCGAGAGATACTTATGGAAAAATAACGACTGGTTTGGCCCTTATTATATTTGTTGTAATTTAAATTCTTGGTCTTCCAATAAAATTAAAAATATGTATATTTGTCAAATCACCTTTTTAATGACTATAATCTTTATTAGGATTTTATTCAAGGTCTAGATTTTTAAAAATACGGTAATTTTTTATTAATTTCCCATATCCTCCTCCTCCTTCAATAAAATATTTCGCATTTGATAATGTTATAAAATCTTCATCTGGATTCCCTCCTATTTTTAATTCTACTTCATAACCATATTTCTCCAATTGGTTTTTATATAATCTTAAAATTTCCATCGAATCTTCAATTCCTTTATTTTTACGATGACATCCTCCTACTATTATTATTTTTTTTGGTGCACCTTTCTGTTTTAATTCTTTTAATTTTTCAAAATAGTGACTCCATGGAAAAAAATAGTACATTTCTTTATTTCCATATTTCAACAATAATCCATTTATACAAATCTCTCTTGGTGATAATTTCCTTTTAAATCTTACATCATTATCTGCCAATACTATATCTCCTAATCGTAGATGTATATATATATCATCATTAGTATTTGGTTTAAAATTATGCATTGAAATTACTTTATCTAATAAATATATATTACATCCTTCTTGTGTGCAATTTTCTAAATTTAATTTTGAAATATATATACTACATATTGATGTTGGATATTCATTTAAATATCTTTCATATTCATTTTGATATAATGGATTTATGCTTTTTCCGTATCTTACCATAGGAACATTTAACATATCAGATAACCTATACATTTCCCAATTTGTAAATAAATTGTAACTTAAATCCATATTTTAATAATATAATTATTTTTAAACAATTATATTATTTATTTATTTATTTATTTATTTATGCTTTACCAGCAGCTTTGGCAGCACCGGCGGCGGCACCAGCAGCGGCACCAGCGGCACGGCCCATAGCAGCAGCACGACCAGCAGCCTTAGAAGCAGCAGCGGCAGCACCAGCAGCCTTGGCGGCAGAGGCACCACGGGCAGCACCAGCAGCCTTAGCAGCAGCCTTGGATGCAGCCTTGGCAGCAGCAGCAGCAGCGGCAGCAGCCTTGGCAGCTCCCTTAGCAGCAGCCTTCTTCATTGATCTTGCTCTACGAGCAGCCTTGGAGGCAGAGTGAGTTCTAGCTCTACGAGCGCTTCTTGAATGGGATCTTCTTCTAGTAGCCATTATATATATTGGGAACAAAAAAAATATAAACTCACTTGATTTTATATTTTTTTATATTATTTTCCTAAATTACCAAATTGTATCGGTATTTTCCCACCACATTCCATCCCCTTTCTTTACTCCATATAATTCCCTAAAGATTTGTAAACGCGATAGAGGACAGTTACATCTATATTTTTCTAAAGGATGTGGATTCTGTTTTAATTGTGCTGGTATTGCTTTATCAAATATCTGTTGTCTTGCTGATATTGCACTAAATATATAAAATTGTTTTAATGATAAATCCTTCACTAATGGTATTTGATGATTTATTAATTGATGGATAAATAAATATTCTTCTGCTAAAGATAAACCTGATATATCGGCTAAATCTTCTCCTACTCCAATAGTTGCATCAAATTTTATTCCATCTTTCGCTGCTACCTCTTCATATTGCTTAACTACATTGTCTATCTTCTTTTGGTATTTCTTTCTATCTTCCTCTGTCCACCAATTATTCATATTTCCATTTTCATCAAACTTACTTCCCATATCATCTAAACTATGACTTAACTCATGACCTAATGTGTATCCCATATACGCTAAATTATATTCTAATCCATAATTTTCTAAATCCAAAAAAGGTTTTTGTAAAAAAGCCAAAGGCACATATATAGAATTACTTGTTGGTCTATAATAAGCGTTTACCATATATGCTTGTGTTCCTACTAATTTAAACTCATTCCAATCTACCTCTGGAATATCTATTACATGTTGTCCTTCTAAATCAATAAATCTTTTTCTTTTCCATCTTGATAATATTTTTAAATTGTGATATGGATTATCATCTACATAATCCAATAACGGATCTGGTTGTAATGCTTGATGTTTGGTTTGTGCTGTCTTTGAATCTGGTGTTCCTATTACCACTTCTAGCTTTTTTAGTTTATTAATTGCTGATCGTCTAGTCGAATCTGATAACCAGGTGTTTCTTTTTAACTTTCTTATAAATACTTCTTTCAAATCGTTTACTATGTTATATACATAAACAGTATTTATTGGATTAAAATTCTCTTTTACATATAATTCTGTTAATAATGTATTATAAGTCACTGATAACATAAATATTGGGTATAACTCTTTTGGAAATCTTACTGGTTGTCCTGCCACAAATTTACCATAAAAATCAAAATATACTTGATTCCAATCCCATTCAAATCTTATTAATTGTTTATAATTAATAAATAAATACCATGTTTTCCATTCTTTTGTTGTCCATTTTTCTTTCATTAAATCCATTATACATTTTAATGAATTTAGACTTGATACGATTATCTTATTGGGAATCTTATCTTTTGAATAACCTTGTTTTATACAAAATTCTGTCCAATTAAATCCATATTCTTCTTCTACTTGTTTCCTAGTTAATACATTATAGTAATTCGGGTCTTCTTTCTTTATTTTTATACACCCCATTGCATCTAATAATTGACATTCTACATTCCATACATCCATTGGATTATAATCCTTGTATTCTTTGGGTAAACAAATCTTAAATACATCTCTTATGAATTCCAAGTATTTTTTCTTAAAAGTTGATTTAAATTGTTTTGTTTTCGGGCTATCTTTTGGATCTTCAATGTATACAAAATAATCATATATTCCTAGTTGCGGAGGACTTAAATGACTTCTATAAGTTTTTACATCTTTTTCATCTGGCATTACATACCAAACTATCGGTGATTGCCATGACATTACTTCATCTCTATTTAAAAATACAAGCATATCTGTTACTGTTTTATTATTTGTTATATCTTCTACATCATTTTTTATCTTTCTTACTGCTTCATATGCTTTTTCTTTAGTATTATTCATTATACATTTATAAATTGCTTCTACACCTCTAGCTTTTTTGGTTTTTGGCTCTTCTTTTATATATTCTTTTAATTTTCCTATTAATTGTCTATAAACATCATCTTGTTTTATTCTAAAATCATCTATTTCTACATAGTATTTCGGATCTTTTTTTAACTTTTCTGTTTGTTCTTGTAACCAACCATAATTTACATATGTATAGTAATCTTCATTAGGGGCATATTTAATGTTAGCAGATTTTTTTAATTCCTTTTTTAAAACTTCATGGTAAAGAGTGTATGATTTTTGCTCTTTTGGTAATTTATCAAATCTCTCCATATTTTCTTTACTAAATAATCTTTGTAATACTGGTCTGTTTGTTTGAATTAACATACTATCAAATTTGTCTCCCGCTATTTTAAATATTTTCTCAGATGGAGATATTTTCATATCTCTTAATGGAAAATTCATTTCTTCCACTTTTATTCTTGCCAATCTTTTATCTTTAGATGTATTTCCATACATTTTTTTTACATTAAAACCTTTCCTTTTTCGTTGCGTTTTTCTTCGTTTCATATGGACTGTTTTCTTTATACTTCCCTTCATTTATATTATTTGTTCAGAATAAAAAAATCTTTTATTAAATATTAAAATTAAATTAAATTTATTATCTATCTAAAATCTATCTATCTACCAAGAACTATTGTCCTCGTAATCATCTTCCTCTTCATCTGACGACTCATCCGCCCAATTCAAAATTCTCTTCACTCGCACAGGCTCCTCTTTTTCTGGTAATGCAGCTGCTTCCACACATCCTTCTTGGCTGTAACTACTCCATCCTGCTACTAACTCCTCTTTTTTTGGTTTTGGCAGACAAGGTGCCTTAGCAGCAATAGCAGCCCATCCTGTCAATACCGGAGCCTTTGTTGCCAAAACAATTGGCACCTTAACTTCTTCCTCTTCATCATCCGAATCATCACCCAACGCATCAAATACATTCTTAGGCGTATTTTCAACTGGCTTCTTCGATCTTTCTGCTCTAATTCCGTCTTCTCTTTTTCTTTCCCGCTCTCGCATTTTTTCTACTTTTTTCAATTTTTCACAAAATTTAATTGTATGTCCTGCTTCTTTACAGTAACGACAGTTAGTCGCTAATAGACGAGGACACACTACCTTACCTTCTGGCCCAGCCTTATCGCGGACAAAGTGGGACTTGTATTTTTCCTCTGGCTCTCCTGCATCAAAGCAGACCTTGCAAAAGCAAGCGTTCTTCTTGGAGTTGTTGTTCATTCTCAAAGACATCGTTTATTGAAAGTTTGAAACTTGATTGTTGTTTTAATACTTAACATCTATTTTGAAAAATAAACTTCAATTTTTTTTTGGATCAATTTTTTTCAACAAAAAAAATCTATTTAACTATTTAAAGGTCTTAAAAATTACACTTCTACTCTAACTATCCTACTCTTCTTCATCCTCCGAATCTTCTACTTCCCATTCTTCTTCATTATCTTCATTTTGGAAGTTAATTATACTTCTTACTAATCCCACACTGAAAACTTTTAGCATGTTCTTTAAAGAAGCTTGAGGAGTATCAAAATGCATGATCGCGTCCAAGTGGTCTCTCCAGGGAAACATATCTATCTCCTCTTTGGCTACTTCTATCACCTCTTCAAATTCCAAATTCTTACCTGTTTTTGGTTTCTCCTCTTCAATGTTCTGTCTACATAACGGACAAGTGTTATTGTCCTTCAATGCACGCATCAAACATGTCAAACAAAAGGCATGTTTGCAATTGGTTGTGGCAAAGTTTTTGCTGGCATCTAATTTTTCCATGCATATTGCACAATCTCCATAGGTCTCTTTTTTCAGTTCCTTTTTTTCGGTAGGAATTACCTGGCAACAATCGCTTGAAATTTTCTGAATTGAACTCATGATTCACTAAAGTTTTTTAAATACTTTCCATCTTTTTTGCAAAACTTACTTCAATTTTTTTTGATTTTTGTTTTTTTTCAAATTTAACGCTACTTTTTTAACGGAACTTATATGATTGTATATATATATATGTCTGGTTTCCCTGGTGGTCAAAGAAGATTAATTTTTACTGGAAATACCAATACTAATTTAGTTAATAAATACACTAATGCAGGAATTGGTGGAACTAGTTCTGCTGTTAGAAGAGCCAAATTAAGACGCGCTATGTCTAATCCTGGGACTTTTGATTCTTCTACTGGAGTTTATAATTTTGATGGACAACCATGTTGTTCCCCTGAACTATTTAGAAAAAATAAAGGTTATTACGGTAATGATTTAATTATTGAAGAAGGTGGAGATACACCTACACCTGATCCTCCTGTAAATCCTGATGATCCTTTAAATCCCGATACTGGAGAACCACAAACAGATGTCGAAGGATTCCAAATTTGGTATGATGGTGCTGATAAAGATTATTACCAACCTAGTTCTATTGCAAATCCTCCACCTACTAATGACAATATAACTCAATGGAATGATAAATCTGGACAAGCTCATAATGCTTCCCCTACTGGAGGCACTCCTACTAGACCTTTATATTCTTATGATCCTAGTTTGAATGGATTAAGTTATATAGCATTTGATGGCACAGATGATTGTTTAACTCTAAATTTAACTGGAGCTGGAGATTGGTTAGCCAATCAACAAAATCTAGTTATATTTATGGTTGCTGGTCCTAGTTCTATAACACCTGGACCCTTTACCTTATTAAGCACTGAACAAAATGATATTGACTTTCAAATTACAGATTCGTCTTTTAACTTTTCATTTGGAAGTGATGCTTCAGCTGTAGATATTTCGGCTGGTGCTTCTATTAATCCATTTTTGGCAACATTACGCTACAGAGGTGGAGAAACTACAGATGCAGATAAATTCCAATTTAGGTTAAATACGGGAAGTAGTGGAGAAATGCAAAATCAGACTCTTCAGTTTACTGGAAGTGGTGTTCCTTCAACTATAAGTTCTAATCCAGGTAAAATAGGATTTGGATGTAATCCTGATTCTACTAATTTTTATGATGGATATATTGCAGAAATATTAATTTATACAGTAAATCTTGATTTAAGTGGTGTAGAAGCAGTAGAAAATTATTTAAATAATAAATGGTTTAATGTTTAAAATATTGATAAGGTATTAAACATTTAAATTCTGTATTGCTTCTAAATCCTATAAAACATCCTATACTAAACGCGCTTAATGCAGCACTTATTATTTTTCCATTAAAAATGCGATCCCAATATTGTTGGTTTTCTAGATTACTATAACATAATAAAATATAGGTGGAGCTCCCAGATGTCAAACCACATCCATAACTAAATATTATTTTGGAGAGATAATGATACATATAAATATATTCATTTAATAATTAAATTAATATATTTAAGATATATATAAATTATGCCTGGTCGTTCTCGCACTCGTTCAAAAAAAGGAGGAGAGTCTTTATCTGTTATAGATGATTTGGGAAAATCCTTAAAATCAATTAAATCTGATGTGGATTTAGCGTTGGAAAAATTAAAATTATTAGAAGAAAATATTCAATCTAAAGAAGAAGAGGTTAAACCCAAACCAGAAGAAGAAGAAGAAGAGAATATAACTGTTCCATTGGAACAAAATGATGACACTGATACTGACGAAGAACTTGAGGAAGTGAAAGAAGAACCTGAGGAAGTGAAAGAAGAACCTGAGGAAGTGAAAGAAGAAATTAAATTGGATGATCAACCTATTTCTATTAATGGATTTGATGGAACTGTAAAACAATTAAAAGATTCAATGAAAAGAAAAGCCGGTCAATTATCTAAAAATAAAAAATATAAGGATAAAGCTGATAGTATTACTGCTACAATTAAAGAAATTAATGATAAAGCTGCAAATTCTAAGGATGTAGAAAAAATAGTTACAAGTAATACTGCCTTAACTTTTAAGAATAATAATTTAATGGGAGGAAAGAAAACAGTAAGTCATAAAAAGAGAAAGGCAATAAGATCAAGGAAAAAACATTAAAATATTAAATTAATATTTAATTTTATAAATTAATTTAATGTCTCATCTCTCTGGTTGTTGCGGGTGCAGGAGTTGGAATGTAAAATACATTGTTAAATGTTCCAGTCAAATTTCTATTTTCTATGTAATGGATATAATTTAAAATATTATCTTGACTTGATTCTTGGTTTAGATTAAATGGAATAAAGTCATCTGTATCAATTAATTCTGGCAGGTCATCATACTCTTCATCGGTTAAAGGTTCCCGGCACATTGGGCAATTATTTTTTTTCCTATAACTTTTCAATAAACATTCTAGACAAAATTTATGTCCACATTTACTTACACAACTATTTATTTTACCAATTGACTCCATACAAACTGGACAATCTGTTTGTTCATTGTTATTTTCTATTCGGTTTAAAGAGTCTATTGTTTCTTTTAATTTTTTTTTTTCGTTTTCTCTTTCATTTTTGTTAGTTAGCCAAATTTTTTTAAACATTAATACATACTCAATTTTACTTAGGCTCACTTTTATTCCCCGTAATGAAGCAATTCTTTTCAGAGTTTTTAAGGTCATACAATTAAATTCCGGTTCCTCAGTTGAGTTTAATATCTTATCTATACATTTATCATACGGACAATCAGTTATTATATGAGTTGTTTGTTCGCAATAAGAACACTTCATTATATTTTCTATATGACTACTTTGAGCTTTAATTAATGTTTTGGGTGGAGGTATTCTATTTAAACTTCCTAAGTTATTGAATGATAATCGATACATTATATAATATATAATATTATTACTTCAATTTTTATTTAACTTCCATTAAATTAAATTAAACTAATAATATTATATTGGTAATTCCATAATATATCTTATTACAATTGTAAAAATTATAATATGAATAATTAAACCTAAAATTGTTGGGCATCCATTAATTTCTGTTTTTCCAATTATTTTTCCCAAAATTCCATTACTTATTTTATAAGTAAATGGATTGAAAATTAAAAATAAAATTACAGATGTATAGATGGTATATTTCCATTTATTAATATTGGAAAGTTCTTCTTTCTTTCCACAATTACAACTCATTATAAAATATATTTATATTATATAATTATGAATACCATATTTAAATATATTTTATCTATTATTATTGGTATGGTTATTGGTTTCTTGGGAGGATTCCAAGGTATTGCTGGAGGATTTTATATTTCTTTATTACTTTTAGTTACTGGTATTGCCACTAATCAAAGAAAAGCTGCTGGCACTACTCTTTTAGCTATTTTATTTCCTTTATCAATTGGAGCTGTATATGAATATTGGAAGTCAGGGGATATTGATATTCCTGTCGCACTAATTATTACCTTTACATATATGGTATTTGCATTTTTCGGAGCAAAAGCCAATGAAAAAGTAGATGAATATATTCCTCTTTTATCTTTATCCTTTCTTATGTTTTTAACATCTATTTATTTTGGATACAAAGGTTTTAAATCTTTAAACAAACTTAAAAAATAAATAGCTTTTATATATAACTATGAATAGAACTATTATACCTATAAATGATGATGATGATTTACCTCCTATTTCTTCCGTTATTAACCCTTCAAATATAGTTGCCACTGACGATAACAACTATGAAACAGCTTCAGATGATACGGGTTATGATGAAAATATGGATTTTAAAGTAATCCATATGAGAAGACCTTCGGTTATTCGAAAAACATTATCACAATTTCGTAAATCAATTGATAAGGGTAGTCTGGTTGGGAGCACTTTAATTCCAATGAATATCAGGCCCTCATTCTTCCAACGATTAAAAAAAAAAATATACATTCCAATTGTTATTACTTTAATATTAACAGGAATCATTGTGGCAAGTGTTTAAATATTATATGAATATATATAAATGACTACTCATATAATAACAGTAGCAACACATAAAGAAGGTAAGCTTCAAGAATTAATTGATAATAAATTTAACACTAATATAAGAGTGTTGGGTATGGGTAAAAAATGGACTGGATTTAAAATGAAAAACGAGTTAGCCTTAGAATATATAAATAAATTACGAGATGATGATATTGTAATATTTGTAGATGGATTTGATTCTGAAATAAAACGAAACCCTATTTTAGCGGTAGAGAGATTTAAAAAAAATAATTATAAATTATTATTTTCTTATGAACCTGGTTCAAATTTTATGAAATTAGATAGATTGGTTTGGCCATCCTGTAAGAAAAATGAACCATTAAATATGGGATTGTGGATGGGTTATGTGAAATATTTAAAAATTTTCCTTACTGAATCTTTAAAAGCTAAATGTAGAGATGATCAAGTTATCGGAAATACTCTTTGTAAAAAATTGGAATTTATAGAAGTAGATAAAAAACAACATATATTTCAAAATTTAAAATTCGCTAATGGTTTTAATTATAACGGACAAGCTGTTTTTGTAAGTTATCCTGGAAGTTTTTCATTCAAAAGAGCCTTTCGCTTTATATTTGAATATATTCAATTTGTTCTTATTCCTGTTTTTATTTTATATTTAATTGCAGTTTATTTTTTACTTAAATTAAAAAAGAGGAAATATATTTATATTTCTTCATTTTCTTTTATTTTATTATTAATTTTATTAAATTCAGATTTCAGTTGCATTGATTATTCCGTGGGTTTTATAAATCAATAATATGCCATTCACTCGGGTTATCACTACTTATGTTTACTACATACATTTCACAACTAACTAAGTGATTATGTTTTAATTTTACAAGGTTCAAATCTTTTTCTGATTTACTATAATGGATAGAAGTATGAGGTTGTTGAGAGAAATTACATTTAAAATTAGATGTAATTTTTTTTATTGAATTCCAATTTAATACTTTTCCGTAATATCCCCAGGAACATATATCATTGTTATCATCTTCATATATATTTTTGTTAAATATTACTGGATTGGTGCAATCAATATTTATCATATTTGTTTTTCCAATCTTTTCTTCTAAATCCTTATATAAGGCTACAGCGTCTTCTTTTTCCATAAAACAGGTTATTGTAAAATGACCTAGATGTTTTGTAGGAAACAACCCTTCCCGATACACATACCAAACACCATATTTGTAGCCCATTAATTTAAGGATATATTGTTTATTTTATTTAGTGCCTTTTTTTCAGTTATTTTTTTCAGTTTTTTTATTATTTATACTGCATTTATCCATCTAATTTTATTTATTATATCTGTTGAGAGAAATGAATAGATCAATGTATAAAATGTTTTAATTAATAAATTGGCATTAACAATTTGTATTTGGCATAATGAATCCTCATATTTGGATAATATCTTTATTATTCCGATTGCTGTTTCTATTTCAAGAGAATGATTTATACCAAAATCTTCACTATCAAACACCCATATCCATTTGTTATTATTATTTTGTTCTAAAACTTCTTCATAATGATTTAAGATTCCCTTTGTATCCCAATATCTTGTTGCTTTTGCAGGACAGGTATAATACATATACATTCCTTCTTTGGTTTTTCCATAAAACTCAAATGAATGACTACCTGGATCTTCTTGACATATTACACACATTTATAAATTATTATATTTTTATTATTTCCTTTCATCGCAATATAGTCTCCTATTGGTCTTAGTGTAGGAAGAGGTATTACTGTGCTACTGTCGCACCCTCCCAACGGAACTATGCAACGGAACCCTTCCCCCTTACGGTGGCCCCCTTTAACCCATATATAACCCCTATACCCACTAACCAGAAATCGGTTACATAACGGGAAATCGGTTACATAACCATTTTTCGGTTATATCAAAAAAAGTTGATGTGGATTTTTCGTAATTTGGAAAGGCAGATATCAACTAATTAGTCTTAAACTAACTTCAAAATGGAATCGTGTTTAATTTGCTGCGAGGACTTTAACCAGTCCAACCACAAACAGGTCTCGTGTCCTTGGTGCCAGTTCGCAGCATGTCGCTCTTGCTGCCAAACCTACATATTGGACCAAGATGAAACCGTTTGTATGAACAAAGGTAAAAAACCAGATGGCAGTTTCATCTGTCAAAAAGTCTGGACTAGAAAATTTGTAACGGAAACTTTCCCTAAGACATGGGTCAATAAAGAGTGGAAGGCCATGAACTCCCGAGTCGCAGTTGAGCGTGAAAAGGCATTGTTACCGGCTACAGTAGCCGTTGTAGAGAACAGAAAAGAGATTGAACGCATGAAAGCCGAGGTAGAACAAATTACTTTGGAAATGAGGAGACTTACTAACCGACGATGGGCCTTGCAACAACAGATTCAGGCGGGTGGAAGCGTCGTCACCACTGAAGTCAAATCGTTTGGTCATAAGTGTCCTGATGAAGAGTGTCGTGGCTACCTCTCTACCCAGTGGAAGTGTGGTATGTGTGATAAATGGACCTGCCCAGATTGTCATGTCATCAAGGGCAACAGTCGTGACGCAGAACATACATGCGATCCCGATGTCAAAGCCACCGCTCAGTTCTTAGCTAAGGACACAAAACCATGTCCTAAGTGCTCTACTCCCATTCATAAGATCGAAGGATGTGATCAGATGTGGTGTACTCAATGTCATACTGCTTTTAGCTGGCGTAGGGGCACCATTGAGACTCGTATACACAACCCACACTATTATGAGTGGCAAAGACAGCAGAATGGTGGAGCCGCTCCCAGGAACTTTGGAGATTTTGAGTGTGGACGAGACTTAGGTGATCAACGAGCCAATCGTTTCATCCACGATACGCTTTCAACAGTGGGTATTATGGATTTTCTCAGCACTCCTCAAAAAGCTCAAATGGAAACCGTAACCAAATATATCCCTCTATTTGTTCGCAAGACCGTTCATCTTCAATTACATGATGGTGAACGGTTTAGAACGGATAATGTAGTCGACAACTTGGAGGTTAGAGTCCGTTACTTAAAAAAGGAGATAACAGATAAGCAGTTTGCTTCCAAGGTGCATGCCGCTTATAAAGCTCATGAGAAGAAAAAGGATATTGCCGATGTCATCCAACTTCAAGTTCAAGGTGTAACGGACATTATCTACCGGATTGCAGACTTTTTGAAAAACACACTTGCGCCTAAAAAGGATGACCTTGGACGATTATGCTACAAAAGAATGAAACCTGAATGGTCTGACCAATTATGTAATATGTTTAGCGAGATAAAACGGCTAACGGACTATTCCAACGGAATCCTGGAGGAGCATGCCAAGACCTATGGCTGTAAGACCTGGAAAATAGCCTACAAAGAGAACTCATGGAAGGTTCTTATATAGATAGATTGTTTTGTAACCCTTAATTAAATAAAATTGAACTTTTTTTTTACAAAAGTTTTTTTATACAAATGATAGCCCGTTCTTTAGCAAAAGTATTAGAAAACAGAGAGATGAATGTAACAGGAAATACATGGACCTTTTTATCAATAATGAAATTGGAAACAAAAAAAGTCAGACAGAGTAGTTTTTACAAATTAGAGAAAAAACCTCCGGTGCAAAAAGATCTATGGATACTTGCAAACCAACCGTCAACTTCAACATGGGGAACAAATGTAGAAATGAGTAGTTTTTAGAAATTTTTAAAAATTTAAAAAAAAAATGAACAAAAAATCAACTTTTTTTTTAAAAAAAACACACAAAAAAAAAAGTTGAAGTCAATTTCTTCAAATACTTACTTGCATCAAATAACTCAAAGAGTTTCTAAGACTTTCTAAAAAACTTTCAAACATGTCCGCAAACACTAAGATGCCCGCTTTCATGAAGGCTATGTCCAATGTAGCCGCTGAGAACAAGGTCTCATCTAAGGTGATCAAGGCGAAGATGGCTGCCAAAGCCAAACGCGCCAAAGAGGTAAGTAAGGAAAGAGCTGAACAGCTCGCTGAGGAGAAGAAGGCTACTAAGGAGCTAGCCAAGCTTCAGAAAATCGCTGATAAGGAGGCTGCTAAGCAAGCCAAAGCTGAGGCTAAAGAGGCTGCCAAGCTTGAAAAAGCTAAGGCTGCTGCTGAGGCCAAGGAAGCTAAAGCTGCTGAGAAGCAACTCGCCAAGGAGGCTAAGGCACTCGAGAAGCAACAGGCTAAGGAGGCTAAGGCTGCTGAGAAGCTAGCTGCTAAGGAGGCTAAGGCTCTCGAGAAGCAACAGGCCAAGGAGGCTAAGGTTGCTGAGAAGCTAGCTGCCAAAGAGGCTAAGGCACTCGAAAAGCTAGCTGCCAAAGAGGCTAAGGCACTCGAAAAGCAACAGGCTAAGGAAGCAGCCAAGGCTGAGAAGAAGCTCGCCAAGGAAGCCGCCAAGGCTGAGGCTAAGGAAGCAGCTAAGACCCAGAAGGCTGAGGCTAAGGAAGCAGCTAAGACCCAGAAGACTGAGGCTAAGGAAGCAGCTAAGACTCAGAAGACTGAGGCTAAGAAAGCAGCTAAGACTCAGAAGACTGAGGCTAAGAAAGCAGCTAAGCTTGACCGCCAAGACCTTATCCAGGAGATTGTAGAGAAGCTTGGTGGAGAACAAACAACTGTAGAAGCATAGATAGATTATAATTTGTAACCGTTAACTAATTAAAAAAAGAAGAGGCCTAGTGCCTTTTTTTATGTGAAGAAGAGAGAAAATAAAAATAAATAAATCGTAAATAAAAATTGAAGTAATTTTTTTCAAATACTTAATTGCATAAATAACTCAAAGAGTTTCTAAGACTTTAAAAACTTCAACAATGCCGTGTACTTTATGTGGAATGGAAGGTCACAACAGACGAACATGCCAACAATGGACTCTTATTGAGGCAGCCAGGAGAGAAAGTGAGATTATTCGTAATGAATCAGCAAGGAGAGAAAGGGAACAAATTACCAATGAAATGGGACTCTACTTAAGCACCCCACCAATAACACCAGATCCTCATTCACCGCCACCAGCACCATCTAGAGGTGGTCAAGGGAGAGTTACTAGAGTAGTAACTATCAGTTATCAAGATACAGCACCAAGAAGAATGGTGACAGTAAATCATGTAGACAATATAGAGAGAAATCTTTTGAGAGAATTTGATTTAGCTACTTTAGATCCACCTACATTTGCGTCAGTTACCCCAAAAAAAACACTCGCTACTCAATGTGAACAACCATATGAGGCAACTGATTGTGGTATTTGTATGGAAGAATTAAAAAACACAAACAAATTTATTACCAGATGTGGTCATCAATTTTGTGGATGTTGTATGATTACACATATGAGAACACAAGACTTTTGTCCAACATGCAGAGGAATCTTGGTCGGCTGACGGCTATAAGAGTTATAGCGGCTGCGCCGCGGTTTGTTTTTACGGGGCTAGCGCCCCGGATGCCGATCCACTTTAAATACTTTACATTTATTCTTTTGTTAATTAATTAAATAAACTTCTTTTTTTCTGTATTTTCTCTCTACTCATTCATTTCTCATTTCTCTATATACAAAATAAAGAAAAGTGAATAGTCTATCATTTTAAAATCTTCTATGATACTCTTTCAATTTCACTCTATAGAGAGAAAATAGAGAGATTAATTCAATTCTGTTTTTATTCCATTCTATTCTATTATTTAAGTATTTCATTACTAACCAGAAATCGGTTACATAACCAGATATCGGTTACAAAAATATATGGCCCATCCGGTTGTTTCTATCCCCGACAACCTTTAAACCCTTTTATATATTAAATATTTGCACTCTATTATTATATTTACTCCTATCTCTACTCCTTATTATAACCCTCCCAACTCTACTTATGCTATTACTGGTTAACCTTATAATACTAACCAGAAATCGGTTACATAACCAGATATCAGTTATAAAAAAAATAAACTTTATTTAATTAATTAATTCAAAAATCTAGCTACATTTCCTCTAATCTTCATCCTCATCAGGTATCTCTTCTATCTTCTTTGTCTCTTCATTCCATAATCCTACTGCATCATGCGATTCCATATCATATAACACATTATCTTCTGACTTTAAATAAGTCTTTCCTTCTATCTCAAATTTGATTACTTTTGTCTCTTCTTCTTCTTCTTCTACAACTTCTTCTACTAATTCCTCTTCCTTTTCTTCTTCTGGTGCTTCACTTTGGCTTGTATTCTCTTGTTCTAAAAGAGAAGCGATTAGGTCTTCTCCTGCATTGTTGCTTACAACTTCTTTAGTTTTTTTTGGACGACCTCGTTTCTTTTTTTCTCCTTCAGAACATTCGCTTGCAGTATCATCTGCAGAAGTATCTTTCGCCTTTGATGGTCTTCCACGCTTTCCTTTTTTTTCTTCAAAATGGCATTCAGGAATAGTCCAACCTAATTTTTCTGCTTCTTTTATTGCTTCTTCTTTACTTATATTTAATTTATTCATTACATTAGCGAATGGTATAGTTGCTTTTCCTTTTGGATCAACATAATCCAAAATACCGCATTTTAGACGGTCATCTACACTTCCATAAGGTAGACTTCCTCCATTCTTTTCCATTAATTTCACGCAACTCATACAATAATCTCCTTTTTCACAAATTCGATTACATTGAGTATGTAGTCCGTTATTTAATTTTAAACCTCGGCAACATTCTTCTATTACAATTCCACACCAAGGTAATACACTATTCAATTCCACTTTCTTTTTCTCCTTCTTTTCCTCCTTACACTCCTCCTCCTTAAACATCCCATCCTCCTTCATTATTGACATTATCTTCTCCTCTCCCACTCCTAACCCCCTACTCAAACGCCCTACTACATCCCCTAATACCCTTCCATATACCTCCACATATATCTCTCTACTCAATCTACCACTTAAACTTAACATTCTTTCCTTACTCTTTCCCACTCCACATTCTACATTATACACTTCAACTTTCTTTTCTTGGGGGTTCCGCCCCCCTACGACGGATCTTTGCAAAATTTATAAAAGCGCCGGTTTTTAAATAAGACCCCCTTTTTATAAAAATTGAAGTTCACTACAAGTATTTAAGATATGTATCACTTAAAGCATTCAAGTATGAATTCTCTAAAAATTTGCACGATCTGCCATTCGGCAAAACACCGGACTAGAAAATGCATTCAATACGACTTTTGCAATGACATGTTAGTGCATAAATTAGAATTTATTGCTAACACTTTTGGTCTAACCAAAGTCGATAGAAATATTGACTTTGTCCATGCTACATCTCAAATTCTCAAAGTTCCATGTTGTGGTAAGAATACTCTGAAATACATGGTAAGTCGTTTACTTAATCAAACATTATTCTGGTCTGGTGCGGATTATACTCAATCATTTATCCGACATCATAAACAACCAACCAAACCAATTGGGAAAATGACCTTTGTGCAACTACAAAACCTTTACAAAATGGTCATGCAAGCCAATATAGACTTTTATAAAGAGAGTGCCGCAGACTCAGCCGCAGATGCCGATGCTACAGATGAATCCTGTCCTATTTGTCTAGAAAGTAAAAAAGAAAAAAATACATGCACAACTACCTGTGGACATTCCTTTTGTTCTGACTGTTTCTTTAAAACTTTACAATTACAAATAGATACCAAAGGCACAGCTACATGTCCATTATGTAGAACAGAATGTATATCTTCAAGCTACTTTTACCGAAACTAAATTTCAAAACTCGATTAGCTCAGTCGGTAGAGCGCATGCCTTTTAAGCATGTGGTCGAGGGTTCAAGCCCCTCATCGAGTGATAAGTGATGAAACCACTTAAAAAGTTTCAAAACTCGATTAGCTCAGTCGGTAGAGCGCATGCCTTTTAAGCATGTGGTCGAGGGTTCAAGCCCCTCATCGAGTGATAAGTGATGAAACCACTTAAAAAGTTTCAAAACTCGATTAGCTCAGTCGGTAGAGCGCATGCCTTTTAAGCATGTGGTCGAGGGTTCAAGCCCCTCATCGAGTGAACACTTATGGGACATAAAATAGTTCGCCTCCTCGTGGTGTGTCCTGGATTAAAACCAAATGAACTATTCCCTTTTAGCAGAGCAAGATGCTAATTGTCGTCGGTCTAAACTTTTATTAAATAAACATAATAATTACATGATTAAAATGACCTGGATATGTCATTAAACTGTCCTGAATCCTGCTTAAAAATCCAAGCAGGGGGTATGTTCCATCGTAACAGGTGGGCATACTTATGTAGCTTTCCCATACCATAATATCGACAAAATGATATTATGGGGCCGGAAAGTTCATGGCCCAGAACTATTCCAGTATCTTTATATTATGTCTAAGAGAGCCCCTCAGTGAGGAGTGATGACTCGGTAGTATAAAGGTTGGGTGAGAGAGGAATAGGTGCTACTTGTTTGGCACAAACTGTTTGTAAAACAAGACATTACACAGCGTTACAAAGGGTTTACAATATGACCAATGAAAAAACTCCTGACGGGGAGTTATTCTGCGAAAATAAAGTTTATCCTATTAAAATATTTTATTCAAAATATGCCTTGATGATAAAAAACCTTAAATTGTCACCAAGGCCGTTAGTGTATTGGAAGAACATAGTTAACTTTTCTGGAAGAGTTTGATTCTGTGATGGCCTAAGCAGAATTAAATTAATAAAGATTAGAGCGCTTATGTTCTGGTGCTAGTAAATAGTTAAGACTTCTCTGTTTGAATAAATTAATAAAAGAAGTCCTTTGATTAGGAAATCGGGACGCCGAGGCACTACTCATTGTTTTTTTTGCACATATTTAAATATATTTTATATATATATATGCTTAAAATTACGCCTTATGGATTTTTGGGAGGATTGGGATCTTTCTTAGGATTATCATTATTAAAAGAAAAAACATTTACTATTTTTTTTGCATTAATATTAACCATGTTATTGCAACCACTTTTATGTACCAAATGTCTAGGTAATTTTTCTTTATCTGCGTTTATCGGTATTTTTCCTTTAATGCTTTTATTATTTATATTAGATTGTGATTTATTAAATAGTTGTATAATAGCATTAAGTTTAATGTTTGCTGTTGGAAGAATTGGTTGTTTTTTTGCAGGATGCTGCACTGGAAAACCATGTAATCCATCTTTCCCCTTTGGAATAAATTATAAAAACGGTTCAGTATTAGTAGATAAATATTATAAGAAAAATATGACAGTATATCCTACAATATTTTTAGAAATATTCTTGCAATTTATTTTATTTTATTTTGTATGGGCTTCTGAATATGGTCTAATTATATTTGGAATAGGAAATGCAATACTTTTATATTTAACAGGAATCTGGAGAGACCAAAGTAGACCAAATAGCTTGCCTTCTATTTTTGGTTTGGTATTATTTAGTATTTTATCTTATTTAAAATGTGGAAAAAGCAAGACTAAGTGCTGTTTAAATTTTAATCCAGATATGATATCATTAATATTTGGAATTATCGTGTCAATATTTTTGAGTAATGATATTTTTTTTTAATAAATAAAAATAATAATATTTTTTTATTTATTTTCTTTTTTTATACCTTCGTTTTGTTTTCTTGCGTTTATTTTTATTTGATTTTCTTCTTTTGTTTGTTTTTCTTTTTTTTCCTCCAAAACTAAGTCCTTCTTCTTCCATAATTTCCATTGTCATGGGATCTTCATATAATTGTTGTTGCATTTTACTGAAATCAGTATAAACAGTGTTTCCTGTTCTTACCATCTCTTTACGGGTTTCAGGATCAATTTCTATACCATCAATTGCAAAATAACTTTGAGGACCTTCATATTCAACCGGTAAATATTTACCTTCAGATTTCATTTTCTCAATTGCAGCCATGTTTTTTTGATACTTCTTTAAATCCATTTCTCTTTTTTCAGACATGTGTTTTTCTTGGGCATTCCCTGCTCCTCTTTTTTTACGCGTTAAAGTTTTTTTTGACATATATAATAAAAAAATATTAAATTTAATCTAAATGTATAAATTTAAACATTTGGAATGATTTTCTCTCTACATAAACAACAATATCCACCTGTAGATTTGTTTTTTATCATATTAGTTGTAAAACAATGTAAACAAATTTTATGTCCACATTCAGGCATAAAATAACTAGTAGGTTTAAATTCTTCTAAACAAATAGGACAACAATTATCTTTATTTTCCTTTTTCATTTCATTTTCTCTCTGCATCATTTCTTTAATTTGATTTTCAAAGTGATTTAATTTATCAAATGTTTTTTTTATATTATTTTCAATATTTTCAATATTTTCAATTTTTAATTCTAACCCTTTGGAAGGTTCTAATTCAGGAAATTTATGAATACTATAAGGATTTGCAAGACATTTGGAGAGAGATTTGGGATAAATATTTTTTTCTAAGAAGTCTTTGATTTCTTGTTCTTGTTGAAGTCGTTTAATAAAAAGATCAATGTCTTCCATATTGAGAGAAATAATAAAATTGATTATTAAACTAAAAGTATTTCAATTTTATTTTAATAATTATTAAATATATATATAATGAATATTCATCCACTATGGGCTGTTTGTATAATAGTAAGATTGTTACTATTATTAATAATAAGATATACTTATAAAAATAAACAAATAAAAAATGTATTTTTATTTATTCTATTAGCAATTGGAATAGGTTTTATATACAAATTTATATTTGGATCTAATAATGAAATTCAATTAAATAAGGTTTTTTGGCATGATTCTCGGTTATTACATGGAGTATTATATATCACATCTAGTTATTATCTATATACCGACAATATTAATTTAAATTCAATGGCACTATTATTAGATATAATTTTTTCATTTCTATATAGATTTTCATTAAAGAATTAATTAAATAATAATTGTATTTACCTTTCTTTTACTTTTATAAATTACACTTCCCGTTTCATTACCTTTTTTTAAATTATTACATTTTGTATAACAAATTTTTAAGTTTTTTAAATTTTTATATTTAGTATTATTTTTACACAAGGTTGCAGCATAAGCTAAAACATCTTCATCGGGATTATTATCTTGAATAATCACATGACAAGATGGAAAAGAATTTAAATGTAACCATATGTGATCACAATTAAAATTAATAATGTTCCAATTTTCTTGGGCATTTTGTCCAATAATAATAGTAGTATCATTAAACTCTTCGGTCTTCATTGTAGTATATATTGATTTAAAAATAGAAATTATTTTAAATCAATTTTATTCAAAATAAATATGTGTTCTTGTTTTTGTTTTATCATTATTAAAAACTATTTTATTTTTATTATTTTTTGACCATTTTTTATATTCTTTCATCGTCATCCATAGTGTATGTGTTCTAACTTGTTCCATTATATATATTACAATCTAGTCTTTAAATATTTTTAATAAGGCATTCCCCAATCATCTGTAGTTTTTTGAAAGCATTTACATGCTTCTAATTCTTTGGTTTGTGATTCTTTACCACAAAAACTACACAAGTATTTGTAAATATTGGTCATAACTAATAATTTACCACTTTTAAATAAATTTTCTAATTCACTATACCCCCCTATATGAGTGCCATTAATGAAAATATTAGGCACAGTTTTGTGATTAGTTTTTGAAATTAGATTCTCATGTAAAATTGAACCTTCTTGCATTGTATCCAATTCAAAAACTAAAGGTTGTATGTTACAAGTTTCTAATAATTGTTTAGCTTTTTTACAAAATCCGCATGTTGTTTTACTAAAAACACATACTTTATTCGTATCAATGTAAAAATCTACTAAAGACATATATTATTTAATATTTTATTTTTAAATAATAAATTAATAATTATTTAGTTGCAGTATTATCATTTGGTTTGTTTTTGATAAAATGTCTATTCATAAAACGCTGAATATTAAAATAAGTCACTTGAGTATTTTCATCAGTTCCAAGTAACTCATGTAGTTTGGAATCAGGCTTGATTACCCGATTATTCTCATCTGTAGTAAGAGAATTTTGCTTAATGTAACTACAAATAAATTTGGTTACTTCTGTTCTAGCAATCTCACTACCATGATCCTTACCCATAAAATCACATAAATCATTGGAAATTGGTGATGCAGCTGCAAATCCAGAAGGCTTTCTATTACCCTTAGACATCTTCTTTGTAACTTCCTTTTTATGCTGCTTAATTTCCTTTTTTACAGTCTTTTCCAAACTCTTTAATTGATTGGACAATGCAGTAATTTGCACCTTAAATTGGGATAGAGTAGATAAAATAGAGGTAAATTGATTATCAATTTGAGAATCCTCAACAACTTCGTTCACTGGTTCTGTTTCAACTACACTCATTATATATATTACATATATGTAGTATCTTTAAACTAATTTTTATAAATTGTTAAAAGTATTTGAATTTATTTATAAAAATTAAAAATTATTTATTTAATATTATTTATAATATTATTTATTATTTATTTGGCTTGTTCAGAACGATTTCCAGGGCGACGAATAGCAGTCTTTCTCCTGGTTAAAACCCACTCCTCATCATCACGACCTCCTTCCCGAGGACCAGATCCCCTATATTGAGGACGACTATCGCGATCAGATGTAGACCTAGAAGGACGAGAAGGAGGACGACGAGGAACAGAAGCACGGACCTCATTTCTAGTCTCACAAAGAAGTTGCCCTCCTGCAATACCAGAAACAGTCTGGGCTTGATACTTGTGATCACTATCCTCAACTGTAGTCAAAGAAAATTGAACATACTCACCTTGAACAAGATACTTATATTGTTCCTCTTTTACCTGGATAGAACTATGGTGAGTAAAAACATCAGTGTTCTTCTCAACATCACTAGATTCGGGTGTAGAAACAACTGTAATAAAACCATACCCGGCCTTATTATTAAACCACTTTACACGGCCAGTGTAAAGTGTAGCAGATGTGACAGCATTAGACTCTGAACTCATTATATACACATGTAATAGGTAAGCTTTAAGTAGTTTAGGTAATTGTTTTTAATAAAAAAGCAATATAATCATAATCCGGCTCTTCTTCATAAGTCAAATTATATACATATTCTCCTAACTCTAATAATTTTAAAGGAACCTCCTTTTTTTTCCTCATTGTTGTTAAAAATTCTTTTTTCATTTTTAATATCTCTAATTCTTTTTCTTTTAAATTGTCTATTTTTAAACCTTGCCATGGTAATTTACCTAAATACATATAAAATAAAATATACACCATTGAAATTATATCATCTCTACGACTCGGTTCTTCCCCATTATGTATATTAATACTTACATATCTTAATGTTCCCGTTATAGACTCATGATTCTTGTTGGGTTTATGTAATCCATTTTTATCAATATATTGTTTTGATAATCCAAAATCTATTAATTTTAGTTTTTCACTTGAATATTCTATTAAAAAATTTCCTGGTTTTATATCTCTATGTATTATACCAACCTTATGTATATTTTCTATACAATTTAACATCTGTAATCCTATTTTCCTTATTAATCCTATCTTATTCATATCTTTTAAAATTAATTTATTATAATATTCATCTATTTGACAATCTAATAATTCCATTATTAAAAAATTGTAGCTCTGTGTCTCTCCATAATATTTTATATTAATTATATTATCTATATCCTTTAAATAACGCAATATCATAGTTTCATACTTCAAAGTATTTTTTGAATTTTTTTTTTCTATTTTTATAGCTACATGTTTTTTTTTATTAGTATGAATTGCTTTCCAAACTTCTCCATATGATCCTTTACCAATCTTATGTAACAATTTATAGTCGTTTATTATTTGCATTACTATAATAAACAAATATTAATTTTTTTACAAAAATAAAAATTGAATCCAATTAAAGATTTAAAATTTATATTAATTATATATCATGGTTATCATCTGCAACGAAACATTCCCTTCCAATGAACAAATTAAAGAATATTTTGAAAAATTTCCTTTCGAACTAAGCGATTTTCAAAAATATGCTATTCAAGCTATAGTAGAAGAAAATCATATTTTAATTACTGCACATACCGGTTCAGGTAAAACTCTACCAGCTGAATTTGCCATTGAATATTTAGTTGGTAAAGGAAAAAAAGTAATATATACATCTCCCATCAAGGCATTATCTAATCAAAAATTTCATGAATTTTCAGAAAAATTTCCTAATATTAGTTTTGGAATTTTAACTGGCGATATTAAATTTAACCCTGAAGCTGATGTATTAATTATGACTACAGAAATTTTAAGAAATACATTGTTGCAAAAAAAAACTGATAATTCTAATGTGCCCTTACAATTTGAAATGGATTTTCACAATGAACTTGCTGCTGTAGTATTTGATGAAGTTCATTATATTAATGATGCTGATAGAGGCAAAGTATGGGAAGAAACAATCATGTTTTTACCTAATCATGTTCAATTAGTTATGTTATCAGCAACCATTGATAAACCAGAAGAATTTGCCAAATGGATTGAAGAAGTAAAATCGGATGAAATTAACAAAAAAACTGTTTATTTGGCACCCACCAATCATAGGGTTGTTCCATTAAAACATTATCTTTATACAACAATGCCACAAGGACCATTTAAAAATATTAAAGATAAAGAATTTATAAAATTTATAAACGGATTTTTACACAAACCAATTGAAATCAAAGATAATAATAAACTATTCCATGAAGATAACTATGAAAAAGTCAGAAAGTTACTCGAATATATTCATAAAAATAATTGTTTTATTAAACCTTCCTTTGTTTTAAATGAAATTACCAAATATTTAAATAAAAATAATATGTTACCTGCAATTTGCTTTGTATTTTCACGGAAAGGTGTTGAAAAATTTGCTCAATGTATAAATATTTCTTTATTCGATGAAGATTCAACAGTTCCATCTACTATAAGACATGAATGTAAACAGATTCTAAGAAAACTACCAAACCATAAAGAATACACAAACTTACCTGAATTTGAATTTATCATTAAATTACTAGAAAAAGGTATTGCTATTCACCATTCAGGAGTTATGCCTATTTTCCGGGAAATGATTGAATTATTATTTGCAAAAGGATATATTAAGCTTTTATTTGCAACTGAAACATTCGCAGTAGGAATTAATATGCCTACCAAAACCGTCATATTTACTGGATTTGATAAATTCAATGGTTCAAATATGAGATTATTATATCCTCATGAATATACTCAAATGGCAGGAAGAGCAGGCAGAAGAGGTTTAGATACAATTGGACATGTAATTCATTTAAATAACATGTTTACCTTACCATATACATTTGATTACAAAAATTTATTGAATGGAAAACCACAATCATTACAATCCAAATTTCAAATTTCCTATAATTTGATATTAAATTTCCATCAATATAATAATAATACACTGGATTTTGCATCTAAAAGCATGTGTTTTGGAGAGATTGCAACGGAAATTAAATCTTATGAAAATAAATTAGATAAATTGAAAATAGATTATAATAATAAACTCCAAAATCCTGTGTATGATTCTGTTATTAAAAATAAAGATAAATATGAACAATATTATAAACTTACTGAAGACATAAAAACTAGTAAACAAAAAGTTAGAAAACAAATTCAAAAAACATTAGAACAAATTGAAAATGGTAATAAGCAATTCAAAAACGAGTTACAACAATATGATTTATTAATTAAATTAGAAAATGAGATTTATAAGCAAGAATCTTATATTAAAAATTTGAATGATTATTTCTTATTGGCTTATAATGAAAAATCTCTATTCCTTCAGAACATGTCATTTTTAGATGATGAAAACCAAGTTTCTGAAAAAGGAATATGTGCAACTTATATACAGGAAACTCATTGTCTTGCTTTTATTGACTATTTCTTTAAATTAAATCAATTTGAAAATTTATCTGCTATTGATATTGCAGCTTTATTAAGCTGTTTTAGCAATATAAGAGTCAAAGATGAGGTTAAAATATATGATGCTTCCAAATTATTAACTCATTGTGAATTAATAGATTCAGTCAATTTATTAAACCAAGTATATGATGAATATATTACAGAAGAATGCAGACTACAAGAAAAAAATTCTGATAATTTGACAATTTCCTATGAATTAGTCGTTCCTATTCATGATTGGTGTAATTCCCATGATGAAGGGACATGTAAATTTGTAATACAATCCTGTGAAAATCAATATGAAATATTTACAGGAGAATTTATTAAAGCAATTCTTAAAATTAATAATATAGCTAATGAATTAAAAAATGTAGCCGAATATTTGGGAAATGTAGAACTATTACATAAGCTTCAACAAATTCCTGAATTGACATTAAAATTTATTGCTACCAACCAATCTCTTTATGTTTAAATTAATACTATTAAAAACAATATTAATTTAATTATTTTTTAATGAAATGTTTAAATGCGTTTTTAAACTTCATATCTCTAAAAAATTGCGATGGATATAAAAAATAATAAATGATCATTTCATTCATAGAAGGTTTGCAAAATTTACTGTGAAATTGATCCATAATTATATGCATTAAATATTGTTATTTTTATTTTTTTAAATTAAAATATGTAATCTTATTTTTTTCTTCAAAGTTGCTTCCTCATGAAATACATATACTTTAAATTTATATTTTTGAAAATTAACCAAGTCAAATCGAGATGTAATTCGTGAAACAGATTTTAAATCCTCAAGATAAACTATATATTGATATAATCCATCATTTCTAATAATTTTATCAAATACATATCCATCATATTCCGTTTCTAAAACATTTTCATCAGTCGAACATAAATGCAATAAATTGCAATCAGATTGGATCTTACGAATTGATCTCATGGTAGTATTAATATATTCTAAACGATTGGTCCAATTTTCATAAAATATATCAAATGTTTCCCCATAATTAACCATTTTCATATTTTTTTGTAATTTTGCCATATTTAATAAATCAACCAACCTTCTAATAGGGGAAGTGCAATGAATATATGATTCTAATTCTAGC
>Ga0222715_10000202_pt1 | contig 62852 bp, 44 predicted proteins | sample C33_9DmetaG_FD_165056 | JGI IMG/M metagenome (GOLD analysis project Ga0222715, IMG submission 165056) | Estuarine water microbial communities from San Francisco Bay, California, United States - C33_9D | ecosystem: Environmental > Aquatic > Marine > Unclassified | place: USA: California...
GTGCGCGCCACCTTGCCCGCGTGCACGCGCGCGTCCCCGCAGCCGAGGACGAGCCGCCGCTGCCCGGCGACATCCTCCGCGCACGGAGCCGCGTCGCTCAATGACCCAGGACGAACGACCACATACCTCATCGTCGACGACGCCGCACAAATCGCTCTCAAAGCTCGCTCTCCCGCGAGTTGCCATTGAATCGTCATCGAAAGTACGACATTCAACAACACGGCGATCCAATCAAACGCCGGATACCCAACCGACATACCCGTCACACGAATAAACTTTTCACATCCCGACCGTTCGCACACCTCCGCGAGCGTTCGCACCGCTCTAAAATTCACCCAATACGGATGTCCAAAATCATCCTCGCGCGTCTCGGGCGCGGCGGCGAACACATCCGTAATCTTTCCAATCCGTTGCGCGCCGAACGCCGCCACGCACGCGTCGCACCTCGCGCTCGACACCCAAGCCTCAACATCAGCCTCGCTCACGACGTCTCCGCGCGTCACCTCCGCCCCTAACGCCTTGAGCCGTTCCGCGCGCGCCGATCGATCGTCTCTCGCGAGCACGCGCACGCGCGTCGGTCGCGTCGGCTGCGTGAGCAAGCGCTCCACCACCATGGCGCCGATGCGCCCGGTGCCACCGACGACGCAAATCACGCGCGCGTCGTCCTCGCTCGCGCTCGCCCGCGCGCGCACGCGACGGCGCACGCGCGCGGGACGCATCGGCGGCGCGAACGGCGCCGCGCACGCGCGCGCGGTGGACATGGCGCTCGGTGAACACTGACGATGGTCAACGCTGGATCGCGGCGCATCACTTTGCGACGCGCGCAGGCGCGAACGTGCGCACGCTCGATCGTTCACCGACGCACGACGCGATGTCTGGCGGTCTTCCCTATGGGTTGCAATCGATGTTAAAGGTGCGCGAACGGACGAGAGCGCGGGAAGACGGATGAGGATGGTGATGATGCGTTTTGAGCGAGGCGGCGGGAGATTAATGCGCAGCGCGCGTCGATGGAGGCGCGGTGCGCGCGCGAACGCGCGGTGTGCGCGGCGCAGGATGTGTGTCGTCGATTCGTCGCGCGCGGGAGGCGTGTGCGACGGTGTCGCGCGCGTGAGACGACGGTCAAACGCGGCGCGGTTGTGTGTTTTTTCTCGCGCGCGTTGACTAAACGTTGAAATCGTTTGTGCGCGAATAGGACGGGTCCAAGCACCTCACGGGCTTGGACGAAGCCGTGGTGAGAAATATTGAGGCGTGTAAGCAGTTGAGTCAAATCACGCGCACGTCGCTCGGGCCGAATGGGATGAATAAGATGGTGATCAATCATCTTGAGCGGTTATTCGTGACGAGCGACGCGGCGGTGATCGTTCGTGAATTGGAAGTCGCACACCCCGCGGCGAGGTTGATTGTGATGGCGGCGCAGTCGCAAGAACGCGAGATGGGTGATGGGACGAATCTCGTGGTGACGTTCGCGGGTGAGCTCTTGGGATTGGCGGAGGAGTTGGTGCGCGACGGGTTGCACCCGAGCGAAATCATCGAAGGGTATGAAAAGGCGTTGACGAAGACATTGGAGTGGATGGAAGAGCTCGTGGTGGAGGGTAGCGAAGTACTTGATGTCAGAGACGTTGCGGCTACTGCGGGAAGAATCAAAGGCACTTTGAGTTCGAAGCAGCACGGATTTGAAGACAAGTTGTCCAACGTCGTCGCGCAAGCGTGCATTGACGTTTTGCCGAAGAATCCCATGAACTTCAACGTCGACAACGTTCGAACATCCAAAATTCCAGGCTCTTCATTGTCAGATTGCACCGTGGTGCAAGGGATGGTGATTCGCCGTGGCGTTGAAGGGTCCATTCGCGCGCTGAAGAATGTCAAGGTTGCCGTGTTTGGATGCGCGGTGGATACGTCATCTACGGAGACCAAGGGCACGGTGTTGATCTCTTCTGCGAAAGAACTCGAAGCGTACTCCAAGGGCGAAGAAGCGAAGATGGAGGAGTACATCAGAGACATTGCCGAAAGCGGTGCTAAGGTTGTAGTCACGGGTCAATCGTTTGGTGAAATGGCTATTCACTTCATTGAACGCTACGGTTTGATGGCGGTAAAGATTCCTTCCAAGTTTGAACTTCGCCGTTTGTGCCGCGCGACAAACGCGAAGGGTTTAGTCAAGCTCGCGCGTCCGGAAGGTGATGAGCTCGGGTATGTGTCGTCGATTGAGGTGCGTGAAATCGGCGGTACGCAGTGCATCGTTCTTTCTCAAGACGACCACACGTCTCGCGTTTCTACCGTCGTCCTGCGAGGTTCCACCGAAAGCGCCCTCGATGACATGGAACGTGCCGTCGATGACGGCGTGAACGCATTCAAGGCGCTCACGAAGGATTCACGAACAGTTCCCGCCGGAGGCGCGACAGAAATTGAACTCGCCCACCGCCTCGCCGCGTACGGTCGCAAGCAAACTGGTTTGGATCAGTACGCCATCGCAAAGTTTGCCCAAGCACTTGAAGTAGTACCGAGAACGTTGGCTGAAAACGCTGGAGTGAACGCCACGGATTGCGTGTACAACTTGTATGCCGCGCACGCCAACGGGGACGTCTCGGCTGGCGTTGACATTTCTGGCGATAAGTCATACACCAACCTCGGTGCTGACGCAAACATCTACGACGTCTTCCTCGTCAAGTACTGGGCGTTGAGGTACGCCGTCGAAGCCGTGTGCACGGTGCTCTCGGTGGACTCCATCATCATGGCTAAGCACGCGGGTAAAGCGCCCGGCGGAGGCGCCCCGGGCGGCGAGCAAGACTAGAAACAAAAACTGAAATTCGCCACGCGACATCCGTCAAGGCATCAACTAAATCATTAGAGATCATAGATTGTGGTCGTTTGTTAATACAACGCGCATTTGTCTTTCAAGTGCAGCTTCACGACGAGAACGTCCCGCGCCCAAAGCGCCAGCCGCGACAGTTACGAACCCGCACTTCACACCGCTCGCCATGCGCGCCGCAACTTTCGGCGTCCCTCGCGTCAGCGTGTGGCGCTGCGACGCCGCCGCCGATCGACCGAGCGCGTTATCGCGTCTCGGACACGAGCCCGACTCCAAGCTCGGCGCACACGGACTCGGGACAAAGCTCAACCACCGAGGTCGCCGCGTGTTGTCCTACGAACCCGCACGAAAGTTCGTCTGGCACCTGTGCCTGCGTTCGGAGGAAGATTTCCGCGACTGGGCGACGAACTCACGACGGGGCGCGGTGTTCATCCCCCGCGACCCGGACGTGGCGTACGCCGGCAAAGGTTGGGTGGACTGGGAGGTGCGTCGGCTGACTCAGCCGCGTGTCGAGCGTCCCGTCGACAATCTCAACGCCATCGCGTGGTGTACGCGCCGACTCACGGTATAAGTGTCATCTTCGTCATCGTCATTAGGATTTCTTGGGCACGCCCGTAGATTTTGAGACGTGTCGCGCGTACGCGAGATCGTTAAACTTGACGAGCCAACACGAGTGGTGGGAGCTAGCGCGTCGCGAAGGAGGCTTACCACATCGAATTCCTACGCGTCCGGGTCAATATTTTCGAGATAAGGGTTGGCAAGGGTTTTCGGATTTCTTAGGCATCCCCGAACGCGAGGACGAGGTGGATTTGGGGTATCGATGACGTGTTGTTCGCTCCGCCGACGATTTTTTACATATTTATTCGCGACTCGCCGGTATCGGCGCCGTAATTACTACCTAGTGTGTTGTTGTACAGACATATTCTCAGCTCAAATTGCACAGCAACGTCAACGAAAATGTACGCCATAAATACGCAACGACGCTCGCTTCATCATCCGCGCTTCGCGCGGCGCCAAATGCTTGCGTAAGGCGCGCGCGCGCGTCGACGAGCGCGGCTCGACACGACGCATTCTCTGGACGAACGACATCAAACGACAGTAACACGGCGCCTGAATCGCGTGAGACATTCCAAAACGCGCGCGGATGAAAGTCATTCACGATGTGTACCGATCCTAGATCGAGTGCGCGGGTCTCATCGCCAGCTTTCAATCCGGCGGCTTTGCCGTGTAAACCGGCGTCCCGAGCCAGCACCACGTGTACGCGCCAATATCCATCCGCTAATCCCGTCGCGACGCGACTCGTCGCGCTTTCCGCCCCACCAGCGCCCGGACCAAGCACCCAAATCTTACCGTTAAACCCACCCAGGGCGCTCATGGCGCGAATGGTATTTGGAAAGCACCGCGCCGCCAGTCGGTTGGGCGCGTCCAACGTCGCGTCGTGCAACGCGATAAACGACCAACCACCATCCCGCATCTTCTCACTCGGCTGCCTCGCGTCCTCTCTACCATCACCACTAGTACTACTATTCGTATTCCCACCCGCAACGCACACGGCGTTCACAAAACTCGCCAATTCCTTTGTAAACATCGGCGCGCTCTCGCGCAACGCCTTTGCGCACCGCGACGCCGTCGACCCATCATCCACCCTCTCAAACGCCGCAAACCCGCGCTTACGCCGATACCGCCTGAGCACCAACCCATAAAACGCAAACACCGGCCGTCCGCAGAACGCACGCCAGAACGGAAGCGCCCCGAGCGCCACAGCGCACGCCAACGCCGCGCCTCGTCGCTGGTCGAGTTCAAATCCAACGCGCACCATGTGCGCCACGAACGCAACGTAAGGGGCGAGAAACCCGACGTAGCGCGCGCGGTCGCCGAGCGTGGCGGTGCGAGAGCGTGTGCGCGCCATCGCTCGCGCGCGCCGACGCGCAGTGGCGCGGCGCCGCGGGGTAATCCGTCCGCGAGGAGACACCACGTGTGATACATTTTGGCACTCAAGGGGTATTTTTGGGGTTACGATTGGTCGTTTGCCCTTGACGCCACCAGAAAGTGCCAAAACAAGATGTCTGGCGGCGCACCGCCGCAGAGTTTATCCGCGATGTCCGTCGCCGACGACCTCTCGCGCGCGTTCGCCGCGCGATGCACGACGAGCGTCGAACCTCTTTTCGCGCATTCGAGCGATTCCGACGTCGGCGACGCGCTCTGGAGCGATAGCGAGAGCGATTGGAGCGATGCGCAAGACCGAGAGTCGGATGGCGTGCACGACGCATCGAAAGCGCCGAGCGCGGCGCAAGGCGGTGGACGACCCTGGGCGCACGCGAGTCGGGCGAAGAGACGGGCGAGGCACGCGGCGAGGGTGGCGAAGCGCGACGCGTGCGGTGGGGATGATCCGAAGATGGATGCACAGGAGGAGGGCGGCGACGGGACGTTTTTGAGCGAGTTGAGCGAAGACGTGGCGCTGGAAGTATTGAAGTGGCTCACGCCGAAAGATATCGCTCGAGTGGCGTGTACGCGGAAATCAGAAATGGCCATGTTAACGGATGGTGATTCGGAAGTAGCGGCGTCGGTGTGGGGGAGGGTGACATTGAGACGCGGGGACGACGCGGCGAAGGCGTTGGCGACGGTGCGTTCGCTGGCAAAGACGACGTTGAAAGAGTTGGACGTTTCTGGGAGTGGCGTGAAAAATTTGAAGCGTGCGGATTTGATTGAAACGCTCGGTGTGTGTGCGAGAGTGACGCATGTACGAGCGTGTGATTTGGGTGATGTTGGGAAATTGACGACGAAGGATGTCACGGCGTGCTTGGACGCGGCGCCGAGCGTGCAACGGATGACGTGTGATTTGGGGCACAAAATCGTATACGACCCAATACGACGCGACCCGACGGCAAAGTACATTGATGTGTACGACGACAATGTGAAAAATTTAGTGCACACGCTGGAAAACGAAAAGTTGCGCGTGAGACGGCTGAAATTGCATTCGGCGGATCCATCCAGCGTCCGCGCGGCGGCCATCGCATCCGCGGCAAACGGGCCGAATAAAGTGGAATCATTCGATGCGAGTTGGAGTTTACGAATCGCCAACGAAGGCGCGAACGCGGTGGCGGAGTGCTTGGCGCAAGGTTGGGATGTGAAGCGTTTGGCAATTCGCAAAGCTGCCGTGTCGGATGAAGGCGCCGCGAATATAGCCGAGGCGATTAAACGCGCGGGCGCGGATGGTAAAAGTCAACTGCGCTGGCTCGATCTCGGATCGAACGACATCCGCGGACCCGGTGCGTGCGCGATTGGCGACGCCATCGGTTCCCCTGGGGTGAATCTCACGCGAGTCACGCTGCGCGGGAATGGCATACAGTTTGATTCGCTGTCGACGCTCGGCCGCGGCATCGCCATGTCGAACACGTTGCGACGGATTGATTTAGCACACAATGGATTTGGCAACAGTGGCGTGCTCGCCCTTGCTGAAGGACTATCGAAAGCGCGTGCCCCAAATCTTCGAGTCATTCTCCTCGGTTTCAACTCCATCGGCGCGGAGGGTGTCAAAGGATTGATGGCTGCCTTGGCGGACACCGAAGTCGAACATTTAGACTTGGCCTGCAACGTCGTCGGATCAGATGGTGCCGTGGAGATTGCTAAAGTATTAAACGCCACAAAGCTTAAAAGCTTAAATTTGGCGGTAAATAATATTGGTGTGCGTGGTGAGCGCGCCGGCGTACAGGCGCTGTCTCGCGCGCTCGAAGGCAACCAGACGCTTGAAATCTTAAACTTGCGCGGCAACGCGATTTCTAAGATGTGCGCGGGTGATCTCGCGGATTTATTGCTCGAAGATTCGGCGCTGATTCAATTGAACGTGGGGTATAACGAGCTTTACGATCACGGTGCGTGGGAGATAGCCGAGGCTTTAGAGGACAACACAACGATACTCGGTGTCGACATGCAGCGCAACGAAATCACGGACGAAGGCGCGTCGTGTTTGCTCAAAACTCTTGAGCTGAACACCGTGCTGCAAGAAATTGACTTGCGAAGTAACATGATTTCTCCCGAGTGTCTCACTAAATTTGAAGTTTTTGGTGACAAGGCGAACTGCCGTTGGCAGCTCGAGCCACCAAAGAAAAAAGTGGTCAAGCCGCGGCGAGGCGGGACAAAGTAAGCTCCCCGCGCGCGCCGGGTGGAACCGTAGTCCATAGTGGAAACAGTAGTAGTATTGCTGTAATTTATAACATAGTTTTGCTAGTCTGCGTGTGAATGCGTTCGCATGTGAAGTTCTTCGGTGTGCGCAGAGTTGTCGCGCAACCACTCGCGCAAATTGTCGAATTCGCCGCGGAAAGAAATCGTCGGATGCTTACCCAACACCGACATGATCAAGTTTGGAAACGCCATGTCGGCGATAATCTTTTGCGAGCTGACAGAGTTAATCGCCAGTGATAGAACACAACCAATCACCGCTTGCGCTGTAGCTTCAGACTCGCCACCGAACTGTGTGAGCACATTCTTTAACACACGCATCGACGTCACGGTGCCTGCGACTTCATCCGTCGTCGTCGCCTTCATAAATGCAGTCTTCCCACGGCCGTTATCCTTGACGATGGCCCAAACCGCGGTCGCAGCCCATTGCTGTAACGCGGCGTTTCTAGGAAAGCGCGTCATAACACCAATAATAGCGGTGAACAACGTTCCATCGATCACCGCGTCCGTGGCTTGGATGCGCTTGTACGACAACGTGCTCGTCGTGAGCATGTGAAGCAACGCGCACGCCCCAGCGCCAAACGCAGCGTTACCTCGCGTAATCGCATGCGCCAACGCTGCGATGCCGCCGTTTAAGACGATGGCAACGCCAAGCGTAGGCTCGGTGGCGAACATTTCAGCGAGCGCCTCAGACGCAGCCGCGTGCGCGCCCGTGTCGCGAGCGTTCAACACTCGAATGGCTTCATTGACAGTCCATTCTTTACCGCCATCCTTGAGGCGCGCGACTTCGTTCGGTGGGGAATCTCGTGCTGCCTTGGCGTCGATGACGGCATTCTTGTATGATTGGTATTGCTTGCTCGACGCGTCTGCGGCTTTGGCTGGGGTATCGAAACCATCGTTTGTTTGCTCGGCGTTGGAGCCAAAGCGTTGCGCGGCGTTGGAGCCACCAGCGACGGCGTTGGAGCCGCCGGCGACGGCATTGGAGCCACCAACGATGGCATTGGAGCCGCCAGCGCCAGCACGGCGGGCCGTGGGAGTTTGTTGCTTTGATGAACCAAATCCTACATACTCGTCATCACCATCCGCAGCGTCATTGAACATATTCAACGCGTTAATATGCGGTACAGACGACTTTGTGTCATCTTGCGTCCCGGCGTCGAGAGCGCGCTCGGCCGCGTTGCGCTCGCTACGCGTGGTGCTTCGTGTCACAGATTTTGCCCCGCCTCTGTCACCACGTATCCAATCTCTGAGCATACCAAATTCGCCGTGGAAAGAAATTCCTGGATTTTCGCTCAGTGTCTTGCGAATGGCGCTGCGCAAACCAACTTCCACGAGCTTGTCCTGGATATCTTTGTTATCCTTGGCGAGAGAAAGCGCGCACCCGAGAAATTTGCGAATCGTGGGCAGGTACTGGTTCGATCCGGTGTCCGCGCGCGCTTGTGCGAGGCCAGACTTCACGTGATCCAACACCGGTCCGCAGTCCATCACGGTTTCCTGCGCCGGTTTACCGCCGATACCGGTGTACGACCAAAGAGCGTGCACGGCTTCCGCTTTCATTTCCAAGTCGTCGGGATGCCTTGCCACGGCATCAAGAATCGCCGACGGCAAAATGCGGAAGCGAACTTGCTTTTTGAGCCGCGACATTGTGGATTGATCGGTGAGAAGCGCACGTAACACACGCATGGCGGCGTACATCATGTCGGCATTATGGAGGTAATAACGCAAGCAATCCACGGCGGTTCGCGGACCGCCACAGGTGAGGACGAGATACGCACCTCCTCGTTCCGCGATGCGGGCCAACGCGAGAAGACTGCGATACGCAATTTCTTCGCTCTCATCCTTTGAAACACCCGCAACCGAACCCGGTGGATTGAGCGCAATCTTACACAGCATTGAAATCACTCGCTTTTTGGCAAAGTACATTTGTTCCGGAGTCGCTCCGCGTCGTTTCATACGCTCGCGCATGGCGGCGGCACGCTTTTGCGTTGCAGATGCCTTTTCATCGTTGCCGTACTGCATAGACAACGCCCGCCCGACTGGCGCCGTGTACTTGAGCATTTCCAACTTGGGTAACTCAGATGGGTTGCTGAATTCTTCCTTGAGCCACGCGTGCAACGAGGAAAACTCACCGTCGAATGCAAGATGCGGATTTTCTTGCAGCGTCTTTCGTAGCAACGCTCGGTAGCCTTCGACAACCAAGAACTTCTGCGCCGCTTGATTTCCCATCGCAAGGGAAAAGATTAAACCCATCATTTTGCGACGGTGCTTACCTTTCGGGTCGTCCAAGTCCGACATGCTCAACATCTTCTTAACATATGGCAAAAATCCAGCGTTTCTCACTCGATCTTGAACATCCTTGCCCCCGAGAGCGTTGGCACTCCAAAGCGTGTGCGCGCCTTCACCGATGATGTCAACGCGATCTTGATGCAGACCAGCGGCTTTGGAAATTGCTGTGGGTAATAAGCGGAAACGTTGTTGCTTCTTTACGTGGATCATCGTCATCGGATTGGACGTGAGCGCGCGGATCAACTTGAAACAGGCGCTCACCATTTTCGGATTACCTTCGTAAAGCTTCAAGCAATCGAACGCGCATCTCTGACCTCCGAGGGACAAAATCATAAACGCACTTCGAGAGTGTGCCAAACGAGCCAAACCTTCGATGCACCGTTGGGCGATTTGTTCGGATGCCTGCTTCGTCAAGCCGTTCACTGATCCCGGGGGATTGATTGCCATGCAAATCATCATTGAGCATGCACGTTTACGAGTGTCATACATGTCCAACTGTCCTCGTTTGGCGTATGCTGATGATCTACCTGCACGCGCCGCGCGCACGCGGCCAAGTTCTCGAACTTCCTCGACGGTTGCTCCAGCTCGGCGCGGCGCGCGAGTCGCCGTGGTTTGCTGCTTACGTTCCGGCTGTTGCAATGATCGCATGCGTATCTCCTCACGAACTTCGTCATCCGTACGCGACGTGATATATTTCATGCTTTCGCCTTCGAGCACCTCCTTACGACGCTGCGTGAGCGAAAATTGTGTCTTCGCCGCGTGTCTGCCCTCCAACCACTCCAACGCCAAGTGCAAGTCATTCACCACCACCGCATCCAAAGCCATCTCACCATCTTCGTAGGAATACCCCAACATCACCAATTGCGCAATCACCGTCACACGCGACGCCAACTCTGGCGCAATCCTCACCGGTAAAGACATGGCCACCGGCATATCAAATCCTTCCTTTTCATACCGCACGCGCGCCACCTCGCTTTGCAACTGTCGAAACGCCCCAGAAAGATCCGCCACGCGTTCTTGCGCGCGACGCAATTCCTCACGCTCGCGCTCAATAATCTCATTCGTACCCTCCGCCGGTCGCTCTTGCAACTCCTTCACCGTTTGCTTCAAATTCGCAACCTCTTGCTCACTCAAGCTCAACGCCGTCAACGCGTTCCGCATCGCGCTCGACGCTTGCGATAACATCTGCTGCGAAGATGCCGTCTTCGCCCGTAACGCTTGCTGCGCCGCGTCGATCGCGCGGTCGAACTCGTGTTTCGGAACCATCCCATCCACCACTTGCACATTCACCGACAAATTGGGTGTTGCATCCATGGTGGTCATGTCGACGGCTCACCTCGAACGGCGTCGAGTTTCGTCGCGCGCGCGCGCTGTGGATTGGTGCGATGTGTTCGGGGTCGAGCACCGCGCGGCGGCGGCGACGGCGACGGCGACGGCGACCGCGTGCGGTGCAATGTCGCCGCCCAAGCGATCGGCCGATTGACTTGAACACCCCGATTTTTTTCGATTGACGAGTGATGACCAGGAGACGGGTCCCTTGAGAGCTGAGGAAGTTCCCTACCCCGTCGCCAGAGCGCGGCGCGCGGCGCGGCGCGGTGCGATGAACGCCGACGCCCGGCGCGTGCTCTACGCCCTGTCCCAACGCGATGAAAACAAGCACTGCGCGGATTGCGCGACGACGAATCCCGATTGGGCATCGGTGAACCATGGGATATTTTTGTGTCTGAATTGCTCGGGCATCCATCGGTCGCTGGGCGTGCACGTATCGTTCGTACGAAGCACGACGATGGATAGCTGGACGCCGGAACAATTGAAATCGATGGAATTGTCGGGGAACGGCGCGATGAATGGGTTTTTGGAAAAGTATGGGGTTGGGAAGACGACGGGGGCGAGGACAAAGTACGCGAGCCGCGCGGCGGAGGCGTATCGGGACAAGCTCAAGTGTGCGGTGCAAGGTATTGAATGGAAGAAACCGAAGGGGTTGAAGAGTTCGGGTGGTGGTAGTGGTGGATCTTCATCGGGACGAGGCGGGAGTAAGGAGAAGGATCTGGTGAATGGGTTGTTTCCGGCGGCGACGTCTTCGCAGTCGAAGAAGGACTCGGCGAGCCTCGGGAAGAATGGGTTCGATTTAAGCACCGGTCAGGGGTCGTTGTTGCAGCGTCGATACGAAGAGTCGAATGATGGATGGGTACCACCACCGCCGCCTTTGCCAAAGGGTGCGAAAAAGGGGCAATTTTTACACGGATTGACGCCGTACCAGTGGGTGGACGCGTTGAAGCAAATGTCGCGTCAAGATGACCGAACGTATCATTTAAAGAATATGAGCGAAGACGAGCGCGCGCAAGTCGTAGCGGCGATGTCAGGACAACCCATACCCGCACGTTCAAGCTCAAGCGCGTCGTTGTCAACAGCGGCGGTGGCGTCATCGTCTACGAAGAGTGATTTGAAGACGCTGAATCCGTTTGGCGATTCGGATAGCGCGGATGATTTCTTCGCCGACGTCGGTAAGAAGAAGAAAGACAAAAAGGACAAAAAGGACAAAAAGGACAAGAAAGAGAAGAAAGAAAAATCGTCGGCGAACCCGGAAGAGACTGATTTAGAGCGACGCATGCGCGAAGCGGGAGAGGCGGCTAAGGCGCTCGCTCGAGAGCGTTCAATGTCGGCGCGAGCGCACGAAGAAGCGTCGACATCTGTCTATGCCGTTCCGCAAAAGAAAAAGCCATCATACTCGCCGCAGCAGTTTCATGGCACGAGTGCGTCGGCGTCAGGAAGTGCCTCGGGAAAATATAGCGGATTCGGCAGCCAACCTTGGGATCCAAACGCCCCGAGCGCGAGCCGCGCCGATGACTGGCAAGAAAAGATGAAGGTTTCTTTGCAATCCGCCAAAGGGTGGTTATCTGGAGGATTAAAAAACTTGGCAGCGAAACTCGAAGGCCAATCGTCGTCGTCGGCGGCGACGCCATCTTATGCCCAGCACTCAGCACACGCATCGAGATCATATCAACAAGTAAGTCGCCCACCCGAGGCGACGTACGACCCGACGCCTCCGCCACAACAATTTGCGCGTCCTCCCAAACCCAGAGGCAAACCTGAGAGTTTCTATAGCGAATCCTCCTCGAGTTCGTCGTCAGAAAGCGATTCAGACGCCGATGCCGCCGACGCGCCGACGATGGCACAGAAACCACCCTCGCGCTCTACGTCTGGCGTCGCAGAATTGGAGCATGGATTCACAAATTTAATGGACTGAAATTTGTACGTAGATTTCTAGAATTGTCTAAGAATACAAGTGCTAAGAATGCGCTAATGAATGTGTGTTGTTTTTGCTAAGAATACTCTACTTTAGCGCGTCATCGCCCACGCGTCTGACGCGCGCCGACGCCCGCGACGATGCGTCTCAAAAACGCCCGCGAAGGCGCGTGTTCCATAAAGTACCACGGGACGCCCTTTGCGAGTGCGAGTTCACCCGTCCATTCTTCGACTAACCGTTCCGGAATGTTGAATTTCGGCCACCAGGCCGAGGTATCGAATACCCCATAGTGCGCGGGAAACATATCGAGCAAGAAAGAATCGGGAATACCGCCGAGGAAGAGCAAATCCTCTACGACGTATAATAAAATTTCACCGGCGACGTTGAGCGCGATCCACACGCCCAAGCCAATGGCAGCGCGACGCGCCCATCGCCATCGCCAACCACTGCCTTGCTTGAGATACGCTTCTGCCTTGGACATAATTCTGAAATATATTATCATATCACCGCGATTCTCGTCGCCTGGGACGCGAAATCCTTCGCCGACGATGACTTTCTTCTCGCCCCGAGCGATGGTGTGCGAATTCGGTTTAATCGCGAGTTTAATCTCTCGCCCGCTGATGCTTGACGTGGTGATCACGCATCCATTCACCGCCTGACGTGGCTCGAGCGCAATCCACGTCGCAACGTCCCGACCGCCATTAACCCGCTCGAATCTCGCGTGCGTCCGTTCGCGAATAACAAACATGACGCTTTGCAAATCGCTCCCAGTCGCCGCGAATTTCAACTCCATCCCGTCTCGCCATCCTCGATGCACGCGCACAGTAAACACCCGACTTCTCGACACAGCTTTCCGCGTGTGCTCATCGAAACCGACGACGACGACGCCCATGCGCTTGACGCATCCATGAAATAACTCTTCGAGCTCGCATTCGAGCTCGCGCACCACGCACTCGCGCACGCCCAACGCCTCGCAATACATCATCCGCGCCTGCTCCGCCTCGAAGTGGTCGTACGCTCCAGGCGCATCAAACATCGCCATCCCTATCGCGTCGTACTCTTTCCGCGTGTCTGGGTCGCTCAGCACGCTGTATGCGTGTCCGATTTCTTGAAACCGCGCGTTGGCGACGCGTTTGGCTTCGGCGTCCCCGGCGACTTTGTCGGGGTGGTGTGTTCTCGCGAGTTTATGGTACGCCTTGCGGATTTCTGGCGGTGACGCGGATGGCGACAAACCCAAGACGTCGTACAAGTCTCGCCGCGGCGTTGCGCCCGCATCGTCGCCGCGAGACGACGACGAACGCGCCATGTGTGAGACCAATCAAAAAAAATGTGATTCAACTGATGATTGATTAGTCGTCCACGCGACTTCTCGCCGTCGTATCCCCGCCGTCGTATCCCCGAACGCGCACGCAAAGCGCGACTCGCGCGCGCGCACCGTCGCACCGACCGCGTTCGAGGACGATACGAGACGCGAACGCGACAGTGAATGAGGATTAAGATTAATAATCAACACGAGCTCCTCATTCGGTGACGCCTCCCACAGCGAGCTCGGCGCTTCGCTCGCGCCATGAGCAAACAATTCGCATTTCGCCGCCGCGCCTCACGCGCCGTGTTCGCCGAGCTCTACTCGGATGACGACGCAAACGACGATGAGAATTTTCCCGATGGCGTCGTTCCGCCCAGTGCGATCGCCGCGTCGCACGCGGGCTACGACCACGTGCGCATGTCGTTCGCCGAAGCCGAGCACTTTGGAGACGACGTGAAAGGTGCGGTGCGCGAAGGGACGTATTTGGGGATACGGAACGCGATATTAGAGGCGTGGATGGCGACGGGGTGTCGCGAGGCGTTGACGTGCGAATCGACGACGCGCGCGATCGGCGTGGAGGATGTCGCGTTCGGTGCGCGCGTGTTTCGGTATTTGGAACGCGTTGGGGGGATTAATTACGGCGTGTGCGCGCGCGCGTCGACCGAGGCTGCGCAAGGGGAGGCGCCTAAGGAGGATGGTTTGGAGGGCGCGAGCGTCCCGACGACGGCGGAGGTGAAGCGCGCGTTGTGCGAGGTGTTAGAGGTTGCCGATTTAACAGTGGATACGGAGAAGGTTATACGCACAAGATTAGAAGAACGCATTGGGTCGTCGATGAAGGGGTTTAAACTGGTGATTCGTGAGACGATTGATAAGTATTTGGCGGATCCGGCGGCGACGCGAGCCGAGGCCGAGGCGGCGAGCGGGGAGGACGAAGCGACGACGCAGATTGTGGAGATTCCACCCGCCAAGCCGTTTGTGGATGCGCGGCCGACGATCGTGATTGGTGCTGGGCCCGCGGGCTTGGCTGCGGCGAACTTGATTCGCGCGCAAGGGGGCGAGGTTATGATATTGGAGGCGCGGTCCCGCGTCGGCGGTCGCGTGCACACGGATCGCGAGACGTTTAGCGCGCCCGTGGATTTAGGTGCGTCCATCGTCACCGGTGTGAGTGAAGACCCGAAGCGTCGCACTGGTATGCCTTGGCTCGGCGTGCGTGCCGACCCGAGTGGGGTTGTCGCGAAACAGCTCGGATTGCGCTTGGTCGAGCTTCGCGAAGGATGTCCGCTGTACGACACCAAGACGGGTGAGAAAGTATCCAAGGAGATGGATGAAAAAGTGGAGCGAATTCGTGATTTAGTCATGGATGAGGCGCGTTCAAAGGTGGATGCCAACGGAGAGAGCGCCACGGCGGAGAGTTCGTTGGGTGAAGCGTTGAAGGAGGCGACGGAGAATTACTTTCTTCGTCTCGTGCAAGATGACGGCAACGACAGCGACGACAGCGAAACGCACGCAGCCGTTCGCGAAGCCACCGCCGCGCGCACAGGTTTAACAGAACGTCGCTTGCTTGATTGGCACTGGGCCAATCTCGAGTACGGCTGCAGCGCTGGGTTGAATGACATTTCTTTACCGTTTTGGAACCAAGACGAACAATACGGCGGTTTCGGCGGCGCGCACTGCATGGTGGGCGAAGGCTACAGCACAATCATGGCGCGCTTGGCGGAAGGTCTTGACATTCGCATCGATACGCCTGTTACAGAAATCAATCACGACGATAACGGCGTGCGCGTGCGCACGAAGGATGGTCAAGAGATTGAAGGATGCGCCGTCGTCGTCACCATTCCGCTCGGGTGCCTCAAAGCGGGCGACGTCGCGTTCAACCCGCCTCTGGGTGCGAGCAAGTCCAGCGCCGTCCAGCGACTGGGTTTTGGCAATCTGAACAAGGTTGTACTGGAGTTTGACGAAGTGTTCTGGGACGACTCTGTGGATTACTTTGGCTCCGCTATCGATAGCACGGAGAACCGCGGCCGCGGCTTTATGTTTTGGAACTTGAAAAACGTCAGCGGTAAGCCCATGTTGATTTCTTTAATCGCAGGCGAAGCCGCCAAGAGCGCCGAAACAGAAGGCTCGGAATCGATAGTCAAATCTGCATGCGCGACGTTGGCGAGCATTTGCTTCCCAAATGATCCATCAAAGATGCCGCCGTTGAAGCAATCCATCGTCACGCGTTGGCAATCCGACCCGTACGCTCGCGGATCGTACTCCTACGTCGCCGTCGGCTCTAAGGGCTCGCGCGACTACGACGAGCTCGGTAAACCCGAAGGGCGCGTGTTATTTGCGGGCGAGCACACGTGCAAGGAACATCCCGATACCGTTGGTGGCGCCATGCTCACTGGTTGGCGCGCGGCTCGTCAGGCGCTCGCCATCGCGCAAGGCGAAGACGTGCGCACTGAAATATTCGATCTCGAAGAGATGCGCGCAGCAATCGCCAAACGCAACGTCGACGAAGACTACGAGTTGGACGAAGACGAAGACTTGGTTGATCACATGATTGACCGCGCCGAGATGTCACACCGTCGCATGCAAGAGGATTTGCTCGCCGACGCCGGCAAGGAGGAGGCCAAGCGCATTTATCGCATCACATCCGCGGCTGAGTTTGGTGAAAAGCTCGACGTCCCCGCCGCGCTCGCGGCGACGATGGATCGATTGCGCACTGTTCCCGGTCGTCGTGCGTTGATTAATGCATTGCTTGAAGACGTGTCAGCGAGCGACCGTCGAGCATGGGCTCTCAAGTACGGCGGCTTCAAGTTGCTCAACGAATGGTTGATTGAAATCAATGCCCACATCAAGTCCACCGAGGCGTTACTGTTAACGACGAAGATGTTGGAGTTATTGCTACTCGCCCCAGCGGATTTACCCGCACTTCGTTCGAGTGGCATCCCGCGCACGTTGAAGAATCGATTCCAGACTCACGAAAGCGGCCGACTTCGTTTCCTCGCCAAGCAATGCGGGCACAAGTGGATGCGCGCGCTCAGCCGCAAATCAGCGGGCCTACCACCGCTCGAAGAAGATGAAGAAGACGCAAAGAAGACGATGAAAATGCCGCAGCGCAAGAAGCCTGCTGGTTTAGGTGCGGCAGTGCTCTTTGGTGGCGGTAAGGTGATGGAGAGTGTCGAAGACGACGGCGTGGATGTCGCCGGCGACTTGGTCGCCGACAACGTCGAGATAGATTTAGGCAAGACTGAGGCTCAAAAGCGCGCAGAACGCGATGCAGTGATCGCGAAAGCTCAAGATTTACCGGAAGGTCAAGCAGCGATCGCGGCACGCATCGCTGCGGATCGTGCGAAAGAAACGGTCGAAGCTGCGATGCGCGCGGCGGAGGAGGCGCAACGCATCGCTCGCGAAGCCGAGTTGAGCGCCACGGCGGGTATTCGCATCTCCAAGAAGGATGTCATCTCATCGTTTGACGATTTTAGCAACGCAGCGGGTAAAAAGCGCGAACGTGCCAAGGAAAAGAGTAAGAAGCGTAAAGTTGGTGATGATGAGGACGACGAGGACGACGAGGACGCCGCGCCGAGCGTCTCCTTGGATGAATACCAAGCGCGCATTAGAAAACAAGTCCGTGCGTATGTTCATCAGCAGCTCGCGGAGAAGCGCGAACGCGACATCGTCAGTAAAGCTGAATGCAAAAAGATTGAGGAGAAAGTCGTGGAGAAGATTCTCGAAAATTCCTCCGGCGTCAACGATACGGACAAGGCGTTCATGACGAGCAAACGCAAGGAGAAAATTAAATCCCTAGTCTCCGCGTATTGCTCATCCACGATCAAGGCTCGTGGGAACAAAAAGAGCAAGAACGCGGCAAACTAACACCAACATCATTGTCATAGAAGAGTCAACGCTCGTTGCAATACTACAGTTTCGCATTCGTACTCGCTTTTTCGTGTTTACAACCGCACACGCCGACTCGCGCGTGTCGTACGCTTCAATCATGCAAGGGTTCAGCGGCGCGGTGAAGATAGCCCCAGACGCACTGAACGATTACATTGCTCCATCGCAAGACTGCGTCGTCGCCTTGGACGGCTCGAAGGTGGCGCTTTCGCTCGCCGACGCCGACGTCGCCGTCGCTCCAGCCACCGGTGAGCTCATCACCTCCCGCCGTCGGCGTCAGCCCCCGAGCGCGCCCGTCGTGCCCGCACCCGATGAACCCGCGCGTACGTTTACGCCCACACACACCACGGGTGCGCAAGACGCCATCAAGGTGTCCTTGAGCGACTGTCTCGCGTGCAGCGGCTGCGTCACCAGCGCCGAAAGCGTGCTCCTCGAGCAACAGTCCGTCGACGAATGTCTCGCCGCGTGCGCGCGCTGCGCCGATAACCCGCACACGCACGCTGTCGTGGTGTCCATCAGCGCACAATCGCGCGCGAGCTTGTGCGCGGCGTACGGGATGTCTGATGAAGCGGTCGCTCGGGCGTTGAGCGGGACGTTCAAGTCCAAGCTGGGCGCGGCGCGCGTATACGACACCTCGTACGCGCGTGATGTGAGTCTCGCCGAGACGTATGCAGAATTTAGCGAACGTATGAGAGATGTATCCGTGCCCGCGCCAATGCTCGCGAGCGCGTGTCCAGGGTGGGTGTGCTACGCGGAAAAGACACACGGGGAGCTGGCGTTGCCGCACATGTCGACGACCAAGAGTCCCCAACAAATCATGGGGACATTCGTCAAGACCGCGGTGGCGAGAGATTTAGGCGTGGATGGGAGACATGTGTATCACATTAGCGTGATGCCGTGTTATGATAAGAAGCTCGAGGCGAGTCGAGAGGATTTTGTGCGCGATGGAGTCAAGGATGTGGACGTGGTGCTGACGACGGGTGAAGCGAGCGCGCTGTTTGAACGTCTTGGGATGTGTCATTTACGCGACGCACCGACGGCGCCGATGGATTCATGGGCGACTGTCAATACGCCGGCGCCAGAGAGCGTGCACGCGGCACCGGTGGTGTCGAGTTCAGGGGCGTATGCGGAGTATGTGTTTCGTCGATGGGCGGCGGAGGCGCACGGCGTCGACGTCGGGGACATTGAATGGGTCAAATTACGCAACGCAGACATGCGAGAGGCGGTGTTGACAGTGAACGGTGATGTTGTTTTACGAATAGCGGTGGCGTATGGGTTTAGAAACATTCAAAATATGGTGCGAAGCCTAAAGATGAAAAAGAGTCCGTACGCGTTTGTCGAAGTCATGGCGTGTCCGTCTGGATGCTTGAACGGCGGCGGTCAAATTCCCGCGCGTGAAGGCATGTCGAATAAAGATCTCGTCGATGCGCTGGATGAACATTATCGAGATGTTGCGCGCACGCGAGCCGTAGCGGACGTGGGTACGCTTTATCGTGAATGGATAGGTGGCGAGCCCGGTTCGGCGGCGGCGAGGGACGCGTTGCGAACGCGTTATCACGCGCGTAAACAAACCGTCGGCGTGGTACAAATCAACAACTGGTAGCAAATAAAAAATGACTAGGTAGTACATGACTAGTGACTATAGCGTAGCGTTGTCTTCTAAAATAATTATGCTAAACTTTGCGAGGACGCGGGCGAATTTCAAGCTCGATGGATTCCGGACGCAACGTGATGAGCGCCTTTGGTTTCGGCGGACCAGAATTCGGAGGTAGGCGCATCTCGCACGCGCTGCACACCATGCCGAGCAACAACACGCTTTCAAGCATGGCAAACCCAGTGCCGATGCAAACTCGTGCGCCGCCGCCGAAAGGAAAGTACGCGTCGTTGGGTCCTAAGTTTTTCAACGCGTCGCGGGCGAGCGCGCCGTCGGAATACGGACTTTGCACCAACCATCGCTCGGGCCTGAACGCCACTGGATCATTCCAATATTTTGGATCACGTTGGATCAAATACGGCGCCACGAGCACGGTCGTGCCTTTGGTCACACGCACGCCCGGGCGCAGTTCAACGTCCCTAGCCGCGCATCGGCCGACCATGTACGCTGGCGGTCGGATGCGAAGCGTCTCTAGCACGCACGCCTCCGTGTACGGAAGTTTGCTGAAGTCGCCTGCATCGAGCGTAGACCCAGTACCTTTAATGCGCAGTACTTCGCGTACTTCATCGGCGATGCGATCGCCCACATTCGGATGCTCGGCGACGAGCGCGCACGCCCAGGAGAGCAAAATCGCGCTCGTCTCCTGCCCAGCCACCATGAGCGTCATGAGCTCATCACGCAGCGCTTTATCCGTCATGCCGCCGCCATCACCAACGCCATCAACACTCCCGTCGCCTTCATCCGTCGCGCGCAACAATCGATCGAGCAAGTCTAAGCTTTCGTTTTCTTCGCCTCGAGCCTTCGCTCGTCGCCGCTTGGCGATGATCCCGTACACCTCTTCGTCCAGTCTTTTCACCGCTTCATTGTATCGCACGTTATCAAACGTAGGCGCCCACTCAGGAATTATCATCCCCGTCGCCGCACGACGTCCAAAAAATTCAAAACTATCCTTTATCGCGCGATTAATCGTCGCCGCTCTCGCGCCTTCGACGTCGGCGCCAAACAACGCTCGAGCTACGATTTCCAATGTCGCGTCATTAAAATCCGCATACACATCCCTCACCCCTCGCCTCGACCAATCACGCGCGATTATTTTCGCACCAACATCCACCATGCACTTCGCATATGTCTCCACCGCGGCTTTACGAAACGCAGGATTACTCAAACGTCGTTGTCTCGCCCACGTCTCGCCGTCGCTCACCAACAACCCGTTCCCCGCCAGCGACGACCCAGGAAAAAACGCCGTACCCTCCTTCTGAAACTCCGGCACGCCATCAACAGCGTCACACATCAGCACCTTTTTCGCCAGCGCTGGAGAACTCACGAGCACGACGCGCGCGTTGGCGAGACGTAGCCCGACGGCGTCGCCGTACGTCGCCGACGCATCCTCCAGAAACATCAGTGGGTCATACCCGAGTTCAAGCGCCACGTCCTCGCGCGGACCGGCGGGGAAACCATCGTACGACGCACGCGCATCGTCGTTCCCGGCGTTTAAGACGTCAGCGACGGTGCCTCCGATCGTGCGAAGCGCGCGAGCCGCGAGCTTGGCGATGAAATCATCGGCGGAATCGTCCGCGCGCGCAATCGTTCGCATTCGACGCGCCGTCGTCGACGTCGCGCGGTGCGAGACACGCCTCACGCGTTGGATGCACGCGTCGGCGCGCGCGCGCGACGTCGTCATCGTCGTCGTCGTCGTCCGCCGGGCGCGCGAGCGCGTGTGAGGCTTGGATGAGGATGCGCCTGCGCGTCACAACAGCGCACGCACGACACCCACCGTCGTCGATCGATCGATTCCATCGCGCGAAACACAACGAAAGACATCGACTCAAGGCTCCCACGCGCGCGTTCATGGGGTTCCTCGGCGGTTTATTCGCGGGAAAGTCTTCGACGAAGTCATCATCGACCGCGCACGCATCGTGCGTGAAAGCGTCGTCGAACGCGGCGGGAAGCGCGCACGCGTGCGGCTCGAGCGGCTCGGCGTGTCCGTGGAAGGATTGCCGGTGCGGTCCTGGGTGCAAGTGCGGGGCGAATTGCCGGTGCGGGAGCGTGAAGCGGTAGAGCGTTGATTTGGATAAGGATTGATCGATCGGTTTGGCGTTGGGCTCAACTTGAAATGGAGGCTCGACGCGGTGCGCGCACGCGCGCATTCGTGCGGAGATGCATTGGGAAGCTTAATTTACCAGTGATTTTGGTGCTTATAGTGTATGCGTACGTGTATAAGATGACGATGCGGTACGGTTTCGGCGAACGTTCGCCGGCGTCGAGCGGGCAACCGGGCGCGTTCGCCGAGGGAATTTTCGTGATTACCGCCGGTTTGGGGTGGGTCATGTACGCGTGCACGGTGTTGAGAGACCCGGGCAAAGTGCCATCGGACTATGCGCCGTGCGTCGAGAGCGGTGGTGGCGGTGGTAGCGGGGAGATGTTTGTGGAAACCAAACGTAAGGGTGGCGGACACAGATTTTGTCAAAAGTGCGAGCGGCATAAACCGCCTCGCACGCATCACTGTCGCGTGTGCAAGCGATGCGTGCTGCGCATGGATCACCACTGCGTGTGGGTGAACAATTGCGTGGGGCATTATAATTATAAGAGCTTCTTCTTGTTTCTGGCGTACACGACGCTGGCGTTGGCGCAGGCGGTGTATCACCTCGGGACGTTTTCTCGAGATGAAATTTTTAGCCCCCACGGCTCTGCTGTGGACGATTTCATGACCACGTCTTTAGTGACGACGTCTTTATGTTTGGCTTTGGCGCTCACGGTGGCGATTGCTTTGCTATTTTTGTGGCACGTGCGACTCGTCGTGAATAACAAAACCACCATTGAACACTACGAAGGCGTGCGTTCCAAGTACAACAACATCCCGCACGTCATCGAGCACCCGTACTCGCTCGGCGTGCACGCTAATGTGCGGGAAATATTAGGTCGTAACGCGATATTGTGGTGCACGCCAGGGTGTAAAATCTCAGGCGACGGCACGCGATTCACGTCGATATTAGAAATGAGCCGCGGCGGTTCCTCCGTCGTGGCGCCGACTCGTTCCGCAGTCATTTGATGGAACGACACAGAAAAACAATATAAACACACAAACAACCCATGTTATTATTGAAGATATAGAACGTATCGTTATTCATCACGCGAAACGTGACTCACGAGCCATCCGCGCGCGCCGGCGGTTGTCACTGCGCGAAGCGCCGCCATGAAGCTCATCCTCACCCTCATCCTCGCCCTCGCCTCCGTCGCACGTGGCGCCGAGAGCGACGCTGCGGCGACGTACACATTCCCTCCAGACTTACGCGCGGTGCGTTGCGCGCGATGCTCGAGACCCGACGCTCGAGAACTCGTTCGTGTTGCATCTCGTTGACACTGACGGTAATCTTCTTTCGCTCACACAGGCTCTCGACCGCGTGGACGTGACGAGATGCGCGCAACACAAGGCTGGACATCGCCGTGCGAACTCGGTGGGCGTGGAACTGCTCAAGCGCGACGCACTGGACGACGCGCTCGCGTGCTTTGTCGCGTCGCTGCGACACAAGATGGATTTTCCACCCGCGTTGTACGGCGTCGGTGAAACCTTTGCGCGCCGCGCGAGCGGGAGTGGATTTGAACTCGCAAAGTTGAGCTACGAAGGCGCGCTGAGCATCTGGCCGCATTACGTCGACGCGCACATTGCGCTCGGGGATGCGTGGAGCCGAATCAGAGGCGATAGAGTGCGCGCCGAGACGCACTACAAACGCGCCGTGGACCTGCGTCCTCGCGACGCGCTGAGCTGGGAAGCGCTCGCGAATAACCAACGCGAACGCGGTGCGCATGCGTTATCGATAGAGACGTATACGCGCGCGATTGATAGCATTGGGAATGGGAGCGCTGGGTTGTTATACGGTTTCGCCAGGACGCTGCGGGCGAGCGGCAAGTACGACGAGTGCGTGCAAAAGTGCAACAAGGCGCTGGATATCGCGAGCGAATACGGACAAGCGTGGCATTTATTAGCACTATGCTCGCTGGATGCCGCGGGAGGTCATCGGGCGTCCGATGCGGATGTGGAGATGTACTTTCAAAAGGCGGTGGCGCTCGAGCCTGAATTCGCGGCGCATCACGTGGATTTAGCGTGGCATATGTATAACATCAGCGCTGGGGAGCGCATCGATGCCGCGCGCGATGTCATCGCGGCTGGCAAAAAGGCCGAGCTATATGCTGACGAGCGAGGGGTGTTTGAGACACTCGCGCAGGCGTTTGCGTCGTCTACGAAGGCGCAACCGCGCGACGAGTTGTAACGAATGCAATTCTAGTACCGTTAGCTTACAATTTTATACGTACAGCGCTTCGCTCTATACACAAACAACATTATCAACCTAATCGTGCGTTGATGTTGTCTGGACTACCTTTATTTCCTTCGTTACCGCTTCGTCGAGCGCCAGATCCCCACATTGGGTTTACGTCGACTGGTGGTTTTTCATCCCGCGGCGGCGGTTTCGCGTACGGCTTTGAGTCGCGTCCGCGTTTCTTGTCGCGTCTTCGACTCGGACCACCGCCACTGTGACCGCCATCGTCATTGTTCATCACATGTGTCCACTTACACGAATCTCCACGCGCGCATCGGCCGACGCTGAAATCGAAACAACGGTTGGGCCGCGTCTCGCGTCGACCGTTGACAAGATTGTTCAACGCTCTCTTGGCTTCTCCGCGCGCGCGGGGACTGTGGCTATACACCAACAACAACTCTTCATCTTGTTTATCCGCGGGAATATTGATGACGTACACGCCGTGTTGCGTCTCAATACCTCGAAGATTTTCGCCACCCTTGCCTAAAATGTCCCGCATCTCCTTCCCCGACGACGCGCGAAACACCGTGACGTCGGTGCGATCTTTATACGATACATGCTCTGGAAGCGTGCCCTTGAGCTTCTTCATGAGCCATTTGACATAGTCCCAGCATCGCGCGCGTTCGTCGCGATCACCTGCCATGATGCCTAGGTTGCCAACGTATTCGAGGCTCGCCCCAGACGCGGCGGCTATTTTTTTCCTCGTTGATCCCTGTGAGCGTAAGAAGAACGTCAGTACGTTGGGTGAAACGTTAAAAGAACGAAAATTCAAGGCATTGTAAGATGTACGGGTAGACAAGTAAGCGTTCACACGCTGGACGGCATACTGGCCCACAGCGGCGAGACAGAAAACACCCGCATATTTCAGACAGAATTTATTGTTCGCGTGAGAGATAGCTTGAGTGATCTAACGCCCGACATGGGTATGCCCCGGGCGGATCTACTCGACACGCGCAAAAGCAAAAAAACAAAACAAATAGAAGGGGGAGAAACGTGCGAGGTGACGAAAACAACGTACCTGTGCGCCCACGGCGAATGAAAGCTCTTGTCCGTTTGCGAATGGAAACACATCGAATCCCCAGCCGTCGCCCAAGCCATCGCCCGCTTGTTCAAACTTCATCATGAGTTTGCCTTGACCATCGACATAGGTACCGGGTTCCTTCTTCTCCACCGCGCTCATCACCGATAACTCCGCCGCACGACGCGACTTGCGCGGACCGCAAATGATGAGCTTTTCAGGCGCGTCTTCGGGATCCGTCGTCGGTTTGCCAAAGAACATCAAAGTGCCGCTATCGCCTTCAATTCGTCGCAACCCTTGACCACCTTTACCGGTGACGTATGCCGTGCACGATGCAGGAATTTCCATCACGCTCACATCATCTCGCGGCGTGCTTAAATCAACCGTTATTTTCCCCACACGTTGCCGCAAAACCCACTCGACGTACTGTTTCGCCCTCGCCCTCGTGTTCAAGTCACCGAAAATCTCTATTCGCTGCTCGTTTCCGGGATTGTTCGGATCAACAGGGTTTACTTCAATTCTTGCTCCGCTCACGCGCGCAACCTTGGCCTTGGTGCTGCCTTTGGAGCCGATCAAGAAGCGCGCGTCTTCGCTTGACACGTCGATGCTCTCCACGTTGACTCTCAACGTCGGCTTACCCGCGCTCACGGACGCATCCATGCTCGCGACGGCAGATGCATCTCCACCGTAGTCGCGCTCTGGACTCGGCGTGCGCTGCCGTCCGCCTTCGTCGTCGATCATAGAGGACATACTTTACGCGCCGACGCGCGCGGGGGATCTCAGAGGAAGCCCTAGCACTCGCGCGCCCGGTTTCTCACCGACGTCGCGGCGAAATGCGTTCGCGCGCGCGCGGTGATACGTCCAGTGACGTCTACCACGCGCGCGCGCGAGCTTGCGCGCGTGATCGCGCGGACCGTGCGGCTCGGAGTGAGGAGCTGACGCAGCCGGCGCAGCTCTAACCGCGGCGACGCGAGACACGGCTCGGTATATGCTGCATTCTCTGCTGAAGACGCGAGTTCATCCAGTGATGTAATAATCGAGCTCATCCACGCCCTTATTTAATTCGTGCGTGTTAATTTCTTCCCAAGGCACGAACACGAGGGTGTTTAAACCGCGATTTGAGTTGCGCACGGCGCTCGAGCCGTCGTAGGCGTCCGCGGGGACGACGCCCAATGTTCGTCTATACATGTGCTCTTCATCATCAATTTCGATCCAATTTTCTTCGCTAGGTATAGGAACTGGTTCTTCGTCATCAACGAGACAGATTTTGACGACATCGAGGCGATTACTCGCGCCAGGTTTGGTTTCTCGTAGCCGCGTGAAGAAGTGCGTGGACGTCGTCGACGTGGCGTTAATTCGCAGCACCTCGCAATGCACGCGATTTTCACCGTCAATCGAGTAACATCCGTGTAAAGTCCCTCCATCTTTCGCCGCTAATGCTAAATCCTTGAACAACTTGCCCTCGTGTCGGATCGTTTTCGGGCTCGTCTTGCACAGAAACGCCGAACCTCGACCAGGTAAAAAGCGAAAGTACCTGTAATAACACACCAAATGAACAGGAACGCTGTCCGTCGGCGTCTTCGTCCCAGGCTTGATGTATGTATTTCTGCTGCAGTATATGCCGTCCGTGCGCAAGCGCAGGCGCAACTTCCACATGTATCTATATGAGCCGCCAAAGCGTTCGGCGCACGTCTTCGCCGTCTCGCGTGGCTCCTCCCTATGCGCGAACGCTTCGAAACAAAACGTGCGCCAGATGGTTTCAGCTCTGGAAACGAATGCGTTGAATGCGCGACACGTGCACGCGAGGCGGGCGAATGCGCGTGGACCCGCGTAGTGAGCGACGACCGAAAGGATGTCTGCGCCCAAGGCTTCGAGCACGGCGGGGACTTCGCACGGCGCGCGCCGACGGTCGTACAGTTCGAGCCATGGTCGCCAAAACAATTGCGTGTTTATGTGCGCGACTATCGCGACGCCGGCGGACATGGCCGCGACGCCGTGAAGTGAGGAGGTGGCGCGGCGCGACGACGAGCGCAAAGTGGATATAGCGTAGCGTCGACGGATGGACAATCGATGTTTGGTTTTAATATTGATGCGATTACGCATAAACTAGCTACATTGTCAACGCAAAACGAGAAGAACTTCGCATGATTACTGCTTCATGGGGTCAAACGCCGCGAAGGCTTCGGTGAATGCTGCCGTACGCGCGGTTTCGGCGTCTTCGTCCTGCATGCATGTCTGCCAGTTGGCTCGTTCAGGCGCTTTAATCAAATGCGAAATCACCTCGCGGCCGAGTTGCATCCAATGCTTCTCGCCTTTATTGATTGTTTGGATCAGAATCGAGCCGCACGGGAGGTGCACGGCGTAGTATTCGCCTTCGTCTGCGATGGCTTTGATGGCGGCTTGCGCCTCGGCGGCGGATGCCGGCGGATCAATCTTGGTCCACGCAAAGTCTAATTTCTTCGCGGCTTGCTTGAAAATCTTTTCCGCCAGCGCCGCGCGGTCATCGTCTACTGGTATGCAGTTCATGTGACAGTGGTTACCGCCTTTATTGCGTAATTCTAAATGACGCTCAAAGACGACTACCTTTTGCTGTTTTGTCTCGGCGTACATGCGCAACGCCTGCAGGTACTTCCATATTTCTTCCGCCGCCGATTGAGGAAGTGACACGAACGATGGCAAGTGCTCAACAGGAATAAGCTGACAGTGTTCAGCGGTGAGCCCACCTTTATCCATGCTCATGAAGCACTCACCGCTGATGCTCGCCACCAGATGCAAGTCTTTTTCATTCGACAAGCAAAACCAGCACCCTTGCGGCGGTGCGCGCGGTTGACGTTCTTTACGTTCATTGGCCATCTCGACGGCAATATCACGGCCGAAAAATGAGGCGTTATTGCGTTCAAGCGCAGCTTGCGCACCTTCCACAGTCTTGAAAGCCACGTGACAAAATCCTCGGCTTTGTCCATTCTCTGGTTTGGTCGCCAAACGTACGTCTAATAATTCTCCACACTCGCCGAAAAACTCTGCAATTGCGCCTTCATCAGCTTTGTAGTTCAAATTCCTCACGAAGACGGTTTTGTCTGGATCGCCGACGACGGGCCGCTGCGGCGGCGGTTTCGGCTTTTTAGCCGCATCGTCTCGCCAATCCGGCTGCAATTCATCGGCACGACGTTTGGTACCGGCTTGCACGAGATACGGATTTGGACCAGAATCAGGAGGAATTTTACACAGCAGCGCGCGATCGATGGTTGAGCCGGGTTCAATTTTCAACGCGTGCATCCACTTTTCGCTGTCTTCATTCGCGCAGCCGGCGAGGTTGATAAATCTCGTCACCCAGGGCGACGAGCTCGGATCAGATTTCGCATTGATGTATGGCTCTCGCTCAAAAAAGAATGGTTGCGATCCTGCGAAATGATACCGCGGCGAAAGCGCCAACGCCAAAGCGCGAGCGACTGGGCTCCCGGTGGAGCTCGCGCTCTTCGCCTCGCGCCCAATTTCTCTACCATGCACCTCTAACGTCCCCGCGGGCCAATCCCGACAAAGTAAAATATCAATCACATCTCGTTTCTTCATCTCGTCAAAGCACTCTTTCATTTCCCGCACGTCGTCTTCGGTAACTTCGCCGTTTGTCTTGGCGCACGACTTGCCCAAAGCGCTCGCATCCTCGTACGACAGCGCGTCGTACCGTCCCGCCACCGCCGCCACTTTCACGCCGCCAAACAAATCATACACCATTGACTTATCCAACATGAACACGTTCGGGGCGATTTCGATGCCAGTGTACGAGGACCCACTCGAGCCGTCGCCGCGTTGAGCCGTCGCAGCGGCGCGCGAATGCGCGTACTCTAAACCTTCTGCACCATCCGCATCGACAAAGTACGTCGGCACGGGCACGGTTTTCGCACCGTCAATGTACGGTTGCATGGCCTGAGCGGCCTCTGTTCCGGGAAAGATGCGACCGGCGACGAGAACGCCATCGAATGGTCCTGCGTTAGGATTGCCGTGTACTGTGGCAACTCTCGCGACGAGCGCATCGAACGTGTCGCGCGCATCGCCGGCGACGATGATTCTCCGCGGTGGAAGCGCGGCGTCTGTCGCTGCGTCACCCATGGGTGTTGAACGCGCGCACGCGAGCGAAAGTGTGAGGCGGCGCGACGGCGCGCGACGGCTGTTTGCCGGCTAGTTGTTCGTGGAAACAGAAACAGAAACAGATTACAAGAAGAGCTAAAAATGCACGTAAGAGAGCATTACTGACTGAGCCATTTCACGGCGGCGGCGATCCATCGCCCTTCGCGACCGATATCGTCGGCTTCAAATCCCGTGAGCACATCGTGCGCGACGCCGCAGTCGGCGAGGTGCTCAGCGAAATCCTCAAGCTCTGCGCGAGTTTTATTCCCCGGCAGCAGCGCCACGCGCGCGCGCGGATGCGAGTTCAACTGTTTAAGCGTCCACGGGTCTTCGACGAGGTGACCGGCGGCGTAGGGCGCGTAATCGCTATCATTTGGGAAGGCGACGTCAAACGAACCCCATCGAGCGCCGCGTTCGAGCGGCTCGGCGCCCCACTCACGTTCGATGCTCTTGTACCCAGCTAAAACCGGCGCATCTGCCGCTACGACGCGATCAAACGTCAACGGGTATCGTAAAAACGTCGTCAACGCCCCATATCCACCAGTGCCGTAGCCTAATAACGACATCGACCCGACGTTGTGCGCCGCTCTAAAGTGCGGTAACACAACCTTCATCAAATAACTTTCATGATTGCTCGTCGCCGAATCGTTCAACCACGTCGGAGTGTTGAACACAACTTCTACTAAAATAACTTGGCATTCGTCGTTCCACTTTGTTTTCGCGATGCTCGCACTGAGACTCGCCTTACCGTCCCGCGGCCCGAACCCCGCTTCGCCCGGGACGCACACCACGCACGGGTACGGCTCTGCGCGCTTCGCATCATACCCTTTCGGAAGTGTCACTCGGTATCGACCGGGCGCAGCGACTTTACTTTGCGGGTCATACGCGTAGGATGCGGGAAAATTCACGTGGTATTCCTCGAGCACGTCAAATCTGTGTTTACGTGAAAAAGCGCAATCACCGTCAGTCGTCGCGCGACTCGCTTTACACCTCACGCTCACGTTGTACACGTCCTCTCGCATCGCACAGCACACGGTATTGACGAAAACATACCTCGAATACTCCTCGCTCTCCTCGTACACGTGCACTTGTCGACTATTCGAGTTCCCGGGGACGAAATCTGTGCTGTCCTGTGCGGCGCTTTGAGCCGCCACTTGCATTCGTGAGCTACGGCGTAACGCGCGCGCGCGCGGCGCGCGAACGCTCGTTCGCGCGGTCGAGGTGATGGAACACGCGTGCATGAGGGCTTGAGGGGCACTTGCCGAGGGTTCGAGCACCGCCGACGCGTGCGGGGTTGTGGGGCACGCGGACGCCGAGGGTTTAACATGACGCAAGCGAGCGTTCCAATTACAAGGCGTATTTTACATTGAGAATAACGATCTTCGGCGACCGCTCGGTGCAGCGGCAATCACGTCGTCATCCGTGCTCGCGACGATAACGGTGTCGACGCCCGAATCGGCGTTGGCGGGGTCCGCATTGGCCCCGCGCGGAACGACGGCGAGGATGAATTTGCCGTCTGGCGACGCTTCGATGCGATTCACGCCTGATAACGCGTCACTGGCGAGTTTATCCTTGACTACTGGACGTTCGACGTCACGAACATCGACAACGACGATTGCGCCGGCGTCGCTCGCGGCGATGTACGCGTCATCGCCGAAGACGCTCACATCAGACGCGCCTCGCAAGTCTTCGTGCGCGTGCGGCGACCAATCCAACCAATCTTCGCGATCACCACCAGCATGCATGCCGACGATGAATAGCGGGGCGCCAAATTCACTAGAGTCCAATATCGATAGCGTACCGCCTTTCATTTGCGACGAAACAACGTAGGTGTACGTTCGAGACTTTCCGTCATCCACGCCCACGCACGAACCCACCGCTCCGTCTAACCGACTATCCTTCACGCTCCCGACTAATTGCAACGTCCCAGCTTCGCTATACTTTAGCGTCGTCACTCTTCGCGACGTTCCACTCGTCACGCGAATCGTCTGTCGATCAACGACGCCTTTGGTGACTTCGCGGACGCTGCTGAGCTGGTAGTTACCACGCGCCTCGGGCGCGCGCTTCTCGTGCACGTCTAGAGATACCGCAACCACGCGCGAGTGAACCTCTGCAGCGACGAACGCCAAACTACGATCTACGACGACCACTGAACGCGCTCCAGCGATGCGCTTTTCGTTTGCGAGCGTAAATAGACGCTTCGCGCGCGTCGGTTCAACGCCGTACGTCGCAAACGTGTTTGAACCCGCGCACACAATCGCCAAGCGCGTCGCACTCGACCACACCGACGTGGTGTTCGCTTTGTATAACGACAATGCATCACATGGTCCAATGTCCGAGAGATCGTCCAACGGCGTCACGCTCGGCGTCCCGCGCAAGGTGATGGCGGAGAGGGTGTTCGCGCCCACGACGTAGGCGACGTCGCCGCCGTCGTACGCAAAGGCGCGCGCATCAACCGCGAGCGCAGGTCCAATTTGCGTCAACGGCGCTGCGCTACATGCGCGAAACGTCCACGCGAGCGCGCACGCGAAGATATAATACACCGTCGTCATCTGCGTCATGGTGTGGAGGTTCAAACTGAAAAAATAACAACTCTGTTGAATAATAACCGACACGCGCGCTTTCGGTGTCGCAATCATGATAACGCCACAGCGCGATCAACGGACGAATTTACGCATCCCGGCGCATTTTCCGAACGAGATTGGGCTCTGTGTAGTTCACGCGCATCCCTCGCGAGGGCCGCGATGCGTCCCGCCGCGGCGGCGAAGCTTTCCAAATTTGTGGCTTTGACGCCGGTAACGCGGCGACGATATCCTTCGGTGACGATACCGGCGCGCGTTCGGGCGAGAGCGTGCACACATGGTCGATCGGTGTCTTAATGTCTGCACTGCTTTCACTCGTACCGGTGCTTGACGGCGACGACGGCGACGACGACGGCGACGAAGCCAAAGCCAAATCGAGGCCTGACGAACGCGGATCGTCGTCGCTCAGTGTCGTCGTCGCAGCTGTCGTATGCGAATCCTCCGAACGACTCGCACGAGTGGCGCGTTCGCACATTTCAACGTCTTCGCGTCGTAGTTTCACCTTGAGGCTCGGTTCGGCGTAATTAATCTGTTTCAACGCGTGTCGCGCGCGAAGCGCTCGAATCGCAATCGATCCCGTCGGCGAACCGCGAATCGCAATCTCTTCCGACTTCACCTTGACTTCTCTCGCTCGAGCATCGCGCGCCGCATCACGCACGCGCTGTGCATGTAAATCCACTTCCACCGCGCGAAGAGCGCGTAAAATCTCCGCCGCATCAATCATCGTAAAGTCGTCGTCCGCGTCTGAATCGGCGCGCACGTCCAACGTTTCCGTCTCCGTCATCGTCATCTTTCCACTCGCCGACCGCGCTCGCTCGCGCCCACGCCCATTCGCGAGCTCGCACTCCAACGCCCGCACGCGCGCGCGTAACGCCCCAACCTCGCGCGTCGTCGCATCTAAAGCCGCGCGCGTCGTCTCCATCGCCCGCGTCGCGTCGCGCTCCGCGAGTGCCCACAACACCTTCTCCCCCTCGAATTGTCGTCGAACCACGCCGAGCGCCGCGGCGAGCGCGCGCTCAGACGCCACCGCCGCATCCGCGCGCGCATTCGCGGCGTTCGTCGACGCGCGAAGCTGTGCGAACGACGCGCATCGGCGCGTTTTCGTCGTCAGTCATCCAGCTCGCGGTGCACAGATTCGTTCGCATCGTCGTCGCACCTGCGTGTTCGCCTTGGCGAGCTCGGCGTTGACGGCGGCGAAGCGCGCGGTGAGGGTTTTAGACGACGTCTTCGCGCGCGCCGCGTCCGCGGGCATCGCGCGCGCGAGTCTGGAGGCGCAAACGCGCGACGTGGGCACGGGCGATGCGCGATCGACATTCGGCATTCGTACGCGCGCGCGTACGCGAGCGACGGACGCGACGGACGCGACGGACGCGCGGCGGTGACTCGGCGACGCGACGTTCGACGCGTGCGTGCGCACGCAACCGGCGTTCGCGTGCGCGCACGGGGGGTCGTGGTCGTAGAGATTAGCGATGGATAGAGCGATGACGATGGCATCGCGACTCGCGCCGGCGTCGGTATCGTCGTCGTCGACGCGCGCCGTCGCGCGTTCGGGTCGTCGGGCGACGCACCTCTCGCGCACGCCACGGGTGACGCGCGCCAAGGGCGCCAAAGACGATGACGACGCGCGGCAAGGCGCACAAGATGGGAAACGGGATTGGGACGGCGCGTGGGACGCGTTCAAGCGCGACTTTGTCGGCTCGGATGCGAAAATGCCGAGCGATTACGTCGATATGAGCTTTAAATCGAGCAGGTACGATTGTCTTACGACAACATCTCGCACGCACTCGCGCGCGTGAACGCACTCGAGAGACTGACGACGCGGTCGTACGCACGCAGACGCGCGCCCGACGCCGACGCCAAGGATCGCATTCGCGCCGACGAAGATTTAGTCTTAAACTGGTGGACGTCCCCTACATTCGCCGTCGCGGGCGTCGGTGCGGCGGCTTTACTTTTATTTTTATTCGTCGTCGTCATTGGGCCGCCGCCGAGCGATGGACGATGCACTTTACCGTGGTGTTGAAGACGTCTGGACGAACCCGCGCCCGGCGGACGCCCGCGCGCGCGTACGCCACTCGCGCCTCTTCCACCGCGTCTTCCGCCGCGAACGCGCGTGCAGCGCCTGCATGCGATTGTCACTGCAGGCGATGCGTGCGTTCCCGCGCGCCATCGCCCCCCGACGCCTCGCGCGCGCGCGCGCGGCGTCGGGTGTACGACGCCGTTCGCGTGCCACGTCAGATTCAACGACCGCTCCCGCGAAATATCTTCTCATAGTATAATACATAAACCCTCTATTTATCTTTACGATTTTCCACCATGTTCACTTTTCGCCCACGCCGTCGCATCGCCGTCGCGCGCATCGCCGCATACGACGCCGCGCGACGTCGCTCGATCGCATCGCGCGCGCCACGCGCACTCGAGCGTTTTTCGCGCATCGCATTCACCGCTCGCTGAGCTCGGCGTCACGCGCGACGCGACGCGAGACGCGCGAACGCGGGGCGAGGGGCGATTAGGTAATCGGTCGCGAGCGCTCGTGGGGTGACGATTTCGAGCACTTTGCGCGCCGTGGACGACGCGTGCGCGCGACGTCAGAGCCTTTGCGCGTGGCGGGACGACGCATACGCGTCAGGGGTACGCGTGGCGCGCGCGAAAGGCGAGTGCAGGCGCGCGCGGGGTGCTGGACGGCGGGTAATCAGTGGACATGATGCACACGCGAGAGCGCGTCGGTCGAGACGCGAGCGCGGACGCGCGCGACCGCGGATCGACGAGGAGTTCGTCTGCGCGGTCGAGTAAGACATTGAAAGCGTCACCGAGTGAGAGTGAAGTGGGTGATACGGCGCGAGAGGATGGTGGTGGTGGTGGTGGTGGTGATGGACCGCAAGGGAGCGACGGCGGGAGTAAATCGCCGAGCGAGAATGAATCCGAGGCGTCGGGCAAGTCGCGACACGTTTCGGTGAAAGATTTGGTGACGAATTTGAAGGCACAGGCGCGTAGACATGATTCAAGAACGTCGCCGTATCGCGGTGTATCGTTATTGCGTCAAACTGGAAAATATCACGCGCAAATTAACGTGCAAAGGAAACAGATTCATTTGGGTTTCTTTTTCAGCGAGGAGGAGGCGGCGCGGGCGTACGACAGGGCGGCGATATTCAAAGCTTCCGTGGAAGGTGGAGTGATATGTACGAATATGGATATTAATGAGTACAGAGATGAGATCCCAGCCTTGCAGAGCATGACGCAACCCGAGCTTTTACAAATGTTGCACGCGATGAAGTTGAAGTCAAACGAAAAGCAAGCGCCGCCGTCGCCGCGCAAAATGCCAAAAGCACCGGCGCGGACGAGCACGAACGCCAAGATGGAACGCAAGGCAGGAATCGTTCTTCCGCCACCACCTCCAGCGATGAAAGTTGAAAAACGTTCATCTGGAAGTAGTCCATCGAGCTCAACGCAAGACGTCGGGAGCCCAAGGTTTGACGCTTTGAGCACGGCGGTGTCCAAGTTTTCTGACGATTCCATCGATTTTCACCCGTGTCCTGTACCCGCGGTCGTCGATTTGCATTTAAGCAAACGTCGCCGTACACGAATTCAGCCGCAACAAGCGCCCGCCATGGCGTGAGCGAGACTATGATCTGTACTGTACAAAATTTTTTGTCTCTCAACCTTGTACAACTGCTTTTTTTCTTGAAACGTTTTCTTGACACGATCAATACCGTGTAGCGAGCCCCGTACGACCGGCGCGCGTGTATCATTTGCCGCCGGCGTCGAACCAAGCCTAGGACGAAGCGTCAGTCTTCATCATGTTATATTTATACGCATCGTCAAAAAAATTCACTTTATTACAACACGCGGCTACTCGAGTTCGACCAGGCTGGTTACTTTTTCCCTTTCTTTGCCGCTTTCCCCGACACTTTCCCCGCGGCTCCGGCGCGTTTCTTTGCGCCACTACTTTTTCCCGCTTTCGCCTCGCCCTCATCGCCGTCGTCTTTGTCGTCGTCATCGTCAACCTTTTCGAGCGCCGCCCGTAACAACGTCGTGGCGCGTTCCGCCCCATCCTTCCCACCACCCGCGCGAATCATCCGCCCAGCCGCGCGCACATCAACCTTAGCCTTCCGAACGCCCACGTTCGCCCCAATCTCGCCGTCACCCACGCGTGCGCGCACGTCTTCAATCTTTTTCGCGTACGCCTCCACCCGAGCCGCCTCCTTCGCGCACGCGTGCGCCCCCGGCTCCACCCCCAAAGTCTTCAAATACAGCGCAAACAACGCCGTCATCGCGCGAGCAGCTTCAAGATGCACCAACGCACGCTCCAACGGGCGCAGTTTACGCTCCACCGCGCGCCGATCGGCGTCAGTAAACGGTTCGAGCGCGCGCTCCATCGATGCAATCGCCTTCTTGCACGCATCTAACGCGTCAACCGCGCTCGGTGGAAGCGCGCTCGCGTCCGCGGTGGAAGGTGCCATCGCGCGCGATGCGGTCTCGGTCTCGCTCGCGGCGTCGCGGGCGCGGGCGAGCGCGGGTGGCGACGCGCGGCGGCGGTGCGTTGTGGCGGCGGCCTATAAAAAGACAAACTCGACAGACGCCGACGCTCGGGACGCGACTCGCGCCACCGCCGCCGCCGCCGCCGCCGACACCGACGCGCACGGTGGACGCGCGCGCCGTGAACGTCGACCGCCGTCGTCGCGCGGCAGCCACCGTTGACGCCGTCGTCGTCGCCGTCGCCGTCGTTGGATAAAGCGAACGATGACGTCGCCGCATGTCACGGCACGAAAACTCGTCGGGCACGCCAATTTCGTGCGCTCGAACCCGTGCAGCGACGCGTTCGAGGTGAAGAGGTTTCATCACATCGAATTCTTTGCGGGCGACGCCACGAACGCGGCGTCGAGGTTCGGGGTGGGGCTCGGCATGGGGTTGGCGTGTAAGAGCGACGCGTCGACGGGGAACGGCGCGTTCGCGTCGTACGTGATGAAATCGAACGATTTGGTGTTTGCGTTTACGGCACCGTACGATGTGAAGGATGAGTATGATGTGCGCGCGCGGGGTGGAGATTCGGTGGCGCATCCGGGGCACACGTGTGCGCAGTTGAGAGCATTTTTTGAGACGCACGGATTTGGCGCGCGCGCCGTCGGATTGGAAGTGAGCGACGCTCGAGCGGCGTTTGAAGAGTCTGTGAAGCGCGGCGCGCGCGCGGTGTTAGCGCCGGTTGAGCTTAAGCACACCAAGGATGATGGGTGCGTGAAAGGTGGGCAGATTATTTCAGAAGTTGAATTGTACGGGGACGTCGTGCTTCGATTTGTGAGCGCCGTGGACGGCTTCGACGGAGACTATTTATGCAACTACGTCGCCGTGCGCGATGCGCCAGAGGTTTCTTACGGGTTGCAGCGTCTCGATCACGCCGTCGGGAACGTGCATGAGCTGTTGAAGACGGTGGATTACATTGCCAACTTTACTGGCTTTCACGAATTCGCCGAGTTCACCGCCGAAGACATTGGCACCATCGACAGCGGGTTGAACAGCATGGTTCTCGCGAACAACAACGAGTTCGTGTTGCTTCCAGTGAACGAGCCCACATTTGGTACAAAGCGTAAGAGTCAAATCCAGACGTACCTTGAGCAAAACAACGGACCGGGATTGCAGCATTTGGCGCTCAAGACGAATGATATTTTCGCCACGGTGCGCGAGATGCGCAAGTATTCCTTCATGCGAGGCGGTTTCGATTTTCAAGCGCCTGCGAGCGATGGATACTACCAAACACTCAAGGACCGAATTGGTGACGCGTTGACAGATGAAGAGTACGCCCTGGTCGAAGAGCTTGGGTTGCTCGTGGACAGGGATGATCAAGGCGTGCTGATTCAAGTGTTCACCAAGCCCGTTTCGGACCGGCCGACTATATTTTTAGAAATTATTCAACGCGTAGGCTGCATGCGCAGCAAAGAAAACTCAGAGGAGAAAGAGCAAGCTGCCGGGTGCGGCGGCTTTGGTAAAGGTAACTTTACGGAGCTCTTCAAATCGATCGAAGCGTACGAGAAAACGCTCGAGCTCTAGTCGCCGCCCGCGTTGTTGTTGAGTGTCAATACACACAAGTCATTCATATTTGCATTTCATCATCGTCAATATCGCTAAAAGCTACTGGACATCATCAAATAAACGCGAACGGGTTATCTTGCGAGTACTGTGTTGGCGCCACGGGTGCTGGTGCGGGGACTGGTGGCATCGGCATTCCCGTCGCCGGATTCAACTGCACCGCCGCGGCGCTCGGCGGTGGAGAGTCAACCGGCGCAAACGCGAACGAATCGCCCGCGGCGTGCACTTTCATATCCTCGAACATGATCGCTTGGTGATAATCCACCGCTGGTGCCACCGATGGTGGTTGCGACGCCGGCATTGGGAAACCCATTGGTCCGAGGTTAACTGCAGGCGTCGGCGCCGGAGGAGCTATGGTCTTCTGTTCTGGAGCCAGTGGCGGTTGAGGCACAGCAGGTGCAGGCGCAGACGGTTGAGGTACAACCGGTACAGGCGCTGCTTGCACTGGCTGCGGCATCGCTGGTGCTGGTTGTGCAGGTTGTTGACTAGGAACGACAGGCTTAATACCCGTCAAAGCGCCAAAGGACTCAAATGGATCTGGAGGCGCCAGCGCTTGCTCCACCACTTGTTGCGATGGTTGTTGCGGCACTGCCATTCCTGGCATCTGCATTCCCGGCATTTGCATTCCTGGCATCTGCATTCCCGGCATTTGCATTCCTGGCATCTGCATTCCTGGCATTTGCATGCCTGGCATCTGCATTCCCGGCATCTGCATGCCCGGCATCTGCATTTGCGGCGGCATTCCTGGCATTTGCATTTGTTGCGGCATTTGCATGCCTGGCATCTGCATTCCCGGCATCTGCATTTGCGGCGGCATTCCCGGCATTTGCATCTGTTGCGGCATTTGCATTTGCTGTGGCATGTGCATGTGACCTTGACCAGGCATTTGCATTTGCTGTGGCATGTGCGCGTGCGTTTGCGGGGGCGGCGCTTCCGGCGGCGGCGGCGTAATCGTCCAGAAGTCTTCCTCTAAAGGCGCGCGGGTTGTAGGCCCCGCTGGCGCCGCCTGCTCTAACGCTGGCGTCTCTTTAACTGGTGTTTCTATCGTCAACCCACCGAATAAGTCGGCTTGTTGAGTCGGTGGTGCCGTCGCTGGTTGGGCTACTGGTGCTTGCGCCGCGTACGCCGAGTGCGCTGGAGCGGGCGGTGGAGCGAAGAACCCGCCCGTAGCAGTCACCGTGGCCGGCGCACTTGCCGGCGGTGGAATGTTGAACTGTACCGGCGGTGCAGCTGGTTGCCGCGGCGCATCGAACGAGCTCCAATCTGAGCCCCCAAACGCCGGAGGTGGAGCGTGTTGTTGCTGCTGCGGTGCCGCGGACGGTGTCGGCGAGTCGAACAAACCTCCGAACAAATCCGGCGCTGAAGTTGTCGCCAACGCAGGCACTGCCGTCGGTCTCGCCGTGCTCACCGCTGGCGGCGCCCCTTGATCGATGTGATACTTCTTCTCCGCGAAGACTTGTTTAATAAACGCCTTGCACCTCACCACGTCGCCGCACGTCGGCAACGGATAGCTAGGATCCCACGCAGCTAAATACGTGCGACGCGCCTCATCGTTTCCTTTCCTACGCAAAATCTCCACTTCCTCACTCGTAAACGTCGAGGCACTGATGCTCTTGATTCTAAAATTAAAGTCTCGCCTGCGCTCGCAAAGTGTTTTTGTTTTCTCAGTCAGTCGTCGGATAACGTACGCGCGCGAAACCCACTCGCGCTTCACGCCGACGCCACGCTCGTTCGACGCGAGCACACCGCGCACACGACGACTAGAAACGTACAATATTCCAGAACACCGCGTGCAGACGAATATACCCAAAGGAACGCACACCGAGCGCGGTGCCTACGCGAAACGTCGACGACGCCGTCAGTCATCTCAACATAATCACTCCACGCATCGCGCGCGCGTCGTCTCCCGCGCTCTACACCGACGACAGAGACCACACGACGTGCAAACGCTCCATGTATTCGCGCGCTCGCGCACGTACGAGTGATCCAGGGCCGGTGCACGTGACGCATTGTTTATTCCCTGGTAAACGGCTCAAGTCGGTCAACGCCTGTTCATTCTTATCGCGCTGCATCGCGCGCGTGCGAGGTTGAGACGCGTGATGTGCGCGTCGAGGCCGCCGTCGCGATCGTCGCGCGCTCGTGTGCGTGCGAATCCACGGGCTCGCGCGAGGTCAACTCTGCGGGCTTGAATCACGAGATTTCGCCTCTGATTGGAACATTTTTTGACACTGGATTACGACGAGCGATTACATGTCGTCCGGCTTTCGGCTACTATTCGTACATTCAGAGTATTACATGTCTGTCTAAAACACTACATAGGCTATAGTATTAGTCGTCTTGGTCAAAGTATCTATCCTCGGCATCGCGTTCGATTTCTTTGGCCCAGTGGTCGTCGAGCGAGGCGTCGGCGTCCACGCGGGCGTAATCGAAACCTTCGTCTTCGCCCGCTAAAAATCGTTCACGCATCACGCGCTCAAAATCAGCCATGCGCTGCGCGTACTCGTGTTGCGAGAGGTATGCGGTGGATGTACCCTCCGAGGCGCGATAGTCGTCGATGTCGAGCACGAACGTCGAGCGCTCTCGCGTCTCTTCGGCTTCCGCGTCCTCGTCAACGCGCTTCGCCGCCGCCGATGCGTGCGGCGCGTCGTCATTCGACTCACCATCGCGCGCATCGACGCCCCACCCTTCAAACATCGCCTTCCGCCACGCCTCTTCGCTCACGCGTCCGTCGCTCGACGCCACCGAACGCAAAGACGCGCCGAACGCGCGTCCGCCGCCAAACGCCGCCCCAAACGCCCTGTGCTCATCAACGTCCTCACCTCTCGCGCGCATCAACAAACCCTCAGCCTCTCGCGCGCGCGTCACAATCTCCCGAAACTCCCTCGCGTCCTCGCGCGCTAATATCGCCCCAGACACCGTCGCGCGCTCGCCCGCGTCGTCATCGTCACCGTCACCAGCGCGCACATCATCATCATCATCATCCTCGCGTCGCGCGTACACGCCCACCATGGTATCAAACAACCCCGGCGCCCGGCGCCGCATCGCGCGCGATGCGAAATACCCGTCGCCATCCAGCGCGCGCGCCATGTGCGCGTGGCGACGGTTACGAGACGTCGACATGCGACCGCGCCGAGGTGTGGCGACAACGGTTTTGGGTTGACGAGGTCTTGATTGGTCAGAGTCCCCCTGAGTCCCCCCGCCGCCTGGTCACGATTGGTCAATCGGCCTCGTAGAAATTCAAACGAGTTGCGCCCGTCTGTCGTCAGTGATTCGCGCGCGCGAGGCGACGCACGAGCGCACGAGCGTCGAACGGGGGATTTGCGTCGAGCGCGGAGCGTTCATTTCGCGTCGTCGTCGTCGTCGTCGGTGGTGGTGGTGCGCGTGCGTGCGTGCGTGCGTGCGTGCGGTGACGGTGCGGACGGCGCATCGATTTGGATTTGAATTTGAATCGCGATTCTAAGCGCGTCGTCGTCGTTCGTGAGCGATGTCGACGATGTCTGGCGCGCTCGTGCCTCGCGCGCAGTCCGCGCACGGTTCGATTGATCGCATCGAGGTGGAGAATTTTAAGTCGTACAAGGGTTCGCATACGATTGGGCCATTTAAAAAGTTTACGTCGGTGATTGGGCCCAACGGGAGCGGCAAGTCAAACTTGATGGATGCGATCTCGTTCGTGTTGGGCGTGCGAAGTTCGCAATTGCGTGGGACGACGTTTAAGGATTTGATATATACGGTGGATTTGGCCGATGCGAGTGAGTCGAGACGGACGGCGCGGGTGACGTTGGCGTACGTGCCGGAGGGGGAGGGGGAGATTTTGTTTACGCGCGTGATTGAAGCGAGCGGCGCGACGCGATTTGAAGTGAATAACGTGCGCATGACGGCGGAAGAATACAACGAGCGGTTGAAGTCGTATGGAATTTTGGTCAAGGCGCGTAACTTTTTGGTTTATCAAGGCGATATCGAGGCTGTTGCGGCGAAATCGCCCAAGGAGTTGACGACGTTGATTGAACAAATTTCTGGTTCGGATGAATACGCCGAGCGTTATGCGGAGAGCGAACGCGCCAAGCAGCGTGCGGAAGACGAAGCGCACACAAGTTTCACGAAGAAAAAGACATTGATGACTCAAAAGAAGCAAATGCGCGAGCAGAAGGAGGAGGCTGAGCGTCACTTGGCGCTCGTCGAACGCGTCAACGACATGAAGGTTGAGAGCACGCTGTTCAAGCTTTATCACATCGACGGCGACATTGAGCGCATGCGTGAAGAAGTCAAGAATGTTCAAGATCAACGCGATGAAAATAGCGCCGCAAACGTTGCGTCTACGAAAGAATATGATGAGAAACGCTTAGAAAAAGCCAACAAGACAAAGACGGCGTTGACGCTCGATCGGAAAATTATCAAGCTCAAAGCAGAGATTGAGAACCATGCGCCGCGCACGAACCAGATCAAAGAAGAAAAGCTTCGCGCGCAAAAGAAGATTGAAGCCAGTAATGTTCAGCTCACCAAGCTCAAACGCGATGCCGCGACGCAGGCTGAGGAGATTGCCAAGATGGAGAAACATTTGTTGAATATCGACGACGCCGAAAAGATTTTTGACGCGGAACAACAAAAGCGTTCGGCGCAAGACAAGAAGTTTGAACTCACACCAGAGCAGCAAGCGGAATACAATGCGAAGAAAATTCAATCTGGGACGGCGACATACAAATTGAAGACGGAACGCGATGCCCTCGCCGCGCAGCTTACTGCGGATGAGGAAACCGCGTCGCGTTTGTCGAGCAAGTGTACCGAGCTTGAGTCTCGCCTTTCGTTCTTGCAAGAACAAGAGGATCGCGGTGCTGATCGTTTGGCATCTCTCAAGGAAAACACGAAGCAAAACTCGTCTGCGCTCATCGATATTGAAAAGAAGCTCAAGGGATTTGTCGAGGAGAAGCGCACGCTCCGAAGCCGACAAGATTTGTACAAGGAGAAGATTGAAGTTTTGAATGGCAAGCTTCGTGAAGCCAAGGCTGACCGCAAGCAAAACGAACGTGAAGCCAAATCACTCGAGGCAATTGCGTCGATGAAGCGTTTGTTTCCTGGTGTGCACGGTCGACTCACGGAGCTCATCAAGGTGAGTCAAAAGAAGTACGAACTCGCTGTCATCACCGTCCTCGGACGCGAGGCTGACGCCGTGGTTGTCGAGGATGCAAAAACTGCGCAACTTTGCATTCAATTGTTGAAAGAGCAGCGTATCTCGCCCATGCAGTTCATTCCGTTGAAGGAGATCAAGGTGCAAGCAATCAATGAGCGTTTGCGCCACCTCGGCGGTTCGGCGCGCTTGTGCGTCGACGTTCTTCAATTCGACAAGTCTCATGAACGGGCCATTTTGTTCGCGTGCTCTGATACCATCGTGTGCGACACGCACGCGGAAGCGAAAAAGTTGGCGTTCGGAGGTCAGCAGCGTCTCAAGTGCGTCTCTTTGGATGGTACCTTGGTTGACAAGAATGGCCGTCTCACTGGCGGTTCGTCGACTGGCTTGTCCGAAAAGGCGAATCGTTTCAGCCGCGTGGATATTGAAAATGCTCGCCAAGAAAAGATGAAACTTGAAGATGAACTGAACGCGATGAAAAATTTGACAACGTTAATGCTTGAAGAACAAGAATGCCTCGATTCAAAGACGAGCCTTGAAAAGGACATTCAGTTTACGGAAGCGGATATGAAGGTGATGAAAGATAAGCTCGACAAATTGAGTCGCGACAAGGACGTGATTGTCAAGTCTCTCAGCGAAGCAAAGCCCGAACTTGAGGCGGCTAAGAAGGCGAGCAAGGAGGGTGTGAGTGCCGTCGCGGCACTCGACGAGCAAATTCACGCCGTCGTGGATGAAATCTACGCGTCGTTTGCTGCCAGTCTCAACATTGCCAACATTCGCGTGTATGAGCACGAACACTTGAGACGCAAGCAAAAGCAAGCTGAGGAGAAGAGTAAGTTTGCATCGCAGCGTTCTAAGTGGAAGGAGCAGTTGAACTATGAAAAGAGCCGAGACACAGTTGCGCCAATCAAGGCTACCGAAGCGCTGATTGCCAAGTATGAAAAAGAGCTCGTCGATCTCGAGAGCTCGTCTGCAAACACCGCCAAAGAGCTCGAGGAGTCTAAGAACAAACTTCTTGAGATGGAAGCCGAGCAAAAGCAAGCCAAGGCGCAAGCGAATTCGCTCGAAACTGATCTCATTGTGTTGAAGGAGAAGACGTCGGCGGCAAACACTGAAATTGCTCGACTTGACAAGTTGATTTCTTCCGCCCAGAACGCTATTGACGCGCAAAGTATCATTCGCAGCGATCTCATTACTTCTGCTCAGATGGAACAATTGGAACTTCCTCGCGTTCTCGCGATTGGTGATGGTGGACGTTCCGCAGCGGCATTACCAGATCCCGACGCGATGGATATTGATGAAGCAACGACGTCAGCCGCAAACGCGAACGTTGTTCTCGATTACTCTAGCTTGCCGAGTGAATTACGTCATGTCTTGAAGTCGGAACGTGAACGCGTTGCAAACGAACTTCTCATCAAGATTGAGGAATTATCCGTCGAGCTCGCGCGACTCGAGCCCAACATGAAGGCGCTCGAGCAGTACGAGACTCTCAAAGAGAAGGAACGTGTACAAACTCAAGAGCTCGAGGCTGCGAAGGATCGCGTTAAGGAAGCAACCGACTCGTTCGAAGAGATTCGTCAAACCCGTCGTAATATCTTCGTCGATGCTTTCCAGCACATCGCGGCGTCCATCGACGTCTTGTACAAGGAATTGACGCAAAGCTCGAGCCATCCCCTCGGCGGGCAAGCGTACTTGAGCCTCGAAAATTCCGAAGACCCATTCCTTGCCGGGGTGAATTACACTGCAATGCCGCCCACAAAACGTTTCCGCGACATGGACCAGCTTTCTGGTGGTGAGAAGACCATCGCCGCGGTTGCGCTTTTGTTTGCTATTCACTCGTATCGCAGCTCGCCGTTCTTTGTCCTCGACGAAGTTGATGCAGCGCTCGACAAGGTGAACGTCGAAAAGCTCGCAAGTTTCATGGCAAACCGTTCGCACGGTCACAATGGCGCCAAGGGTGTTCAGTCGATTGTTATTTCTTTGAAGGATTACTTTTATGACAAGGCGGATGCGCTCGTCGGCGTCACGCGCGACGTGTCGCAAGCGTGCTCAAAAGTACTCACCTTTGATTTGACGCAATACGATTAGATGAAACACTGTAGATGACGAGTACAATCGTGCCGACGATTATGATGACTTAGCGACCGAAAAGGTACCATATGATAGATACGCCCCATGTTACATAAAGACTGATACTAGATTTGACGCGCTCAAACACCCGACGCGTGTCATTCACGCCGCGGGCCGCACCCTATTACTCAACTTAACATACAACTTTAAAATCCAGGCGTTCGCACGAGTTGAATCGTGTTCCCGTCGTCGTCGTCGTCAGAGGTCAACCTATACATGAGATAGGCAATCGTCAGCCCAAACGCCATCACCACCGCCCCTTGCAACGCGAGCGGAATCGCCTTCCGCTTGCGCTCAGGATTCAATAACCCTGCGTACATGCGTACCACGACCATGCGTGAGATCAACGTCAGTATTCCATCGCCTCGCGCGGCGCGGCGCTTAAAAAGATCACGCGAACGAGCGCACTCAAGAATGTAATTGGCATTCAGCCTCCACCCTTCGCCATCGTCCCCGCCGTCGTCGATCGCGACGCGCAAACATCGACACCACACGTACCTTGGTCCTCACTCGGGCGCGCGCCGTACGAAGACATCGCGTGCGCGTGCGCGTGAGTGGCGCTTTAATTGATGTTTTTGGTGTTCACCACTGCGCCACAACGCGACGATGTCGACTTCGACGCGATGACCGCGCCCGTGGACATCCCAGGCTACACCTATCGCGACGGGCGATATTTCCGCACCGTGCGCTCGCACGAACGCGCGTACTTGGCGCCCGAACCCATCGCGTCGACGGCGAATCGAGCCGCAGATGACGTTGATGTGGACCGAGACGAATCATCAGCAGCGACGATTCGACGACCACACGTGGCGGCGCTGGCGCTGGATTTCTCGCGGTGCGCGCCCTTTGCGTCGCATCGGGCGAAAGTTCTCGCTCGGGAGTTGTCTCGCGCGGCGCTCGTGGAGGCGTTCGCGGGAATCACGCTGGCGGGGCGCGCGAGAGCGGTGAACGCGCTTCCGACGGCTCCGGCGGCGTTCGCGCGCGAGGAAGCGTGGCAAACAAAGTTTATGCACGTCGAGCCTTTCCGAGCGCGAGATGGATCGCGTATGATGGCTATCGTGCGTAATTCAGTGGCGAGTTTGAATGAAGTGCGCGAAGACGGCTTTGGGGCGACGACGTTGGTGGCGGCGTCGCCCGCGCCGGCGAGCGGACCGGCGAGCGGACGTCCGATGCCGGCGTGTAAAGCCATCAGCGATGGGAGCGATGGGTTGATATGTGCGAATTGGTGCGGCGTGGGCGGTGAGCGAGGTGGGATTACGTTTCAAGCGTATGGTGACGTTTCGAAGTCGTGCACGTTTGTCTCGGCGATGGATTGCGTTGAGGACGTGTGCCGCGCGGGCGTCAATGTGGACGACGTGTTTTGTTCTGGGTCCCACGGCGTCGCGCGCGTGATTGCGTCGAATGGGTCCAGCTATGCGTCACCAAGTAAGCGAACGCGGATGGATGCGATGAGCTCTCAGAGCTATCGCGCGGAGACGGTGTTGCACAAGAATGTGCTGAAATCGGACGTTTTCGCCATTGACGTCGACGCGTGGACGCCAAAAGTGTTGACTCTCGGCACACGGTCGGGGAAAATTGTCGAATTTGATATCCGCGTGGGCAAGGGCATCGAAGCGTGTACGCAAGTGGCGCATTTAACGCAAGAGAACATATATCAAGTGAAGAAATTGCCGCCGCATCGAGCGTCTGGCATCTTATTTTCCTCGAGCGCCGGTCGATATCGCGTCGACCCGCGCACGCGCCGCGTAGAAACGATTGCTACGAAACGCAACTCGTTTTCACGAACCGCCATGGGGTTTGCGGATGACTTCTTTTCGAGTAAAATGGGATTTTGCGACGAATTTTTCTCGTACGCCGTGGGGAAAAATGTCTTTTCTCGCGACTATGGAGAGTTGAAAGTGCCGCTGGTGCATTCCATAAAGTTGCACCCCATCGTGCGTAACATCGCCATCGGTTGCGAAATCGACGACCGCGGAGAGCCAAACATTTGGGCGCTGAATGAAAATGGATTCGCGCGCTTTTCCAATGTCGACAAGGAGACGCCGTTGACGCAAGTCGGCGTCGACGACGAGTGGTGCATTCCTTTCCTGACTCAATAGTATTAGTACGTAGCGAACCATAGGTAGAACTGTAGCATGTCTAGTTGGCTGTGTTGTTAAAATATTGTCTATTTTTTCTTGTTAAACAATCCTTGCACGCCTTCTCTGAAGAAGCCCACGCCCTTGTTTACGGGCGATTTCGCCGCCATCGAGTTGTACAACGCCGCCTCTATATCCGATTGCTGCGGACGACGTTGCATCGCTCCAACCTGGTCAAACTTCGCGCCTTCTTTCACCATGATTCTCCACGGCGAACCGGCGGGGGCACCGCCGCGAACGCACTTGAACACCGCGCCTTCCAAATTCCCACCCCAGCCGATTTGGATGCTCAGCGGCAAAAACGAGTACACCACGACGAAAGAATTCGTAAACGCCTCCAACTCCGTAGGCTCACCCGTGCGCATTTGATCGAAATTCACTCCACCATCGCCATCGTGCTCCCACTCGACGTTCACGGCGACGATTGGCCGACCTTCGCCCGCGCGGCTCTTCCGCGCCGCCTTGTCCGCGTCCTCCGCCGCGACGCCCACGAGCGCGATAATCCCATCCCTTTCGCACGCCATCGCCGGCGGCCACGCCTCATCGATAGAAACAACCTCATACTCCACACCAGGCGTCGCACGCGCCAACGTTGCCGCGCTCGCGCGACCGAAAACACACGTAGCCTCCTTCGCTCCCTCGCCTCCGACCGTCGCCGACGCCATCGCCACCAACGCCCCGTCGCTATCGTCCGCCACCGGCAACTCCACGCACAACCGCGTCGCGCTCGCGAAAGACTTCACAGAGCTCTTCCGTTTGCCCTGCTTCTTCGACTTTTTATCCAGCGCGCGCGCGACCGCCACGCGCGCTTGCTCGAACGCTTCCGCTTGTCCCGTCGGTGGCACCGGCGCGTCCTCTTTCGCCGCCGCCGCCGCCGCCGCCGCCGCCGTCATCGCGCGCCTCGCGCGCGGCTGCCGCGTCGGCGATGGCCTCGCCCGCACCGCCGTCGCCGCCGTCGCCGTCGTCGACGCGAACATGTCGTCGATGCGTCAGTGACTGAGGAAGATACGCGCTCGACATTCCGCGCCTCGCGCCATGTTCGCCACCACCTCGGCGCGCCCGACGACGACGACGACGACGCCGATGACGACGATGCGATGTGCGTCGCGCCGCGCGGCATCGCGCCGCGCCGCGCGCGGCGGCGTCGTCGTCGTCACCGCCGCGAGCGCGCGAGACGACCAAAGGCGATTACAACAGTTGGTTGAAACCGATGGCATTCGCGCCGCGACGGGCGGAGGAGCGAAGAAATACGTCGCGCGCGAGAGCGATGAGAAGCGCGGTGAACGCTTGATCACTGGGTTCTGGCAGACGTTCGCGGAGAAGGCGAGCGATGCGCGGAAGAGGCACTTTGATGGGCGTAAGACGATCGATTCAAAGAAAAAGTGAACCAAACTTTGAAGGACGAGACGATCAGAGGCGAGTAAGCTGGGGTGTGTTTTATACGAGTGTACGTGCCGGTAGTGTAGTGTTTTAAAATTATATTATGTTCATGAGTATCAGAAGGGTGTGCGTGTATGCCTAAGTGTCGGCGACGATGGGTCGAGATATTCGGCGAATATCTCGACGAAAATCGACGATATCGCCGCTATTTACGCTGATTGAGTGGATTTCGCGGATCTCTCGTCCAAAGCTTGCTGAGTAAATCTCGGTACTGCTGCATCTTTAGTCCGGGCTTATCCGCCTTGAGCTCGGCGAGCTTTTCCTCTTCAAACTGCGCGTACGCCGCCTTCATGGACAACGGCGCGGGCGAATTTGACCGCGAATCTTCCAACGACAACGCCTCGATCGCGGCGTCAACGCCAGACGCACTCACGACGCTCGTTTTACGATTCTCATTGACGCGGTCAACCATATCGGCGTAGTCATCCTCTTCGACTTCGTTCTTCGCCGCTTTGGCCGCGGCAAACTTGGCTTTCAGCCTCGCCTTGGCATCCATTTCTTTCCCTTGCGCGAGCTCGTACGCGGTTTTCTTCTTCACCGCGGCGCCGCTAGACTTTGTGCCCGCAAACTGTTCCTCTTCGAGCTGCGCTTGGCGTCGCGCTTCGGCGCGTGCGGCGGCTTTAGCGTCCGCCGACGCGGCATCGGCTTCTGCCCTCTGCGCCGCTTTTGACTTTGAACCGTCGCCGTGGGCGGCCCAGAACGCGTCATCGGCGCGCTTTTTGTCCGCCGCCGCCGCGGTGGTGGCTTTCTCGGTTTCGCGCTCGACTTTGGCGGCGCGTCGCACGCTCGCCGTCGACGGCATGGTTGGCGCGCGCGCGTCGCAGAGTGAGGCGGAAGTTGTGGGTTTCAACGCAGTTACAATGCGGCTAGACAAAACGCCGTGCGGCGGCAAACGATGACGCCGCACGATGATGGGAGTGCTATGGTGCGCCGACGCGCGTGGGTCTATTGAGATGGGATTGGAACCGTGAAAATCGTCCGCACGCCCGCGTCGGCGAGCTCCGCGTCGGCTGCTGCTATTGTTCCGTCCATATCAACGCCTCGACACGCATCGCGAACGACGAAAACGTCAAAACCTAACTTTCGCGCGTCGAGCGCGGTGTACTTGACACAAAAGTCGTACGCTAATCCAACGACGAAGACGCGCGTCACGCCCAGATCCTTGAGATAGGCCGCCAAACCGGTATCAGAAACCTTGTCATTCTCGTAAAACGCGCTGTACGAATCCACCTTACTATTATATCCTTTCCTAACAACCATCGTGCGCGATGGTACGGCTAAATCGGGATGAAACTCGCATCCTTTCGTGCCTTGCACGCAGTGGTCTGGCCACAACGTTTGCGTCCCGTACGGAAATTCCACCTCATCGTACGGCGACTTCCCTTCGTGCTGGCTCGCGAAACTCATGTGTCCCTGTGCGGCAAACGAAAGCACGAAATCAAAACATATCTGGTCAGTAAGGCGTTCACGCGCACACGCGCGCACCGAGCTTGTGTTATTGTTAACGCGAGACGCGCGCCTCGACGCGCCTCGAGTCAGTCGCCGCTCGCGCGCACCTCTGGATGATAATCCTGCGAGAACACCACGTGATCGAACGCGCGCATGACATCAGAACACACGCCGACGACCTCATCCCCGCCTCTCACCGCTAACGCGCCGTGCGGAGGTATAAAATCCTCCTGAACGTCAATCACCAGCAGCGCATCGGTGTCCCGGTCGATGCGCTCATTCAACGCCCGCTGCGCCGCGCGCGACGCATCCTCGTTCACGCGCACGCCAACACGCGCGCATGGATGCACGCCGTACATATCTGCCACGAACGCGCGCCTCGAGGAGCGCGTGCGTCGCACAATGCCGCGCGAATGGGAGAATTTTGGAGCGCCGAGGTCAGGTGATTTCAGATAAGAGATCGCAGGCGAATCGGCTCGACGCCAGTGTGCGCCGCACCACCGTCGACGACCGCTTCACGCACGCGACATGGCGTCTAAAGCATCGGGATTGAAGCAAATCTCCCTTCTCGGCGGCGCGATCGACGCGAAGAGCGCGGAAAAGGCGACGAAGGATTACGAGGAATACTTTAAATCGGAAGACGACAGCGCGCGCACGGGGAATTATACGGATGTCGTGAACAAGTATTACGATTTGGCGACGTCATTTTACGAGTACGGGTGGGGGGAATCTTTTCACTTTGCGCATCGGTACAAGTGGGAGACGTTGCGCGAGTCTATCGTGCGTCATGAGCATTACTTGGCGAGCAAGTTGAACGTGAAAAAGGGCGATCGGGTGTTGGACGTCGGGTGCGGGGTTGGCGGACCGTTGCGCGAGATTTCAGCGTTTACTGGCGCCTCGGTGACTGGTTTGAACAACAATGCGTTCCAGATCTCGCGAGGGGAAGAAATGAACAGACGGACGGGGAGACACGATCACTGCGATTTTGTCAAGGCGGATTTTATGAACATTCCCAAGGAGGACAAGACGTTTGACGCGGTGTATCAAATCGAGGCGACGTGCCACGCACCGGATGCCGTGGGGTGTTATTCTGAAATTTTCCGTGTGTTGAAGCCGGGTGGAATCTTTGCATCGTATGAGTGGTGCTTGACGGATGAATACGACGAGAAGAACCCGGAGCACCGAGCGATTCGTCAGGACATTTTGCTCGGGAACGGTTTGCCGACGGCGAGAACGACACACGAAGTGTTGGATGCGTTGAAGCAAGCTGGTTTTGAGATTCTCGAGGAAGAAGATTTGGTGAAGACTGCGGATATTCCGTGGTACGAACCCATCGACAAGGACCGCCGGTGGTCTCCTTTCCGCGATTTCTGGTCGTTCAAGACGACGAACTGGGGCCGCAACATGACGCACTACTTTGTGCTTGCGCTCGAAAAGATGCGCATCGCGCCCAAGGGTAGCGTGAATGTGAGTACTTTCTTAAAGAAGGGTGCCGATGCGTTGGTTGACGGCGGTAAAACGGGCACTTATACCACGATGTACTTGACCGTCGCACGAAAGCCGATGACGAAGACTGAAAAGAAGGAAAACAAGCGCTTGGAGAAGCAAGCGAGCGCTGTGAAGCAATAGATTGTTTTGAAATTTCAACGCATAAATCGATTATACTAATCATACACACGTTAAACCATTATTGAAGATCTTGCTTTCGTTCATTACATTCGTTGTGCTTTACGCGAGCGGTGGGTGAGAGGCGACGGAAATATTTTCACTGTGTGATTTTCTTGCTTGTTTTCATTTTAGGCAGCTTCAGCGGCGGCGGCGGCGGCGGCAGCGGTATTGGCAGCTTCAGCTTTCTCCGCGGCTTTCTTCGCTTCGCCTTCAGCCTTGAGAGCCGCGAGCTCTTTTTGTTGGCGTTCTTCTTCGATGCGTGCCTCTTCGCTTTGGCGGGCAATCTCAGCTTCTTGTTTGCGACGTTCGGCTTCAGCCGCCTTGGCGTCAGCTTCGGCTTGTTTTGCAGCCTTTGCGTCAGCAGCTTCAGCTGCCTTGGCATCGGCTTCGGCTTGCTTTTCCGCCTCGGCGATCTTGCGCTCCAACTCCTTTTGTGCCTTGATTTCAGCCTTTCTGGCTTCTTCGTCAGCCAAACGCTTCGCCTCAGCGGCTTCGGCGGCAGCTTTTTCTGCCTTCTCAGCCTCGATGCGGTGGAGCTCAGCTTCAGCGGCTTCGGCTTCTGCCTTGGCGAGCAATTCTGCCTTCTTCTTTTCGTTTTGCTCCGCCTCTGCCTTCGCCTTGGCTGCGGCCGCGGCTTCTTCCGCAGCCTTGGCCTTGGCAGCTTTTTCTTCCTCTTGCTTCTTAGCCTCGGCTTCAGTGGCTTGAGCAGCTTCAGCTTCGGCGGCGGCAGCATTCGCGCTTGACTCCAAGGCTGACTCTTCCTGAACAACGACAGCTTCTTCGACCTCAGGCGCGGCGGCTTCGTTTTTGATTGAGCGAACAGCGACACCTCTTGCGACGGTTTCGGCGTCAGTAATCGCTTTGCAACAGTGTTCGATGTTGCCAATGACATTGGTGTAGAAGATGCAGTCCTTGTTGTTCATAAGCGCATCGATCGATTCCTTGTGAGACGCCAAGTTCGCTTGAATTGCTTCGCTCGCGATGGTTTGTGCCATCTTGGCGTTGTCCAAGCACTCCTTGCGCTTGTCTTGTTCGCGCAAGAAATCGACGAGCTTGGTGGGATTCACCGGAGGCAAGTCGCCCGCCCTCGCGTCGATTGCTTTTTGTGCCAATTGAATGGGCTTTTCCAAACTGGGAAATGCAGCGATGCCATCCTCATATGCTTTACCGATTAAGAACACCCGTTCGGTTTCGTCGAGAACGATTCTCTCCATTTCAGCACCCTTGGATTTGTACTCTTCGATGTTGATGGCTTCGTTGAGGCCGTGTACACGGTCGATAAACGACGCCGCGGCAGATTTGAATGTCTTGTATCCATGCAACTTGTCGCATAACTGATCGACGAACACGCTGATGTAGCCTGGACCGAATAAAATATTAATGTACGGCTCAAAGTCGTCAAACACGAGCTTCATGGCGAGCGCGTGACGCTTCATTTCAGACAACTTTTCGCAATACTCGACGTATTCTTTCGGTAAATCCGTACGAGTGTACACTTGCTTTAGACGATCGTACTTTTGCTTGGCGATGCGGACGGCGTCGGTTGAAGTATACGTGCGCTTCTTCACCTTGGAGTATGCAACCGAGTTGGCGCGTTGCAACGTCGCCGAGGCGGTCAACTTCGCTTCGTCTTCATCCGTGCCTTCCGCCTTGCGCTGCGAGCATCGCTTGACGAAATTGTCGAGTGCGCGGTTCGCACCTTCATACGCCGGCACGAGAGACTTGGTCTCGACAGCCGCTACCGCATCCTTCATCGCGGCTTCCGCCTTTTTCTTCGCCGCCTCCATGTCCTCGGTGAGTTTCGTCTTTTCTTCATCAGGAAGTTTCTTGTTGCGCTTGAGGGCATACTTGAGTGAATATTCTGCATACTCGTATGCTTCATACACCGCAATCGCGTCATCGATAGTATCGATGCCGTCTTGCAACTTGGTGACGAAATCATTCGCCACGTGCGCCACGTAATCCTTGTGCGCGTTGCTCGCGTTTTGCACCATTTTCGCCACCTTCAACAACCTCGTCGTGCATTCCTTGCTCCCTTCACAGTGCTTCGCCCAGTGCGACAAAACACTAGGCTCCATTGCAACCGTAGATTGCGTCCAAGCGCGCCACATACCAATCTGTTCGACGACGAGCTCGCGAATTACGCCAAGTTTTTTATAGTGCTCCGCCGTCGCTTGGTCAAACTCGCAATTCACCAAGGCATACTTGGCCAACGTGGCCTTGCGCGCCGCTCGTCGCGCCGCCGCACCAGACGCTTCAACACCCGCCGCAGCCGCCGCAGCCGCGCGTTTCACGCCCGCGCGCGTCGCATCCAACGCCGCGTCGGGCGCGGATAGACACGCGCCCATGAATTATAGATTTCCCGTAATCACCTATCGATCGTTCCATGGCGCACGCGCACACCGTCAGTCGCACGCTCGAGCGCGCGCACACACACGCACACACACGCCGCGCGCATTTGCGACGCCGCGCTCGCGCCCCTAAAGGCGCGATCGACGACGAAAGCGCACCGAGTCCACGTCAGAATTCAGAATTCAGAATTCTACAGATTATCAATCGTCTTCGCCCGCGACGGCGACGACGATCGCGTTCGCGACGTACCTCTCGCGCGCAACGCACGGAACGCACTCGTACACGTTTCCTCTCGGTGTCGTACGCCCGCGAATGGACGACGGCGACGCGTTCGGCGTGCGCGAGAATGACGTTCAGACACGTGGCATATTTTCACATGGCGCCGCACAACGATGCGCGCGCCGGTGCCGCCGCCGCGCGCAATTCCGCGCGTGATCGCGCGCGATGCGAACGAACCGATCGCGACGGTGACGTGCGTCGCGCTGACGCGCGTGCCGGTGCGCGCGACGGCGGGGTTATTGGCGGATGTTCGCGCGCACGGGGCGTGGCCGAGCGCGTTGGCGCACGTGAAACGCGCGAGAAAAGCGCCGGATGGCGCGCACACGATGATTTTACTCGCCGTGGCGCGCGGCGAGGGCGATGCGAAGGGTGAGATTGATGCGTTGGATGCGTTGGCGCGCGCGGTACGGGCGCGGTGCGGGGATGGGACGGCGGATGACGCGGGGGCGTTTGCGTACGTCGAGGTGCCGGCGAGCGCTCCGTCGACGAAAGATGAGTGGGATGAGGCGAATGAGATGTGGCCGGTGAGTTTGGTGGTGGCGAATCCGCATGAGGTGATGCCGGTGCCGGCGGCGACGGCGGAGGAGGAGGCGTACGCGGTGAGGTGGATGACGGCGGCGGTGAAGGCGGCGGCTGAGGCGTCGACGTCGATTGGAAACTGTGCGATTATCGTCGATCCGGCGAGTGGGGAAGAAATCGCGCGCGCAGTGGATGAGTCTGAGACGCATCCGTTGCGCCACGCGGCGTTGGCGGCGGTGGATTACGCGGCAAAACGAGATGTTGAGACGTATCCAGAAACTGTCGGCGTGCAGGCGCAAATCGACGAGCGTCGGGCGGAGAAACTCGCGCAAGGCGTGGCTGTAGTCGCCGATGACGACGAAGACAACGTCAACGATACAAAGAAGCGTAAGCGCGACGCGGGGACGAACGGGGCGACAGTGACCGAACTCATGGGTCGCCCGTATTTATGCACTGGCTACGACGCTTTTCTCGCGCGAGAGCCGTGCGTGATGTGCGCCATGGCACTCGTGCACTCGCGGTTGAAGCGCGTGTTCTTCGCCGCTCCGAACGCAGAAACAGGGGCGTTAAGTGGCGACAAAGCGGGTGTTCGTCGACTACATAGCGTGCGGAGCTTGAATCATCATTATCAGGTGTTTTCGTACGACGTCGACGAAGACGGCTTACGCGCGATTGCCGATAGCACTCATTAGCGGATAGCAAACATTAGATGACAGTGTTGATAATAGTATGATTCACACTTTTAGATAGTTCTAGTAACTGAATGCAAAAATCAAAGCGGTATGACGGCGGTGGTGGTTTCAAAAACATTTTAGTAGGCGCCGCGCGGACGCCCGACGAAAGTTTCGCAAAAATAGCACCCTAAAGTACCGATCACAAATCCGTGACGCAGCCTTGCGAAGCCGACGCGACGAGCTTGGTGTACTTGTACAACGTGCCCGACGTCGCTTCCAACGGAGGCGCCTTCCAGGATGCGCGACGCTTCGCCCACTCAGCGTCGTCCACGCCAATCGCGTTCATCGTGCGCTTCTCCGCATCGATTTCGATAATATCGCCATCCTTAATCAAACCAATTTCACCGCCAACTTGCGCCTCGGGGGTGACGTGACCAATCACAAAACCGTGCGATCCACCAGAGAATCGCCCATCGGTAATGAGCGCGCAATCTTGACCAAGACCTGCGCCCATAATCGCCGACGTCGGCGTGAGCATCTCCGGCATCCCCGGACCACCCTTGGGGCCTTCGTAGCGAATGACAATGACGGAACCCTTGAAAGATTCGGAATCCGCCGCCAAAGCCTCGAGCATTTCTTCTTCGCTGTCGTAGCACTTGGCAAAACCCTTGAAATACAAGCCTTCTTTGCCGGTAATCTTCGCCACGGAGCCCTCCTTGGCGATGTTCCCGTACAAGCATTGCAAGTGACCGGTTTTCTTAATCGGCGTGCTCACTGGGAGAATGACTTGTTGACCTTCTTGCAAGTCTGGGCACGCGGCGAGGTTTTCAGCCAACGTCTTACCGGTGACGGTCATGCACGAGCCATCAATCATGCCCTCCTTCATGAGGTACTTCAACACCGCCGGGGTGCCGCCGACTTTGTGCACATCCTCCATGACGTACTTGCCAGACGGCTTCAAGTCGGCGATAAACGGCGTCTTGTCGGACACGGCTTGGAAATCATCGAGCGTGAGCGTGATACCCACAGAGTGCGCCATAGCGATCAAGTGAAGCACGGCGTTGGTCGACCCACCGAGGGCGATGACGGTGACCATGGCGTTTTCAAACGCGGCGCGCGTCATAATGTCTCTCGGCTTCAAGTCGATTTCGAGCATGTGCTTCATCGCGGCTCCAGCCAAGAAGCATTCATCCATCTTCAATGGATCTTCGGCAGGAATAGACGACGAGTATGGAAGCGTCATACCGAGCGCTTCGATGCAACTCGCCATAGTATTGGCGGTGTACATGCCGCCGCACGCGCCGGCGCCCGGGCACGAGTTGCGCACGATGTCCTTGCGTTCGTCTTCAGAAATCTTCCCAGTGACGAATTGCCCGTACGACTGAAACGCAGACACGATGTCAAGCGTAGAACCGTCAACCTTGGACACACCAGGTCGAATGGTGCCACCATAAATCATCAAACCAGGACGGTTTAATCGCCCCATCGCCATAATCGTCCCCGGCATGTTCTTGTCGCACCCCGGAAGCGAAATGTTCCCGTCGTACCATTGACCACCCATGACGGTTTCGATAGAGTCCGCAATCAAATCACGCGATTGCAAAGAAAACGACATCCCGGGCGTGCCCATAGAAATGCCATCGGACACCCCCACGGTGTTGAATTGAAAGCTCACCATGTCGGCGGCGCGCACGCCTTCGGCGACTTTCCCAGCCAAGTCCAACAAGTGCTTGTTACATGGATTCCCTTGCCACCACACCGACGACACGCCGATTTGCGGTTTGTTCATGTCCGCCTCAGTAAGACCAGTGGCGTAGAGCATAGCCTGTGACGACGACGACGACGACGACAACGACGACGACAACAATGTAAGTCTTTCCGCGCGCGCGCTTTATGACGCAACAATCAATCAATCAATCACAAAACACCCCTCCGAGACGCTCACATCGCGCGTCTCTCGCGCGTCTCTCGCGCGCACCTGCGACGCCCCCTGTGACTTGGGCTGCGTAATCTTCCGACTCCACTTATTCAACGCGTCATCCGGGCCTTCAGGCATGATCACCCCTGGTTGGTGGGCCGCCGTCACGCGCACCGAATGCGTGCGGTTTCGAGACTGCACCGCACGCGCGCGCGTCGGCGCGACGGCGAACGAGGCAGAGAGAGACATGGTTTGTGGAGTTCTCGACGGTGCGCGAACGAGCGGGCGCAAACGCGGGCGTTCGAGCGTGGAGAAGTGGCGTTTACACTTTGGGAGTTGGTTGAAACCCTGAGGGCGAGGGTATACGAAGGAGGCGCGCAACCGCGCGAGCGCGAATGATGGGTGCGTGAACGTTGTTTCGTTGATTACAACGCCGCGAGACGGCCAGTTAAATAATCTACGCTTTTGGCGTCGTTGTCGTCGTCGTTTTCGGACGCGAATGGAAACACGCGCGGCGACGACGGGAGCCGAGCGGTTAAGACGTCGACGCCTTCGTCGGTGCACACCATGGTGTGCTCGTACTGCGCGCTTCTCGAGCCATCGCGCGTGACCGCGGTCCAACCGTCCGGCCACGTGACGTCGCGCCATTCACCGAGATTAATCATGGGCTCGATCGTGAATGAGTGTCCGGGTTTCATTTTGTGCTCGGCTTTGTTGTTGGCGTAGTGCGGCACGCTCGGAGCGCAGTGGAAGAGTTCGTTAATGCCGTGACCGCAGTACGTTTTCACCACCGAACAGTTGTTCTTCGCGGCGTGAGTGCTGATGATGTTGCCCAAGTCTCGGTATCGCGTTCCGGGTTTGACTTGGTCGATGGCGAGCCATAAGCATTCGAGCGCGACTTTGAGCAAGTGCTTGGATTTGTCGTCGACGTCAGACGGCTTGCCGACGAGAACGGTTTCGTTCAGGTCGCCGTGGTAGCCGTAGATGTACGCCGTAACGTCAATATTGACGATATCGCCCTTGACTAACGGACGTGCGTCGGGTATACCGTGGCAAATGACCTCGTTTACGGAAATGCAGCACGATTTCGGAAAGGAATAGTAATTCAACGGCGACGGGTATCCGCCGTGCGCGGTGATGTAATTGTGGCAGATTCGATCGAGTTCGTCTGGGATCACCCCTGGGCGTATCGCACGAACGACCGCATCAATCGCCCCGCGGGACACACGGCAGCACTTGTGCAATTGCGCCTTTTCGCTCGCTGTAAGCTCCTTGCAAATGCGTTGAAGTCTCGATTGCTCCTCTGAAATCGGCCGTGACGTCTCCGCGTAATCCGTGCGTACGACGTCTTCAGGCACGGGAAGTAATCCACGGAACCCCTCGGTGTGAGAAATTTTCGCCGGGCGCAAATCGCCCGTCCATGAATACTCTGGCATGGTTTCCGAGCGACCTTTACCTTTATTCGTGCAATACAACCACTGCGTGTCCTTGGTCGGCGCCTCGGGCGTACTCTTCGGCGCCATCGCCCACACCGACGGTGCCGCCGGATCAATTACTCGTTCATCAACACGCACAACTCCTTTACTAAAACTCCCAATCCGTACAACGTTCGTCGAGCACGGTAAACCAACGCTGACTATCAAGGAAAACGCGTCCCCGCCCGTCGACGTCTCGCACGCCTCCGCGAACGCCATCACATCATCCTTCGGCAACCCACATCCGATGGCGTCCTCCACATCCGCGGCGCACACAACCTTACACCGACCAGCGATCGCACCGTATCGCTTCTCTTTGGGCGCGCCCGCGGCTTTGGACATTTTCAACACCGCGCACAACGTCTTCGCCGCCGCGAGCGGGGCTTCAAAGAACACCGCCTTCTTCCCCTTCGACCCAGCCCCGCACGCGTCGAACACGGCATCATACAACGCACTGGCGATGTCTTCATCCAATAACGCCCCGATAAACTCCTCCGCGATCGCCGTCGCGTCGACGATCGATTGCGCCACGACGTCAGCGCCAGTTTTCATGGTGACGGCGCCGAACAATCACACACCACCGCGTCTACGTGCGCCCCGCACGATCTCTCTCGCGCGCACGACGCGGAAAAGGAAAACTTGAAACGCGGTCTGTCGCCGTCGCCGCGCTCGCGCGTCTCGCCGGCGTCTCGCGCGTCGCGAAGTGTCGCGCAGCGCTCAAAAAGCGCAATCTGGGACAGATAAGACGACACGCTTCGCCGCACACATCGCCGCACACGCGATGCGCGCCGACGCGCGCGCGGCTCAAACACGCGCCGCGCACGTCGCGTCGCGTGCGCGCGCGCTCGGCTCGAGACGAGTCGCGGCGACGCGCGCGGGACGGTCGAATGCGTGCGCGCGGCGTCAGCAGCGTTTAAACGCCACGTCTGATTCGGACGCATTCACGGGCGCGGAGGTGTTCGTCGCGAGCGTTCCGCTCGAAGGCTTTGAGGTGGCGAGTGATTTCTTCTTTCCAGGCGGCGTGCCGAGTCAATTCGAACACCGCATGGTGCTCGTGCGCTACGCGGGAGACGCGAGCACGACGCTGTATGATTTTCTTCCAGCGGATCCAAAGTCGCCAAAGACTGCGGCGACGCTGTTGAGCGGAGGGTCGGTGCGAGGCGTGGTGCGTTCGCGTCGCTTTCCAGGCTTACCGGGGCGCAAGACGAAGTTTGTAGCGAAAACGCGCAGTGGATTGGGGTTCGGGCGCGTCGGCGTCGAGAGCGCGATTTCGAGCTTTCACGAGCGCTTTGATACGAATTTACGACTGCGTACGAATGATTGTCACACGCACGTGCGCGAGCTCACGCAGTGGTTGACGTGTGAGTTTGGGGAGGTGATTGATGTGGATGATTTCGGGAACATGCGTGTGGTTCGTAAAAGCGGAGGCGCGCGCGAAGACGAAGACGAAGACGAAGAAGCACAAACGACATTTGAGTTGGAGCCGGCGTCTTCGAAGGGTGCAGAGAAAGTGAAGAAGAAATCCAGTGGGAAGAAAAAATCAGGGAAAAAGTAGCTTTTATCTCTGTGCTTGTGTTGTTTAGTCGCTCGACGGGCGCGCATCCGTCCTTTGTTCTGTAAAAAATTCCATCGTTGTATACAAGTCCAAAACCAAACCGGCGCGCGTTCGTGTCCGCCACTCGTCGCCGCGTCGTCGCATGTCGGGCGAAATCCACCCACTCGGCGTGCGGCCGAGTGGAAATGCTCTCACGTCCTCGCGCGAGGACGTCGAACGGCGCGTGCGAACAAAAGAGCAAGGTTTGGGCGCGCTCGCCGCGCTCGGAGACACCCTTTTGCTTCGCGTGCTCGAGTCGTGCGCCCCGCGTACGCTCGCCGCGCTCGCGCAGACGTCCAAAGCGATGCGCGCGTTCGCGACGCATGCGGATGTATGGAAGGCGGCGGTATTGGAGACGTTTGGTGGGAGATTTCGGTACGACGCGAGTTGGTTTGGGACCTTTGCGACGGCTGCCGAACGCGAGCGCCGCCGGGACGGCGACGACGCGCGTGCGAGCAAACGCGCGAAAGCGGAGCCAGCGATGGCGAGACCGACGACGCGTGTATCAGCCGAGATATACAGCGACGCGTTGCATCAGCGATACATGTGCGCGTCGATGGAGCTCGAGGCGGAGTGGTTGGAGGTGAGCACAGTGCCGGAAGAAACGAGCGGCGAACTCTCTGTGCGCGATTTTGTTGCCAAGTACGAGGCGCCAAACGTACCGGTGGTGATTAGAGGCGCGGCAAAGGATTGGCGCGCTACGCAAACGTGGACTCGCGAGAGTTTGGTTGAGAAATTCGGAGATGTTGACTTTGTTGTGGGCGGGTACGACATGAAGCTGGATGATTTTTTCACATTAGATGTGTGCGACGACGACGTACCGCTGTATTTATTCGATCCAAACTTTGGCGAAAAGGTTCCAGAGCTCGTGAGCGATTACGAAGTGCCCGAGTATTTCGCCAAGGATGATTTGTTTTCTCTCATGGGCGCCGACAGGCCGCATTATCGATGGCTCATCGTCGGCGCGGCTAGAAGTGGGAGTAGTTTTCATAAAGATCCAAACGCGACAAGCGCGTGGAATGCGGTGATAACTGGACGAAAAAAGTGGGTTATGTTTCCCCCGCACGTGAATCCGCCAGGTGTGCATCCGTCGGAGGATGGCGCGCACGTCGCGGCGCCGCTCTCTCTCGTCGAATGGTTCTCAAACTTTTACCAATATGCCTACGATGGTGACGTCAAACCGTTGGAATGTATTTGTGAACCAGGTGATATATTATTTGTGCCGTCTGGTTGGTGGCACATGGCACTTAACTTGGAAGAGTGCGTTGCAATTACGCAAAATTTCGTCTCCAAGGCAAATTTGCGAAAAGTCATCGCCGTCCTCGACACCAAATGCGAAGCCTTGCTCAGCGGCCTCGACAAATCTCGCCGCGGTTCCTTGGGCGAACTCTTCAACGAGGCGCTAAAATCATCCCCAGACGTTGAAGTTCAAAAAATCCTGACGGAGTATCAAGCCAAAAAAGCCGCCAAAGCGAAACCATCCGCGCTCGGCGACGCATTCGCCGCGGGCGCCTCCTTTTCCTTTTCGTTCGCGTAACTCGTCGCACATGCCCTAGCACATAGAGAAAACATCATCCAATGTTTTCTACCGGTACACCTATTATTAGCACCTGTATCATCATCGTTAGCCATGTATTCATCACGCGTCGCGTTCGCGGTCGACGTCTGGATAAAGTTGGAAAAAAGTGACGTCATCGTCTCTCCGTCCCGCGTCACACCGCCGCGCGCTCACACGCACTTTCACGCGTGCGCCTCACAACACACGCACACCATCACACCACTCATGCGCGCGTCGCCAACCGTGCGTTCTGCGCGCGTCCCGACGCGCGCGGCGCGAAAGAGCTCGCGCACGCTGGGGCACAACTCCGTGCGCCCGCGTGCGGTTTCGTCAGCTCCCGACGCATCCGCGCCAGTCACGAGCGCGAACGGCGCGCGAGATTGGGATTTGCCGCGCGCTCCGTATGCCGCGGGTGCGCCGCCCGCGGCTGGGACGTGGGCGCCGACGAATCAGACGATTAAGGATTGGCGTTCGCTCTACCGCAACACGACGTTGAGCGTGGACGGCGACGGCGAAGGTTTTGTGATCCCGAAGACAAAGGTTAAAGGCGAGATTCCGACCGAGTTGAAAGGCACGTTGTATCGCAACGGCCCGGGATTGCTCGAGATTTATGGGAAAAAGTTGAATCAGTTTTTCGACGGCGACGGCTTGGTGTGGACTGTGGATTTCGCGGGCGACGGCGCGGTGAAAATTAAGCACAGATTTGTCGGCACGAAGGGATTTACTGAGGAACAAGCGGCACAGGCGATGATTTATAAGGGTGCTTTTGCGATCGGGAATCCGAAGGGCGACGCCTTTTACAATCCGTTTGACTTTGATGTGAAGAATGTGGCGAATACGGGCGTCGTGAATTGGGGCGGCGAGACGTACGCGTTGTGGGAAGGTGGGAAGCCTCACAAGATGAAGAGCGATGATTTGAAAACCGTCGGCGAGGTTGACGAAGTGCTCGGCACGAAGTTGCGCGTGCCGCAAATGGCGGCGCACTATAGAATTTGGGAGGGCAAAACCGAGGCGGACAAGCGTCTCATTGGTTTTTCAATCGAAAGCCAAGCGAGCT
>Ga0222715_10000203_pt1 | contig 62767 bp, 56 predicted proteins | sample C33_9DmetaG_FD_165056 | JGI IMG/M metagenome (GOLD analysis project Ga0222715, IMG submission 165056) | Estuarine water microbial communities from San Francisco Bay, California, United States - C33_9D | ecosystem: Environmental > Aquatic > Marine > Unclassified | place: USA: California...
GTGCTGGGCTACGAGCACCATCCACACATCAAGGCACCCATTTCCATTTGAGGCTTGAGCATGCTGACCATGATTTATGCCTGTGATGAGAACGGTGCTATTGGAAAAGATGGTGACCTACCATGGCGTCAATCAAGTGATTTGAAGCATTTCAAACTGAAGACACTCAACAAAACCATTGTGATGGGCCGTAAAACATGGGACAGCCTGGGACGCCCTCTACCAAACAGAAGAAACGTTGTCATGACACGACAGGAGCCAATTGAAGGAGTTGAATGCATGTCTTACGAAGAGGTCATGGCCTTGAGTGAAGAGCAGGAAGTTGTCATCATCGGAGGAGGAGAAATCTACGCACTCTTCCTCGAAACGACGAAAGAAATTCATCGGACGATTGTCCACACAATGGTCGAGGATGCAGACACATACGCACCTGACATTGAGGATTCTGGTTTCTATCTCATTGCAGAAAATAGAGTCCCTGCTGGCGAGAAAGACGACCACGAAATGACCTTTCAGCACCTGATACGCTGATTACTCAGGCCGGTACTCGGTGACCCTAACGCCCAACCTTCCTTGGAGGGCCTCACGCTTCATGATGCGTGCATATTTCTTTTCAAATGCCGCCTTGAGGTCGATTTCCATTGCCAAGCTGTGGCCCATGAGCAGGATAAGGACGTCCGCCATTTCCTCAGCACATTCCTCAATCGGCTTCCCTTTGGTGATCGCAGCAGCAAGCTCACCCAATTCTTCAATGGTGAGTGCCATTCTATAGCCCATGTCATGACCGTTTTTTCCTGCAAAATCATGCTTGTGATGGAAGGCTGCAACACGCTTCATCATCGCTTCCCATTCATCTGCAGGTTTGTGACCCATCCAGTCGTCAACCGTTCGCCCATTCATGAGGCGTGGTCATCGTGACGAGCCATCATGTTTGTGTTAGTTCAACAAGGCCAAAATGCATGCCCAAACGGGGCCGAGGCGGTCGTTGGCTTGTGCGGATACATCGGTGTGGTTGAGATCTTTTGTCCCGTCACCAGGCTCGCGCCCTGCAGCCCAATTTGACGAAATGCATACAGCAGCATATGGGAGATCGAGTTCCCTGGCGAGTTTGGCCTCACGTGGCATGGTCATTCCAACCATTTCTCCACCAAGGCGATCGATTGCATCAACCTCCGCAACGGTTTCAAATTGAGGGCCTTGTGCCAACCAATAGGTGTACATCATTGGCTCGCTTGATTCAAATGATTGCTCTGATCGCAATACATCAACAAGACGTTCATTGGTTTGGCTATCGAAGGGTTGAGTAACAGAAGTAAAGACCGATTCATCGCTGTGATAGGTGGTCGTGACTCCTGTAAAATCGATGTATTGGTTAGCGAGTGCGACCTTGCCGGGTTGAAAGGTTGGTGCGATAGCGCCCACTGAACAAACCGATAGGATGAGGTCGACATCAGCGTCCTGCATCGCCATGATGTTGGCATGATGGTTGATCATGTGCGGCGGGCAACCGTGCCCAGACTCGTTATGGTGTCGCTGAAGGAAAATCAATTCTTTTTCCTCGCCGCTTGCATCCAGCGTCATGCAGTTCAAAGGTACTGGACCGAACGGAGTCTCTACAACCATGCTGTGGTGGTGCTTAACGGTAATACCGTAGCCTGTGAAGCCATCAGTTCCTATAGCGATGAGACCAGTTCCTCCAATGATACCAAGGCGCATGGAACGCTGTGGCGTGAAGCCCTATCTCAAACCTACGGCTCAACGAGGGATGTGACCCACGGAAATGAGTCTCATTCGTTCAAGCGAGCGATGAGGTCGGCTTTCTTACCAGATACAGGTTTTCCTGCGGCCTTGAGAAGTTCCTTGAGTTCTGCAACCGTCATGCTGCTGTAATCAGCAGCTTCCGAGGATTGTTCCTCAACCTCAACCACTTCGCCCGAGGGTGTGACTTCAACTTCAATCTCTTTGCCGTCTTTTTCGACGGTCACTTCGAATACGGCTTGACCGTCTTCGGTTTCAATTTCAGCTTCTGTTATGGTAGCGCCTGGAACTGCTTCCTCAACGGCGGCCTTGATGTTGTCAGGGATGTCTTCAACTGCGACGTCGATTTCATCATCTTCGCCATCAAGTTCTTCAGCCATTGCTTCTGCAAGTGCTGCTGCTTTCTTGGCCTTCAATTCTGCTTCTTGGCGTTGTTCCATAGCGTGAACCTCGTCCAAGGTTGGACCGGATGAAGCAACAACACCTTCTTGCAACAATTGGCTCTTGCGGATAGCGACTGAGCGGACAGGGTAGATCGATTTGACGCCCTTTTGAATTTCCTCTTCCAAGTTACCGTTCATGAGTGCTTCTTGCACTTGAGCGAAGGTGTTCTTGGATGCGTAGGAGATGATGATGTCACGAGCACGCACACGCATGTCTTGCTTCAACGAAGTCTGGACTCGCTGTTGAGTGATGATCAGCGGCTTCATTCGAACAAGGTATCCGTCGGTGGTCACAACGTCAACGACATCGTCAACTTTACCACGGTAGCGACGGATTTGTCGGCGGGTGTGGTCGGTTTGGTGGTGGTGTCCGATAAAGGTGGTGAGGGCGTCTTGGCCGACACATTCGGTCACACGGAAACGGAGGATAACGTGCATCTTCGAGAAGTCGCCGCTAAATTCTTGCTGGGTCATTTGGTAGACACGACCGATGATATGCTCATCGGATTCACCGATTGTTTCGCCGATTTGCTTGAAATCCCATGGATGGCGAGGTGCACGAATCGTGTACCATCGCTTTGTCTTCCACTTGTCACGTTGTTTACGCGCTGCTGCGCGTGCCTTTGCACTGATTTTCTTTGCCATATCGTTCAACTCGGTTCGTGTCTTGCGGGGGCTACCCCACTTGCAAGATGCCCACCAACCCCCCCTATTTGAAAGCGCCTCATCTCACTCACCGTTGCTTCGAGGTAAAAACAAACCTTCGGCAACCTCATGAAACATCACGAACAGCCTTTGTTTGTGGGACTTCATCACATCACATGGAGGGCGACTGCGAGCGCTCTTACAAATCACGAGGTGGTAGTTGAGGCTCTGGGGTGGCTTATTGGTGATCCAGAGGCGGTGGAAATTGAGCGAGGCACCTCCTATCACGGCGGAGAACTGTGGATGGTCACATCTCACAGCAAAAAGAAAAGTTTAGCCATGAAATCGTTGGCCATGCTCGGGGCGGAAAACCTGCAGGAACTGCATGACACACTGGAACATCGCTTCGACGAAGATCATGTTCTTTACCTGCGTTTGAATCTTGACGACCTCATTTCTTCCAACATCAACCTCGCCGAATCGAGAGGTACTGGGACCGTGAAAGGCCAAGCCAAAATCGAAGTCTATCCCGGGCAAGACGCTCTCGAGCAAGCACGGTCAACACTCCAAGATGCCATCGAGGCTGCACGGAAAATGAATGAATGACGCACAATGGGGGTTGCTAGTTGTGAAACGCTTTCTCGTTGTTCCAATCTTGGCGCTTCTCATCCTTGCCAGCATGCCACTGCACGTCCAAAGCGAAGGGAATACCCCACCTGCACAGCTCTCTTGCAATGCAGACCGTGTGAACTGGACGATGGGGCTCGTCTACTGTGATGGAGGGGCAACTGAAGGATACACGCTGTTTTCGCCGCTCCCGGGGAATACAACCTATCTCATTGACCACAACGGGCGCTTCGTTCACGAATGGACCTCGCCGGGGGAGCATCGTCCTGGCTTGTCAGCATACCTGCTCGAGGACGGTTCGCTGCTGAGGACGGCGAACATCGTACAAACCTCTGTCGGGAATTTTTCCGGGGGTGGGACTGCAGGAAAAGTTGAGCGTATCTCGTGGAACGGGACGCTTGAGTGGTCGTGGACCTATGATTCAACGGAGTTCATCTCACATCACGACATCGAACCAATGCCTAACGGTAATGTTCTCATGATTGCATGGGAAGATAAGACCGAAGAGGAAGCGACTCAGGCTGGACGAAACCCAGCGCTCGCGAGTGATTCACCTAACGGGGAAAACAATGTATGGCCCGACCATATCATCGAGGTTCAACCCGTTGGAACCAACGATGCAACCATTATATGGCGCTGGCATGCATGGGACCATTTGGTGCAGGATTATGACCCAACGAAAGACAATTACGGAGTGGTTGAGGACCATCCTGAATTGCTGAACATCAATTATGTGAGCAGCACAGGCAACCAGGCTGGACGAGCGGATTGGATGCATTGCAACGGGATTGATTACAATGCACTTCTCGACCAAATCGCAATATCTTGTCGAGGAATGGATGAAATTTACATTCTTGACCATAGCACCACCACTGAAGAGGCAGCAGGACATACAGGCGGCAACGCTGGCAAAGGTGGTGACTTTCTTTACCGATGGGGTAATCCACAAGTGTACAAAAAAGGACTTTCGAGCAACCAACAACTGTTCGGACAACATGACGTACAGTGGATTCCGCAGGGTCATCCCAATGAAGGGCAACTGATGGTCTTCAACAACGGAAATGGCCGAAGCGTGGAATATTCATCTGTTGACATTATCAATCCCACCATCATCAACGGCACGTACGAACTTCAAGCCAATGGGACCTATGGTCCAAATCAACCCGCTTGGACCTGGGACCTTGCCACGGAAATGTACGCATCGGCGATCTCAGGAGCACATGCCTTGTCCAACGGACATGTTATCGTAACCTATGGAACCAGTGGGACATTGTACGAAGTCGACGGCAATGGAAATGTCGTATGGACCTACATCAACCCCGTTGGCAACAGCGGACCATTCAACCAAAGCGAAAGCATTCCACAAGGAAACCGAGCGGGAACAACGGCCAACCAAGTATTCAAGGCGACACATTACCAAGCCAACTACGCAGGATTGGCTCAGCAAGACCTTACCCCCGGTGATTATCTCGAAGTCTGGACCGACCAATGCCCCGAGCAAGAGGCATGGCAATGGGACCAAGACGGTGATGGATGCATTGATGACACTGATGGTGACGGTGTTCTCGACCCCAACGATGTGTGTTCTGAAGGAGATGATTTCTTGGACCAGGACAATGATGGAATTGCGGACCCCTGTGACGAATTTGTGGACAGCGATTCCGACGGCATCGCTGATGTTGAGGACCGATGCCCCGGCCATGATGACAACGTTGACCTCGATGGCGATGGAATCGTTGATGGATGCGATGAACTTATCGATTCTGATGACGATGGTGTCGGCGATGATGAAGATCGTTGCGAAGGGTACGACGACACAGAAGACAGCGATAGTGATGGAGTTCCCAACGGTTGCGATACATCACCATTCCCTGCTCAAGAAGAAGTTGAGGAAGAAGACATGCAGGATGTTGATGAGCAAAACAATGGTTCACTTCCCAGTACAAACGATTCAAAAGAAGACCAAGCACCAACCGAGGGCAATGCTGAGACATGGACTGCGTCGGAATTAAGCAGATGGTTTCTTGTTGTACTCGGACTATGGGGCTTCGTTTACGTAGCACTTCGATATCGCTCACAACAAAATACAGGTCAGCAGGAGAGTTCGCTCATCTTGGAATCTGTTGAGGATGAGAAAACATAGGAAACCACACCACCTCTTGAGGCAGCACCGTCCCATTCTGCCCCACAACTCCCTCGAGAAGGTCTGCCCGAGGGTTGGACGCTGGAACAATGGCAGCATGAAGGACATCAGTGGATTGAGAACTATGGCCATCAGGAACAACCATAATTTCGCCTGTACGAAACAATATTGAGAAGTTCACAAGAAATTAAGTAGGGCTTGATTCTAGCGCTGCATGAGGATTAATCATGCCACATATCGTCACCTCCCCCTGCGTTGACCACAAATATCAGGAATGCGTTGCAGTCTGCCCCGTAGAAGCCTTCAGAGAAGCTGATACCTACCTCGTCATCGACCCCGATGAATGCATTGATTGTGGGGCTTGCGTACCTGAATGCCCTGTCGATGCTATTTTCGCCGACACGGACATCCCCGAAGAGGAAGAAGCGTGGATTGAACGAAACGCAGAAGAGTCCATCGACGCAGAAATCGCAGAAGGCGACTCACCCGTTCTCGCTTCTGACTGATTACCTGCTCAAGGTTGAGAACCAAGCATCATAAAGGACGCTTACGAGGGCTCGGTATGTCAAGCAAGGATATCGACTTCACACAATTCCGCAAAGGCAGCGACCTGCTCAAGCAAGGCTTCGCCCGAATGCAACAAGGCGGAGTCATAATGGACGTTGTCAACCCCGAGCAAGCCGCAGTCGCTGAGGATGCGGGTGCCGTTGCAGTCATGGCTCTTGAGCGAGTCCCTGCTGACATTCGCAAAGCTGGTGGCGTAGCCCGAATGAGCCACCCAGACATGATTCAAGGAATCCTCGATTGCACCTCGATACCAGTCATGGCAAAATCAAGAATTGGCCACGATGGTGAGGCACGAATTCTCGAGGCCATGGGCGTTGACATGGTTGACGAAAGCGAAGTCCTCACACCAGCAGACCCATACTTCCACATCAACAAGCACGAATACGAGATTCCGTTTGTTTGCGGAGCCACAGGTTTGGGCGAAGCAACTCGACGTATCTGGGAAGGGGCCGCAATGATTCGTACAAAAGGTGAGGCTGGCACAGGCAACGTCGTCGCTGCTGTTACTCACGCTCGACTCATCGACCAAGAAATTAAACAAATTCAATCCCTTGATGACAACGGATTAAACCTCGCAGCTGAACATATCATGGACCGCTACAAGGTCTTGTCCGCACAATCAGTGATGCCCGGAGAACACTTCAACACGCCCTTCGGACCCATTGATGATGAGATGCACGATGGGATTCGATCGGTTCTCAACGATGTTCATCGATTAGGCCGCCTCCCTGTAGTCACCTTCTCAGCAGGCGGAATTGCCACACCCGCAGATGCGTCCCTCATGATGCGAATGGGTATGGACGGCATTTTCGTCGGCTCTGGTATTTTCAAGTCAAGTGATCCAAAAACAATGGCTGACGCTATCGTGATGGCAACCGCACATTATGATGAAGCAAGCAAGGTTGCAGAAGCCATGGGTATGATGGCTGGTGTTCCAATGAAGGGCGATGAATTAGAAACGCTGGAAATTCGTTATGACCAGCGTGGCATGTGATCAATCCAAAGGATCGTCGACGCCTTCTTCTCCAAGGGTCCACTTGAGTGTCTTTACGACACCTTGCAATGCCTTGTGATTGCGTGCAGCCTCTTTCATGCCGTCCTTATCACTTTCATCCTTGCACATTTCATACCATTCCTTCCACTGGTTCATCTTTTCAGTAGCTTTGGAAAGCATGGCTTCAATCTCTTCCCAAGTGCGGTCGTAACTACGAACAGGTCCATCGCTCATGATAATCGGTTTTGGCGACAAACATGTCCTATTTATTGCCTCGCCCTACATATCTCAATCAAACTGAGATATACGCTGATTGGAATAAATCGAGGCAGGCTCCAATTGAACCCCGTCACCAATGACACAATCTTCTACCATGACGCCTTCAGGAACCGATACATTCCGACCGAGAATGGACTGGTTAATCTTGGCAGATGCAGCAATGCTACAACCTTCCATGATGAGGGAATCGCAAACTTCTGAGCCCTCCCCAAGTTGGCATGTTGGACCGACAACGCTTGAATTCACCCGCCCTCTTAGTGAAGCGCTTTCAGCCAATAAATTCCCATCCAAAAGGCGGTATGAAGGAGGGTAAGTGAAAGGCAACCTGTCATAATCCCTGATGAGGGTTTCCTGAGCGCGCAATAATTCACTGGGCTGGCCGACATCAAACCAAACACCATCGATGGCTTGTGCATACATTGGCCATCCTAGGTTGAGGAGATGAGGAAATAATTGTTTACTAAAATCAAATTTTTCGCCTTCCGGAATGTGTTCAAATACTTCAGGCTCAAGAATGTACAAGCCTGCATTAATCACGTTGCTGAACGCTTCTTCACGACTTGGTTTCTCTAAGAAACGACGTATGAATCCAGAACGCAATTTCCCATCGACTTCGCCCTGCGCATCTGATGACAAACCCACAATACCGAATTCAGTTGGGTCTTCAACTTCCCAGAGTGCCATCGTCACTTTCGCCTTATTCTTCCGATGTGCGTCGAGCAGGGCTTTGATGTCGAAGGAGGCGACTGCGTCACCTGAACCGACGACGCATGTTGAGGTAATGCTCTCTCGCAACAATCCGACACTTCCAGCCGTCCCCATGGGGGTTGATTCTTGATTGATGCTGGCTTTGAGACCCGCCACAGGACTTTGCTCGGGCCAGGTGCTAACATGCTTGCCGAGTTGCTCACCGCGATAACCTGTGGTGACAATGATTTCATCGATACCTGCCTGTACCATTGCCTCCTTGACATAGTCGATCACAGGTCGGCCGAGAACTTCAACCATGGGTTTAGGCCTTGATTCCGTCAACGGCATCAGACGCGAGCCTTGTCCACCAGCCATAATGATGCCAAGCACGGCATCACCTCAACGACGGCGTATGGGTCCAAGACGACGCATGTTCTTTTTCTTGGAAGAAGGTGAGCCACGCTTTTTCTTCGAGGAGGGGTCATCCTTACCCAATCCGCCAAACATCAGTTCACCATCTGAAAGAAGGGATTTGACAAGTTTGTCAGCGACTTCATCAGATTCTGCACCGGTTTTCATTTCAGCCTTCACCGAATCATTGTGGTCGGTCATCCAGGATTTGCGCTCTTCAATCGCAAGGTTGAGTTGTTCCCTTGCTTTGTTGACATCGACCATCATTTCAGTGATCTTTTCGTGAACGCCATCTGCTTTTTGATGGTGTTCTACTGATTCTTGATGGTGGCGGTCGCCTTCTGCTTTCAGGAAATCACGATGGTCGAGACCTTCCTTGTATTCCGCCCACTTTTCGTCAGCTCGCTGGAGCGCCTCAACGAATAATTTGTGAGCATCATCAGACTCGGCTTTCAGTGTAGCAATCGCTTCATCAAGATTGGAGAGGTCCACGTTAACCATTTCGAATTTCGTAACATCAGGCTCAAGTTCTTCGGCCCTTCGTTTCATCCGCTTGATACGCTCCATCGTTTCTTTTTCCTTCTTGGTACTGGATGAGGTCGTCTGAAACTTATCCTCCAAGGAGTTGATTTCGGTCATCAATTGGGAATATTCTGCGGTGGCAGATTTTTTCTCACCACGTTCGCTTCGTCGTCCTCTGGCTTGAGAAAACAATTCCTTTAGTTGAGTGTTGATGGCGTCCCGCTTGGCTTTGTGGGCGTTTCTTTCTGCGTGGATGGCATCAAGTTCAGATTTCACAAGGTCCAACTTTGTTCGGTGTTCTCGGTATTGTTCTTGAACAGCATCCCGCTTTTGAGCGACCGCTTTACCTTGTTCGCGAAGTGAATTGCGGGTTTCACGCAACTTGCGAACTCTTGCTTCCATTGATTGGAGTTCATCTCGCAACTCTGAATCTGGGTTAGGCTCACCGTCTCCAGCCTTGCCGCGCATGATGTGTTCCAATCCCTCTCACATTTCAAGGCTATGGATTGTCAAACAATGTTGATTTGTTCAAACTGCGGTATCAAAGATTTGGATAATCATGAAAATAACCGAGGATACCAAGCCAAAGCCGCCAAACAGATAGGCAACATAGGAGCCTGTTGTCCTCAGCCATTGGCGGAATTCAGCACGTACCCGCACGTTGATTTGCCTTCCAAGGAGTAATTCCCCATTTGTTTCTTCCAAGCGAACCGAAACCGTCGCATCACCATTGGTTGTTGGAATCAATGTCTGCCATGAGACCGTACTATCCTTGAGCAACCCCGACATTTTCCCGAGAACATCTTCGTTGCCTTCCGCAGCGAGCGGAAGTGCTTCGTCGGACCACCAATACATTTCGCCAGGTTCAAGTCGATACGTCAAGGCGAGGTCCTTGGGCTCAAAGTTTGGAGTTTGGACACGGAAGACAACGGTTCGTGTCTTATCTGAAAGGTTGTGAAATAAGGTGAAGAGGTTTGCTTTATCGGTCACCACGTTTTCCATATCAACTTCGAAAATGAGGTCCTTCATTGCAGGTTCTCGCCCCGATTCAAGATCTTGCTTGAGACGGTCGACCATTCTGAAAAAGGCAGGACAGCGCTGATTAATAAGCCCAAGAAGAACAAGCCATGCCTCAAGAGTAAACACCTCATGATTGAATACAAATTCCATCCCCTTTTTCATCAAGATTTCACTCATTTCAGATTCCAATGTTTTTCGGTCCAAGCCAGTAGCGTGGCGGTACAAGGTCATGAGGAATTTTTCATGAGCAAAATGTCGATTTATACCTCGCTTGAAACCTTGTTCTAATGCCTTGGTGTATTCATCATACTGTGAGCGCAGCAAGGGGTCCATGTGTGTCTTAATGAGGTCGCTGAAGACCATGTTGAGGGTTGATGGATGGACCGGTGGCGTGTAGGCAGCGAGCAGTCCAGTCTGTTCAACCATGTTAAACGGAGTTGAGCGAGTGGGCAAGTGTTGGCCAACCGAGAGAACCAGGAAGGATGAAGAAGCCAGGAGGAAGAATTGCCCGAACTCAGTCGAGGTCCCATTCCATAGAACTGCGATGAGCATCAAGGCAGAACAACAAGCAAAGAAAAGTGATTTGGTGTGATGGGACATCGCATTTTCCAATTGGTAGAGGAGACCATCGTAGCCTTGCAGTGACTGCACTGAACGATGGTCGATATTTGATTGTTCAACCAGTTGGTGAAATGTAGCCAGTGAGATGCTTACCCGGTATCGATGGAAACCAATTGCTAAAATGTAGCCGAGGAGGACAACAAAAGACAGACTGGCCGTGAAGGTTGAGAATCCCATTCCGATGTTGGGTTCGATATTATCCTCCCAAAACAGGGGAGAGGCTTGGGAAAAAGCCCAGGATGAGAAATACGTGATCGCCGCAAAAGCAGGAAGGAACATGATCAGCCTCAGCCCAGAACTCACAATTTGCCGGTCAATAGCGTGAATAATTGATTCAGAGAGACGGAATCCAAAACGAGAGCCTTCGTCGGATTTGTGCGGAAGAACTTCGCTCATGGCCGTTGATGGTTCTTCGCCCATGATAACAGGAAGGGTTGCCCTCCTCTAAAGTGTTCACACCTATTCTTTGCGAATCGTGACGAAAATTCGTTCCATCCATTCATCCGAGAGGGTCATCAAAAGGTTGCCTTCTTGCCACATTTCGGGGCCTTTTTTTACCACGACAGAGCCAATCCCAATGCCGTCACCCCGAAGAATATCAATCGCTGTACCAGGAAGGAGGATCGCCGCAAGTACCCCTTCTTGTCCATCGCTCAACTGTTGAAGAGAGAGAGATTGGCTGTTACTGGGAAGGCGACGTGCGATATCTTCGGTCGGTTCGGGAATGGGGCGTCCACTGGGGTCTACTCCTTCTGGGCCGACCAAGGCTGAAAGGGCTACTTCGAGATCATCGTCAATAGCATGCTCGAGCCGACATGCGGTTTCGTGAGCATTCCCTTCGTAAGGAAGAATTTCGAGTAAGACCTCTGCCAGACGATGACGACGCTTCATTTTGCGCCCGTGAACAAGCCCATCTGGTGTAAGCATGGCTCCTTTGTAAGGGACATAGTCGAGAAAGCCTCGTTGTGCAAGTCGTTGAACCATCTCGGTAGCCGATGCGGGACTTACACCCAATCGAGAAGCAAGTTCACCGGTGCGGACGCGTGCATCACTGTCCGTTTCGTAGAATTCATACATCGTTTCAAGGTATTCATCCTCAAATTCTTGAAAATGACCAACCATTTGAATCACTGCTTCATTGAAGGGCTAATCCCTCGGTTGCTTTGAATATTTTCGTGCACGCAGGGCATCGTACAGAACCCGTATAGGAGGCAGGTATTCGCAGACTTTGCTGACAATCTGGACATGAAACTTCGATTTTACCATCCGTTTTCGGCTCGGGCTTTGGTTCGGGCGTTGGCGATGGGGCCTCTGGTTGACTCGCGGGAATCGAACTCTGGTGGTCAACGGATTCCCCTTCAACCCTGAATTTGTGTGAACAATCTGGACAACCTACACTTCCTGAATACGAGAGGGGGACTCTCAAGCGGCGGTCACACTCAGGACAGGCGACTTCTTTTTTCTCTTCTTTTGCATGCGGAGATTCAGACGGGGAACTTGAAACCTGTTTCGGCCCTCCCGAGGATTCATCCTTGGCAGCATCCGAGCGATAACGCAATCGTAATACAAGGGAAATCCCAGCTCCAGCAACGATGCCCCAAATCAAGGCACCTATCGGCCATTCCATGCCAGTTTCTTCAGCGACCTGTCCCGAGGTAAAACTCGTTTGAGATGAAATAATCTGTCCATCTACTTGCCAGATTCCTTGAATGATGACTGTATTACCCTTCGGCCATATGACATCAACGGAGGCAGAGACGGCATCATCACCGTTCCAAGCAGGTGACATGATTATTGCCAAAATGGTGCCGTAACTGTCAACCAATCGGAGGTCCCCTTGACCTCCCCCCACCGGGCCAGATTGTGCGAAATTCACGGTGATGGTCACTGAGTTGCCTTGAACAGGGCGAATAGGAGAGGTGACCTGGCCGATATCAAGGCGGTACTGAGTATCGCTATCGGGAATGCTGGAAGTCAGCGAAAGTGGACCAGGGCCAATGAGCCAATTTACCGGAGAAAGTTGAATCACGACCTTTTCTGCATCAATGTGCCCGAAACTTACTGCTTCATGACGACTGCCCTGCTCGAGGGTCATCACCTGTTCGCGAATGAAGATCGTAGAATCGCCGGTCTCATAGCCCATCTGAACCAATACTTCCCGTGATTTCCCATCATCCAGTGTGAATTGGGCATTGAAAGTTACACCGTTCGTTGCGCTCCACTGGAGATTCTCAAGTCCAATGTGCACCGATTGTTTCATGGCAACATTGATTGGAACAGACCCGTTTGAGGGGGCACTGACCAGGCCATTATCGCTTTCAATCTTCCATTCCAGCGGAACACTCCCCGTTGAGGTGAGGGTGAAGGAGGTCGAAATCTCTCCTGCTGAACCGTCTTCGAGTTCAACCCAATCACCTTCGGATTTCACATCGGAATGCTGTAGGACAAGGCGAACGCGCCCTGGCAAATCACCCATATTTCTCATCAAGAGGTTGGCCTGGACTGTATCGCCCTTGTGCCAAGGGCCACCGGAGAGCGAAGGAGTTGTAGAACCTGCAGATTCAAAGGCTGCTGATGGCATTTGAACCGAAAGCAGGCTTGGAAGCATTGATGATGCATCCACTCTCGAATTACTGACGTCACAACTCATAAGGAGCGGTTTTGCAACCATGGTAAAAGAGAAGTTTTGAGAGCCCCCCGCTGAAATGCTCGCAGACTGGTTGACGTGAAGAATGCCGTCTTGCTGGCATTGAATGGAACCCGAGAAACCAACCGTTCCGTTGTTCCAAAGTTGATAGTTCAGCTGCAATTGGTCACCTGCGTTGACTTCATCTGCGTTTGATGTGATCTCTCCGACCATTACTGGGAGAGGAGGGGGTTGAATCGGATAGGACCCGTTACGTTGATGGCCGTCGTGAGCATCTCCTAAAACACCTGACAAATTAAGAGTCCAAGAAAGCGTTCCTTCTCGTAATTGCTGGGATGGTTCAAACACCGCAATGGTCGAAGACATCGGGCCGACAGACAGATTCTCGAGGTGAACCTCCTCAATCACTCCATCATTGGAAAATGTACCGTGGACATCACCGACCCATCCAACATCTCCCTCGTTGACAATGGGCGCTTGAATGCGAACAAAATCCCCATCATGCAATGTCAAGTTACCGGTCACAATCCCAGATTCATCAATGCCCTCTGCGGTGATAGAGGCCGTTCCACCAAGGGTAATCGAGAGGGGGCGCAAGCGTTGGATGATACGTGAAATGCTCACCATATGGGTTGGAGAATCGACGCCATAATCGCCCTCTAGCGATATGGAAATATTACTGTAGCCGTAACTTAAATTCTCAACTAAGAGAGAAACATTGCGTTGTTCTGATGCAGAAAATTCATTCAATACAGTCGTCGTATTGCTAATTTCAACGCCCTCCATCGAAGAGACGATGACCGACAAGGATACGTTGGCTTGGCCTGCATCCATTTCATGAAGCTCCACCGTAAAGCTGAGATTTTCGTCGTTCACCTGTTGGTAATTGACGAGGCCAAAGGAAGCATCTTCAATCAAAACCGAACCACCGCTTGCCTGTACAACATTGGTCAATGGAAGCAAGAACATGAACGCGATAAAGAGTGCAAGGTGAGGCTTGTGCACGGATGAACTCGCCCCCATATGACTCGGTAGAAGTTTGGGGTTCTTCACCTTCACGCAGAAAGAATGCCGAAGGGGTTGTTTCTTTTACGTTGAGGTGATACCCGTAAACGATGCAGGACAAGTCCTTGTTGGAGGTTTCACCCCACGACCTGCTGGGCATCATCCTCGCAAGGCGCGAAAAGCACGCATCTCGCCTTCCAAAAGAGGAAAAAAAGCGTGATGAAGAGTTGACTCGGGCCTATGAGTTGTACAATGAATCCAAAAATGCCCTCGCTGAATTACTTGCCTCCACTCCAGAGACCGAATTAGACCCACTCGCAAGGACTCAAGCGGAAAACAGTGTCGAGGAAAACGAAACACATCGTAAACGAGTCATGTCAAGACTTTGGCGCGTGAGGAGTCATCTCAAAGAAGCCCTTGCAGCCATTGAATATTGGTCGGCTATGAATGAGACGACGCTAAGCACACTCCTCGAAGATGCGAATCGGGTCAATGAAGGGGGCATGAGCACCTTTGCCCTGAACAAATCAGCAGCAAATGAACAAGGAGATGGTGTTCATGGCTGAGAGTGATTTATTCGCAGATCTTCGCTCGTTGGAATCTTCTGAGATTCAATCGAACCTTCTAACTCACGAAGCAAGCCTTGTTGACATTGATGCACAGTTGACCAAGAATCGAACTTTGACATCATTTAGATCCTCTTGCATTAAATTCTGTGTGGGAAAGAGCAACGACATACCCTCCAAAAATCCCGAACTTCAAGATGATTTAGCAGAGACTACACTCACGAAACGAATTGAATTTAACCAATTTATTCAACAACGTGACACGCTGATGGCTAAAATTGTCTTACCAAAATACAGAATCATGCAGCGGATGGCTAGGGTCTACGAGAAACTTGCACAACCACTCGACACTTCACCACTCACGCTGCAACAGGAAATTACACTCTTTTCAGAATTTTTTGAACTCCAAGCCATGCATGCTCAACTTGACCCCATTGAAACTGTTGAAATGGAATTGAATGCACTTCATCGGCAAATTGCAGAAGATGTGAAGGCGATCAATAAGGCCGACAGAGATACTGCCAAAATCATCTCAACCTTGGTTGAACAGCGCAAAAAAACTACGAGGGAAATCGGCCGCTTGAAGGCCTTTTTGCGCTCAAAGAAACCCAAAACGAAACCTGTTGATGCAGGTCAGGCGCGTAAGACCATCAGCCAGGGTGGTTCAATTTCATTGGAAGATTTAGGGGCCTTACTTGACCACGGTGGGTTATCGAATCTTGAAGCAACAAAGGAGCCATCTCCAAGGAAGAAGAAAAAATCTGCAGCATCAACGACCAAAGCTTCACGTGGTTCAAGGGATACATGAATCCAGGTGCGAATCATGGCAAACCTGCAATGGATCAAGGGCATAGAACCGTCGACCCTAACACCGCAGCACTGTCAACAAGTATTGGACCTCTTCCTCAACGAGACTGGTGAAGTGTACAGCCCAGCATCTGTGCGTCATCTGCCAATCCCCAAGTGGGGTGGTAACCTCATCCTCGTAAATCTCGAAGAGAATGAACCTAGAACCATTCGAGGCGTTCTTTGGGCAACACCATTCAAAGATGATATCGTCAGGATCGCTGCCTTCGTGATCGCTGCTGACCATCAAAACAATGGTTTAGGTGGACAGGCATGGGGGCTTTTTTCAAAGGCAGCACTCAAAGAAGGGTATCGGCAAGTTCAGCTTGAAGTCAAGGCAGACAACAAGGACGCTCAACGCTTCTATCAACGACGCTTTCTTGAGATCAAAGTACCGCTTGAGGGATACTATCAGTCTGGTCTTGGCTATATGATGCGAGGGCCTCTTCGGATTGATTAAAGCGAACGCTTATTCACCTCCGACCTCACCTCAAAATGTGCTTGAACGCCTCATGAGACCTTTGGTAACTCTTGACGATGTGGTCAGCCTCACCGTGTTTGAACACGATGGTTTTGTGATTTATCAAAGTGAAAACGATTCAAATCTTGCGCCACACCAACTTGGCCGTTGGATTGACTTACTTTCCGCTGCTAAGGACTCAAAAACCTTGACCCTTGTTCTTGAAAACGGACACATCATACTGAGGAAAGAAAAGGAATTCAATGTTGTACTCAACCTTACTCGGCAAGCGAATCTCGGCCGTGCCCGACAAACCCTTGAAGACTGTATCATCGACATCAACTAAGATGGCTCACTCCAAGATTGGTTGCTTTGAGTCATCAAGGGTTAAATGGGGGTGGTCGGTGGCCCACATGCAATACGGTGGGAATCGTATGCGAACAGGTGCGATGAAGAATGGCTGAACTCAAAGATCTTCTTGATGAACGACGAAAAATGGTTGATAAAAAAGCCACACAACATCGCGAAATTCGAGACGATTGGAATGAGAAAACCAAAGAATTCACCACCACAAGAAACGAACTCAACAACGAAGTGCGCGAACTCATCGTTCAAGTGAGGGAACAACGCGACCTCCGTGACCAAATGAACGAGATGGTCCGTGAGAAGAAGAAAGAGCGAGATGGAGCCAACCAAGCCGTTCGTGATGCAAAGGAAACCATGCGTGAAAAACTTCCTGAACAACCCCCACAATTCGACCGACGCGGACGCCCGGTTCGCCCCGACACCGTTCAATCATTGACCCGCACTATGGAACGACTGGAGCGAGAATTTGAGCAAGGCAAGCACCAAGGGAAAAATGAGACCAAGTACTTCAAGAAAATGAAGGACTTGAGTGCCAAGCGAAAGCGTCTGCAGGAACAGGAAAGTCTCTCAGGGGCCGCAGAAGGAAATAAAGAGTTGAAAGCCGCCGTTGAACTCCAAGAGGCATCACACAACGCTGTGAAAGAAGCAGCAGAAGCCGCACAAAGTGCTCACGACCTCATGATTGAATGGAATTCAGAAGTTGACCGCCAACGTGAGAAGGCTGAGGCCGCTCACCGAAAGTTGCGAACCTCCAAAAAGGAAGCAGATAAAGAGCACAGCCTCTACATTGTTTCCTTGCGATGCCTCCACTCAATTCAAGATATTTTGCGTGCCATGCGTGGTGCAAGTGCCGGTCAAGGACAACGTCCAACCGCCAGCAATGAAACGCAGGACTTGATGGCCAAGTTGCTCTCTGGTGAAACACTTTCCACCGAGGAATTGATGCAACTTCAGAGGTTTGACTGAATTCTTCGTGGCGAACACATCAAAGACCTTCACAATTACCCGAAAAACCTGGAAGGTGTGTTGAGTGATTGCAAAGGATGAGATTGCAGCCATCGTTGAAGAGTATGATCGCCTTAAGTTGCGTATCGGCATGACGGCATCACACTCGGCTCTCGACATTTGTGACGGAGCAATTGAGGAAGGATTTCCGACTGTTGCATACTGCAAAGAAGGACGGCACAAAACCTATGCAAATTACTTCAAGGCCCACCGCAGTTCTTCGGGAAGGGTGTATCGAGGCATGGTCGACAAGGCAGTCGTCCTCGATTCATTCAATGATGTCATCGATCCCGAGATGCAAAAGGAAATGCGTAAGAGAAACGTGATTTACATTCCAAACCGCTCCTTCACATCCTATTCAAGTATCACCGACATTGAGGAAAAATTCCGTGTTCCGATGTTTGGTTCACGAAACATGCTTCGAATGGAAGAGCGAACCGAGGAGCAGGACTACTATTGGATTCTTGAGAAAGCAGGATTGCCCTATCCCGAGAGAATTGACAGCCCTGAAGACATTGATTGTCTCGTCATCGTCAAACTTCATCACGCTCAAAAGAAACTCGAACGTGGATTTTTCACATGTGCATCCTACCAGGAATACCAAGACAAGTCTGCTGCACTCCTCGCCGAGGGAGTCATCGATCAAGCATCACTTGATGGCGCTCGAATTGAACGCTATGTTATCGGACCCGTGTTCAATTTGAATTTCTTTTACAGTCCACTTGCAGAGGAAGGGGAGAAACTCGAGCTCCTCGGTGTCGATTGGCGCTTTGAATCCTCTCTTGACGGTCATGTTCGCCTCCCTGCACCGCAACAGATGACCATGCCTCTTCATCAACAAATACCAGAAATGACCGTTGTTGGCCACAACACCGCAACCATCCGAGAATCCTTACTGGAGAAAGCATTCGAACTCGGTGAAAAGTTCATTGAAGCCAGTAAGGAACATTACGACCCTGGCATCATTGGTCCGTTTTGCCTGCAAACCTGTATTGACAAGGACATGAATTACTACATCTACGACGTTGCTCCTCGTTTAGGTGGCGGGACCAACGTCCATGTCAGTGTTGGACACCCCTATGGAAATGCAACCTGGCGCAAACCCATGTCAAGTGGTCGAAGAATCGCAATGGAATTGAGAATGGCTGTTGAACAGGACCGATTGCTCGAAGTACTCACGTGATTTCGAAAAAGGCTTCTTCATCGACATCGTACCAAGGGTTGATCCCGATATCGCTGCTGTCATAATGAGCGGTTGTTTCGACAAAATAGTATGGAAGGTCCGACTTTTCGCCTGATCCAAGATAATGGTCACCACTGTAATTCTCAACGACGATCACTGCCCAAGCATGCCCGCCCCATTCGTCATCCTCTGTTGCCTTGACCATACCGAGCATCAATGCAGTATCATAACCGAGATGCTCTGCTAAACTGATGAATAAGACACTGGCATCTTCACAATCACCTGCCTCTTCCCATAGCATTTCAACAGGATATTTTGGATAATCCGATTGATTTGCCAAACTGTCATCATCGAACATGTACGGGATATCCCCCACAAAGGCATGAATGAAACGGATGACGTCGATTGAACGCTCGTACCCTAAATCATTGGCCATCCGTTCAAGTTCTTCTGCGAGGGCCATCACGTTGGCATCTGTAGGGGTCGCAAAGGCAGCATATTGTGGAATGACATCATCATAGGATTCATAATTTGACCAATCAATGGCATGATTCATCGAACGATAACCAATGTAGCTTGCATAATCTAATGTCCACACCAATGAATGCATTTGACCGTCGTAATCCCAGGTAAATTGACGCACCGTTGATTCTAAGTTATCGAATGGTACAATTGAAAATTCCAACCTACCTGCATCACCATCTCCTCCACTTTCACCATCTGCGATGAATGTTTGATTGAAGAAACCATCTTGGCTGTCAAAGACCACTTGGTATCCTTGATGTTCTTCAGATGGATTCAAATCCAGTAAATCATCTGAAAATGGATCCGAATCATAAGCCATGACCTCAATAAAGTGATAACGAACTCTTTCGTCTAAGTTGATATGGTAGCTGTGTGTCAATCGAAGCGTTTCACCAACTTGCACCTCTTCATAACTATTCAATACCGAAGGAAGGCAGCCATAGGATTGGTTGTTTACATTGACACAAAAATAGATCTCCCCTTGAGTGTCAAAGAGATCGACTGTTTCCAGCAACGTGAAATTAGAGAGTTGCAAATACATAGCAGCATCTCGTCCATCGTTCAAGTCTTCAACATCAGGGACACCATCATTGTCATCATCGAAGTCGCTGTTATCTCCGATACCATCACCGTCTGCATCGGCCCATTCTGTAGCATTGCTTGGGAAAAGGTCTACCAAATCCCCGTAACCATCTCCATCAAGGTCACTCCATTCAAGTGGATCAAGTGGGAATGCATCGCTGTTATCGCCCCATCCATCCCCGTCACTATCCAACCATTCAGTTGAATCAAAAGGATAGGTGTCACTGGTATCCTCGACTCCATCGTTATCGTCATCAAGGTCTTCAACCACATCTTCGCAACCATCTTGGTCGTAATCATTGAGAGGGTTGGATTCCCAATCAAGAAGGCCTTTTGGACAGTCATCAAGTTCATCGGGAATGCGATCTTGGTCGTCGTCGTCATCTTCTGATTCATCTGAACAACCGTCACCGTCGTGGTCGCTGCTGAGGCTTGAAGACCATCCCATCAATCCATCGGGGCATGCATCTTCGTAATTCTGGATTCCATCTCCATCGAGGTCATTCGGGTCATCTTTGTCAACCCCAAACAACACAAAGAACGAGGCTGAGACAAGCAGAGTGACACAAAAAACCGCAATGAGTGGAAAGAAATTTGTTGATGCCTTGGCAGCCCTCTCAAGAGTCAGGCTGGGATGCTTCATTCCATCATTTGAATGTTCATCCTGTGGAAGTTCCATACCAAAGGTGTAAACCTCTTCGTTTGTCATTGCAATCAGCGTGCCTTCTAGGATAAACCCCCGTTTAGGTTTATTCCCTTCAATGAATGCACTTCAGCCTTGGTAAGGGACCCAGGCATTGGTCGCTGCATCAAAGTAGGATAAAGTACCGTTCTCATCGCGAGACCAATGTACGCCGTTTTCCTCCCACTGCTGTGGTCCTGATGCTTCCTCAATTGACGGCAATGACTTTTGTTCTGCCATGTACTGGTCGGTCATGGAATCAGTTGCCCCTGTCGCATCTCCGAATGGACTTGTAGTTTCTTCAGGCTTACGAGTGAATACATAGCCACCGCCACCGATGAGTGCAAGCAACAAAACGGTGATGATTGCATAGAGCAAGCCATTACCGGATTCTACTTCTTCTGCTTGGGAACGAGTTGAGTCTTCGGGGAATTCATCCCACCGGTCAGCAACGCCGTCTTCATCGCTGTCAACGGATTCGTTGGCATCGAATTTGAATGCATCTTCATCGTCGGAGACACCATCTCCATCGGAATCAAGTTGGCTGAGTGCACATCCAACTGGATTGATCAATTCACCTTCAACTGTCTTGGGGCATTCGTCAAGATGATTTTTGATACCGTCGTCATCATCGTCTTTTTGCTGTTCGGAACACCCGTCAAGGTCGACTTGCTGGGTAACGGGTGTGTCTGGGCACAGATCTTTGTTATTGTTGATGTCGTCGTTATCTTCATCCTTTTGCGAGTCTGAACAACCTTGCGCATCAGGTTGTTCGCCAGCAGGCGTCACGGGGCAGATATCGTCAGCATCAGAAATTTGGTCGTTATCGGCATCGAGTTGATTGGTAGCACAACCGAGCATGTCGACTTGCAAGTCAGTGCTTGTTCCGGGACAATTGTCAATATCGTTGGTAATACCGTCATCATCGGAGTCTTTCTGAGAAGGAGCACATCCTTGTGCGTCAGCCACTTCATTGCTTGGTGTAGCATCACAAATATCGGCTGCATCGTTGACGTTGTCACCGTCTGTATCGCGTTCTTCAGCAGCACAACCCACGCCATTGACAGGCAATCCGAGGGTCGTGGTTGGACATGCGTCGCGGTCATCCGTGATGGTGTCGCCATCAGTATCGAGTTGACTCAAGGCACAACCTGCGGCGTCGACTTGAGAACCAAGAGGTGTGTTGGGACATGCATCAAAGGCATCCATGACCATGTCGTTGTCTTGATCTTCCTGACTTGAGGAACAGCCTACACTGTCAACTTGTTCACCAGCAGGTGTGTTGGGGCAAGCATCTCCAGCGTCATTGACACCATCCATGTCACCATCAAGTTGGCTTGGTGAACATCCATTCGCATCAACGGCCTGTCCGGCAGGAGTGTTCAAACACAGATCAGGATTGTTTCCGTTGGGATTATCACCAAAACCATCCATGTCCGCATCGGCCCATTGGGTAGCGTCGTTGGGGAAGGCATCGGGATTCATTCCTGCCGCATTATCACCGTAGCCATCGCCGTCGGTGTCACTCCATTGTGTTGAATCGTTGGGGAAAGCGTCGGGTGTTGTTCCAAGTTGGTTGTCACCGTATCCGTCACCATCGGCGTCACTCCACTGTGTGGAATCGTTGGGGAAAGCATCAGCATTGTTGCCATTCGGGTTATCACCGTAGCCATCGCCGTCAGCATCTGCCCATTGTGTTGCATCGGTAGGGAAGCCATCCGGGGTTGTGCCGTTGGGATTGTCACCATAGCCATCACCGTCACCATCCGACCACTGTGTACTGTCGGTTGGGAAGGCATCGCCGTTGTTTCCAGTTGGATTGTCACCGTAACCATCTCCGTCGGCGTCACTCCACTGCGTTGAATCTGCTGGCCATTCGTCAGGATTGTTCCCCGAAGCATTGTCACCGTAGCCATCGCCGTCAGCGTCTGACCATTGGGTTGGGTCGGTTGGGAACGCATCGGGTGTTGTACCGGACGCATTATCGCCATAGCCATCACCGTCAGCATCAGCCCATTGTGTGCCGTCAGTTGGGAAGACGTCGGGCATGTTGCCGCTGGCGTTGTCACCGTAACCATCACCGTCCATGTCGGAATATTGACTCGCATCGTAAGGGAATGCATCGATTGCATCATTGTAGCCGTCACCGTCACTGTCTTTCTGAGAAAGGGCACAGCCGTCTTGGTCAACGGTGATTCCAGCGGTTGTATTTGCACACAGGTCCAATTCATTCGCCACACCATCGCCATCGTCATCAAGTGATAGTTGGAAGCAAGCCGAATCGCCAATCAGTTGAACACTCACATCGGAATACAGATCGATGTGAACACAGTACGTACCCGATGAAGTAGGTGTTGAATAGGAGAAACTCGGGAGACTCATGTTTTGAGCTGTTGCAGTAAATAAGGTCAATGAAGAAGAAGCAAGATTGGCTCCAGACCCGTCACTCATTCTGTATTGATATTGATAATCATCGTTCACAACCAAATCAAGACCTTCAGCCTGGACGTTGTTATTGCTGGCCGTTGAACTTGCCGAATAGGTATCAATGACCAAGGCGGGCAGCTGTGGAATGAAGTCTTCAAAGTGAAGCCCAGAAATATTGGTATTATCACTGAGATTGACAACCGTCCCGTTGAGAGACACATAGGCGAGGAAGAGATGCTCGTTCATGGTGGTTGGACCAGTCCAGTTAACTTGGTAATTCACTGACGATGTTGTTGGCGTTAGATTCCATGCATCACTGTCGATCATCGATGCGTTGATGGCTGCGTTTACATCATTTGAGTTTGTAAAATTGTTGTCCCACTCTACGAAATCAAGAACAATCCACTCAACCGCATAATCCGTTCCAACCGTCAGGTTGGTCAACTCAATGTCTCCGGTGGTTGATGACGTGGTCGAAATTTGAACCATCTCAATGTAATATTCATCCATATCGCTGTCAAAGGAACTTCCCGACGAACTTGAGAGGGTCGATGAAACCATCAAGACAGATTCGATCATGGTTGTTTGAATCGAGATGTTAAGGCTGTGTGTCGTGCCGGTTGTATTGAAGGCCCCCGTCGTTGAATTTGCCCACGAAACGCTGTCGTCAAGGAGCATTTGCCCGTAGGAATAATTGTAATTGTAGGATGTATTGTTCGTGAGCCCAGAGAAGGAAAGCGTTGCTTGACTGGTATTCAGAATGAACACTTCGACGGTCTCAAATGATTGCCCACCGCCAGGGTTGTCTGTTGTAATTTCAATGTCATAGGTATTGGTCGCAAAGCTGTATCCATAGAGATTGATGTAGGTGGTCTGATTCAATGAGGAAGTGTATTGCATGGACTCAAGATTGGATGTTCCTACAGAACTTGTTAGCCATGAACCTGTTGATGATTCCCATCGCACGTCGAGGTCTCCATTGGCGTGTGTGAATGAGATATTGGCATAATAAGTAACTCCCGCAATCATATCCACTTCGAAGTAATCAACGTCAGTCGATGAATGAATGGAAAGTCCTGTGCAGGAAAGCGGAAGCAATGATGCACCACTCGCAGTAGAGGTTGCGTCATTCGGTTCAAGGACATCCGATGTCACCGTACCAGCGCCGGTGCAGTTCGTGATGGATGTTCCACCGCCACCGCCACCACCTGTGCCGTTCGACGCGGTGAATTTGTAGAGCGTCAAATTCCAAGAACCGGAACCGGACCAACGAGCAATTTCAATGTAGACCATTCCCCCGTGAGCACTGGTGGTGTTGGTGGTGAGTGTTTCAGGGTTGTTCTGATATGAATCATCGAGATAATTCAACGAAGCGTCGTAAAAGATAAGATCGAAATCGTTGGTAACGGTCGTCCCGTTTGCAAAGGTGGTGGTGCTCGGGAAGGAAAGGGATGCAGAGAGACCCTGTGTGGAGCTTAAAGCCACTCGAAGGTAGTCTGAATCATCACCGTAATCCAGTTCACCGCTTCCACTATAACTGTTTGAAAAAATGTAATTGGTGATGTTCACCGTTGTGTTGTCGGGGAGGTCACCCCCTGAGTTCAAATCGTTTTGATTCGGTCCGACAGCTTGGACAGTTGGTGTAACTGCACTGAGGAGAGTCCCTAGAATCAACATGGCCGTGACGAGGCTGCTTCGTAGGGGTGATGGAACCGCTTGGTTTTGTTTGCTCATGCCCTTACCACACATAGAGGGTATATCAGCACTACCACGACAGGGCGTCAAATTGCAGTGGGAGCGACATGGCCGTCTCCTTTGTCATCGGGTTGACGCACACGCGACCAAACTCCGCCCATCAATTCATCGTGATGAGCTTGGCAATAATGGAAACGGCGGTATGCTTCTCGGAACGAATAGGCCTTCTTTCCTGTTGCGACGAGATAACCTTCGGGAGACAAGCGTGAAACGACTGTGCCTGCTTCACCACATCCGGGTAAATCACAGACGGGTGCTTCAGCCATGGTTCAAACTACCTCCTATGCTTCATTAAGTCTTGCACGAACAGAACAAAATTTACTGTTCGTCATCCTCGCTTGGGTCCGGTTCAATAACAACCAATGGGACGTTTGCTTCAATGGCTTCCCCTTCGCTGCAATGCACCGAGATGACAACTCCACTGACCGGCGCTTGAATTTCATTTTGCATCTTCATCGCTTCCAAAATGAGAATGACTTGACCTTCCTCGACTCGCTGACCTTCCTTGACTTCAACGGTAACGACTTTGCCGGGGATGTTTGCTGAAACCGTACCGGATTTCTTTTTCTTTCGCCCACCAGCACGGCGTGGCTTGGCAGATGGCGCTGCATCTGGCATCTCAATTTCAAAGGTTTGTCCTTCAACGGTCGCCTTCCATGAAGTGCCTTCTCCCTCCACCTCAACAATGTACTCTGTTCCGTTGACAACGACTTTGCGTGTTTCTGTCATGATTTCACCTCCATGGTGAGCGTCGTGCTCTTGCGTGCATCAGGGATGATTGCCCCGACAGCATTCTACGATGGTCCTGAGACCACGCCACACCGGGTTGACGAGCGACTTGTCCAGGATCATCACCCTGTTGTGTAACGGCCATCACCGCAGCGATAGCAGCCATTCGTAACTCTGCATCCTTTGACATCATCATTCAACTCACAGTGGGATGTTGCCGTGCTTACGAGCAGGGCGTAATTCTTCTTTATCCATCAGCATTTCAAGTGCACGAGAGAGGCGTTGCCGTGTCTGGTTGGGCTCAATAACATCGTCGAGGTAGCCGAGGGCAGCCGCCTTGTAGGGATTCGCAAAGGTCTCCTTGAAGTCTTCAGTGAGACGCTCTCGTTCTTGATCTGGATTTCGGGAATGCGCAATGCGGCGGCGGTGAATAATTTCCACAGCCCCGTCTGCACCCATGACTGCTAATTCTGCAGAGGGCCATGCTACATTGTAATCGCCACGGATGTGTTTGCTGGACATGACGTCGTATGCGCCACCGTAGGCCTTGCGTAAGATGACCGTGAGTTTGGGGACGGTGGCTTCTGCAAAGGCATAGAGGAGTTTCGCACCGTGACGAATGATTCCACCCCATTCTTGATTGGTGCCGGGCAAGAAACCGGGTACGTCTTCAAAGGTGAGAATGGGGATGTTGAATGCATCACAAAATCGAACGAATCGAGCAGCTTTATCACTCGCATCAATGTCAAGACATCCTGCGAGAACTTTGGGTTGATTTGCTACAATACCCACCGTATGGCCGCCGAGATGTCCAAAGCCAATCACGATATTTTGAGCCCATTCGGCCTGCACTTCCATGAAGCCACCGTCGTCGAGTACCTCACGAACGACATCAACTACATCGTAGGGTTTTGAGGAATCATCTGGAATGATCGAGTCCAAAGCGTCACACAAACGGTCCTTGCTATCCGATGTTTTCTTCATCGGGGGACGCTCCAAGTTGTTTTGAGGCAACAAGTCACAAAGGTCACGGGCCATTTGAATCGCATCTTCATCATCTCCTGCCGTGAAATGGGAGACTCCTGATTTTGACCCGTGAGTGGCTGCACCACCAAGGTCTTCGAAACTGACAACTTCATTGGTGACCGTCTTGATCACTTCTGGACCGGTGATGAACATGTGAGCGGTTTGATCAACCATGATCACAAAGTCCGTGATAGCGGGTGAATAAACCGCACCACCTGCACAAGGCCCCATGATGACCGATATTTGTGGTACGACACCTGAAGCTCGAACATTGCGGAAGAAAATTTCAGCATAGGAGCCGAGAGACGCTACGCCTTCTTGGATACGCGCCCCACCTGAATCGTTGAGCCCTATGACTGGTCGGCCTGTTTTGAGAGCCATGTCAAGAACCTTGCAAATTTTGAGCCCGTGCATTTCTCCCAAAGACCCACCGTAAACGGTGAAATCTTGTGCAAATGCGAACACCTCACGTCCGTTGATGGTGCCGTGTCCCGTTACAACACCGTCTCCTGGAATGACGTTCTTGTCCATATCAAAATCACGACAACGATGTTCTACCAACGCGTCAATTTCTTGGAAACTACCATGGTCAAGGAGCATGTCCATGCGTTCCCTGGCAGTCATTTTACCACGATTGTGCTGCGCATCAACACGCGCTTGTCCGCCTCCTGCCTCACTACGTGATTTGCGATTTCGGAGGTCTTTGAGTCGCTCATCTGTGCTTGCCATAGGCTTCCCCTACCCTATGGTTACGAAAGCCGCCCTTATTCGTTCCTCTCCAAAAGTGGTAAAAATTGGGGTCTTTTGACTGAAGGCATTCAACCATCAATCCTTCATGGATTCGTCCACATTGATGGAAATTGACTCATCAACTCCCCTCAAAGGGACTTGTTATTCCCAAAGGTCTTGATTGCCATGGCAAAGTGCCAGTAGTGTGTTCCTGTCGTTGACTGCTGATGTGATTCAAATCACATTACAGAGGTCGCCCAAGCAGCGGTCGGTTTGTGCCAATCTCTCACTTGGTCTGTTTCAAGCCGAAGTTGCATGCTTTGACCCTCTTCTAAGCCGACGTCTTCGAGAAGGAAATCAACGATGTATTCGTTACTTCGGAAGGTGTCGTCGAAGAGAACTTCTTGCTCGATGACTGAGCCTTCTTCGAGTTTCTGGAGGATAACACGGACATGGCATTCCTGGAGAGGGTTTCGCAGACTGCAAGATTCACTGCTTCCGTCGTGTTCAACTTGGACAAAGCCCTCGAGGGCCGAGGTCGATGCATGTGTTGCGAGGACGATGACGGTGTCTTTGGCGGTTGGAGCACAAACACACTCCATGTTGTCGGCTTCAACTTCAGATTCGAGGTCGACGACAACGGAAATTGAACGAGTTTCAACGTCCTCTGAGGTCACCAGTGTAGCGGTAATATCGTGGTGACCTGGCTCAGAAAATTCGTGAGTGACACTGGCCCCCGTTCGGACTTCACCATCTCCAAAATCCCATGTGATCATTCCGTCTGAGGCCGATGCGGAGAAGAGAAATTGATGGAGAATCTCAGTTACGACTTCTTCTTCGTCATTGTCTCCTTCATCAACCTCAATCATCACGTAGCGGTTGGTCCCCATGGCGTTGTCAACTGAAATTTCAAAGGACTCATCCTGGACAGAAAAAGGATTGAGATTTGAACCCAACACACCCGCCATGGCAAAGCCAGCAAGGCAGATAACAAGCGCAAGAACACCAAGAACATTTGTTCGCATGATTGTTATTTAATCCACAGAGAATATAAGCGCGTGTTTATTTTATTCACCACATGAACGAAGAAATAGGTGCGTTGATAGGGAAGCGCCCTCTCCTATGCCCATGGACCAACCCTTGCGTATCGTTGTCGCGAAACCCGGACTTGACGGTCACGACCGTGGAGCCAAGGTTGTGGCTCGCGCCCTCAGGGATGCTGGACACGAAGTCATCTACACGGGCTTGCGACGCACAGCCCAACAAATCGTTGAGACCGTTCGTGACGAAGACGCACGTTTTCTCGGGCTGTCATCTCTTTCGGGAGCGCACGCACATTTATTCCCACAAGTTTGCAAGCATCTCATTGAGGCGGGATTAAGTGACGTAATCGTCTTTGGTGGAGGAATCATCCCCCATGAAGATCGCTCTGCGCTCCATGAAGTTGGCATACGTGCAGTCTTCGGACCCGGCACACCAACCTCCGAAATTCTTGATTTCATCCAACAAGCCAACGACAAAGGCAACGCTGGCGTTGGACAGGACAGTACCTGGCATTGGACATCATCGGCATGAGGTGCTCTTCATGAGCGAAGAAATCCCACTGGCACTCAACGGCGACCGTCGCGCCCTTGCCCGGGTTTTGAGCGGCCTTGAAAACGGCACAATCACCGTTGAACAAGCCTTGGCTGGAAGGCAGTCCGAACCTTCTTCCACATTGTGGTCGACCATGGCCATAACGGGTGCTCCGGGAGTGGGGAAATCAGTGCTCGTCGATGCGTTGATGACCGTTTGGGCAACCAGCGGCATCAAAGTGGCCCTGCTCGCTGTTGACCCCAGTTCACCACGTACGGGGGGGGCTCTTCTTGGCGACCGAGTGCGGATGTCCTCGGTCGACAATCCTGCGATCAAGGAATTGGTGTATGTGCGGTCGATTGCAACCCGCTCCTCATCCGGCAGCGTTCCGCTTATCGTGGAGGACATGGCCGCTTTTTTGCTTCAATGCGGTTGGGAAAAAGTGTTGATTGAAACCGTCGGTTCAGGGCAAGCTGAATTGCGTTGTGCTGCAGTTGCTGACCGAATTGTGGTGGTTGAAGGACCTGCTCGGGGCGATGGCATTCAGGCAGAAAAAGCAGGTTTACTCGAACTCGCAGATATCGTCTTGGTCAACAAAGCAGACCTTGATGGGGCTGAACGTCATGCTGGCGAATTGAAAGAATCCTTTGGCCTCGGCGAACAACAAGCACCAGAAGTGTTACTCACCTCAGCTCTTCATGGCACAGGAGTTCAACAAGCCGCTGAGGCACTGATGGGTCTCCAGAGTTCAGGACGCGCCCTTCGTGCCCGAATGCGTGAACGTTTGCTCGGTCAACACGAGCGTCGGCTGATTCAACATCCCTCTTACAATGACCTTCTTGATGCTCTTTGTGAGGGTACACTTGATATTCAAACCGCACTGGCTCGTCTTGAGGACGAAGTGCATGAGTGAACAGGTTGAGATGACCAATCCGGTAGACACCTCTGTGGGAGGAATGAAAGGACATATCCTCAGGCGTACCATCCATCTATCGATGATACTCCTTCCGTATGTCTATTTTGCTCACGGTGAAAGCGTCGCTGAAAGCGTTGACTTGACACTCCAACAAGTGGTCGCAAGTGTGATTCTTATTGCCTTGGCCGCAGAGGCCATTCGACTCAAACTTGGCATCACAATCTTTGGCCAGCGAGATTACGAAGCCAAGCAAATTTCTGCTCTCGCATGGGGTGCTATTGGAGTTGGGCTTGTGTTGCTTCTCGTGCCACAGAAAGCCTACGCTTGGCCCATCATCGCCTCACTTGCTCTTGGCGACCCCTTCATGGGAGAATTACGTCGCAAGGGGTTTGCGGACCGTCAGGTGATGATCTACGCCACTGCCCTCATACTGGCTATTTGGCTGGCATGTTCGTGGCAGTTCGAAACACCTCTTTGGGTGGCCATTATTGCAGCACCAGTGTGCATGATTTCAGAATGGCCCCGCCTACGCTATATCGACGATAACGCCACGATGGTCCTTATTCCACTCGCGTTGATTCTGATTTTGGAGCCCTTTGCCCAAGTCATGGTTTGAACAAGATCACCAAACCGCGAAGATTTCGCTCAATATGTTGAAATGGGGGCTTCTATTGGTAGGGTTGAGTGGAGTGCATGACCGACGAAGCAAGTAGCAACGACCCGCCTCAAATCGCGTACCAAGTTGGCTTTGGATTGGCCATAATTCTTCTCATCGTGACCATGTTCCAATACCCACTTTGGTGACTTTTTCATCACGAAATTGAACATCCCTTCAAAAGGGAGGAGCCTGACATGATTTCATGTGCGGGATTGGAGGTGTTTTGGGACATCCCCAACCTGCAGTTCTCAACCGGATGAATCACCTCCAAAAGCATCGTGGACCCGACGAGCAATCCACGTGGGTGGACCATCATGTTGGCTTTGCACACACACGACTCGCCATCCTTGATGTCGATGGCAGTCAGCAGCCCATCAGTGCGCCCAATGGAAGCGTTTTGATCGTCAATGGTGAAATCTACAATCACGAAGTGATACGACACTCATATCCTCACTATCCTTTCAGCACTGCAGGAGATAGCGAAGCGATTCTTGCACTTCATGCAGCATCAATGCCGACATCTGGCAAACCAAGTGCCCAAGATCATGCCAACTGGCTTGGGATGCTCGATGGCATGTATGCCTTGGCACTGTGGGATGCTCAACACGAACAATTGATTTTAGCACGAGACCCGATGGGAATCAAACCACTCATGCGAACTCAAATTGACGGTGACATGCTTTTTGCGAGTGAAGTCAAGGCATTTCATGCCGATGAGCGATACACGCCTCAATTGGACGAACTTGCGTTTGCTGCGCGTTTGGTCTGGGAATATCCGCTCGACGCTACAACGCTGCTCAAAGGAGTTCACCATGTTCGTCCAGGTACCGTTGAAGTTTGGAGCACCAATCAACACGGAGAGGCTTCGTGTAGAGGAGTCGCTAAAATTGAGCGACAAGCGATGAAACCAGCGAAAGCATGGGACCCTTCTCACCAAGCCGAACCTTTGCTGGATTCATTCATCACGAGTGTCCAACAACGCCTGATGGCAGACGTGCCCGTCGGCATCGTTCTCTCAGGGGGCCTTGACTCGAGTCTCGTAGCAGCAGTAGCCCATGAAGCGGCACAGCGAGCAGACCAACCTGTCCCTGAATGCTGGACGGTAGCTGAAAGCGAAGAGAACCCCGATTGGATAGCAGCAGAACATGTCGCCTCGCATTTTGATCTTCGTCATCACCAACACATCCTAGAACAAGACGCCTTTGAACAACGATTGCCACAACTCGTCTGGCATGGAGAAGATATTGATGTAACGGTTCTCTTCTTCAACCCACTCTTTGAACACATGTCCCGCCATGTCAAGGTCGGATTGTGCGGTCAAGGAGCCGATGAATTGCATGCAGGGTATCCACGCTACGGCCAACTCGCCGACCACAACAACGCCCTCCAAGAGCGGATGCAAGCCCTTCCTGATGTGATGCGACAACAATTGGAACAGGGAAGACTGAAGTCAGAAGAAGGCTGGTTTCTTGACCGTCACCAGCCGCAAGAACATACCAAGGACCTACAGACCATGCTTGACTTCGAGTTGAATCACGGGCAATTGAGTAATTTCCAACTCCGACTGGTTGACCGTCACTCGATGGCTCATTCATTGGAAGTCCGTGTCCCTTTCTTGGGCAGTGAGCACCGAAAGGAGACCTATGCTCTCCCGATGGACTGGCGACGAAGCCAACAACGAGAAGAAAAGGCCGCATTACGCAGGGCAGCTGACCTCACAGACCTTCCCAAAGACATCGTTCGAAGACCCAAACTCCCTGCGGGCCGGGCTACATCACCGACCATGCTCAACACCTTCCTTGACCAGTATTCCGCTCAGACCGAGGAATTGATGGAACGTTACAATACATGGGCCCCCGCCTTGAAAGGACAAGAAGAGTTATCGCTGGGGCTTGGACTCTTTGAGGCGTTGCACCTTCAGGAGGGCGGTTATACGAAGGTCAATCGAAGCGTCCATGATTTGTTAAATGAGGTGATTGAATGCTAGGTTTGCAGTCCACAAAGAAGCGAATTGAGGAGAAGCGTGAAGACATCACCGCTTGGATGAAAGTCAAACGCAGTGAAGTCGCCATTCCGATTTACGGCAGTGTTGACATTCGGGATGCTGGCTGGAAAGTCGGAGTCGTTGATGCCAACCACTTCCCCGCGGGATTCAACAATATTTCACAGCATGATTTTGATGAATTGGCGCATCTGTTCGCCGAGCACATCCATCAGAATCATCCCGACTGTGGCTGGGTTCATATTTTCCCCGAAAGTCACACAAGGAACCAAGGCTATGTCGAAAATATCATCACCATCAAGCGGCTCATTGAGCAAGCAGGTTTCCGATGTACGGTCGGGTCACGCGACCTTGATGAATTCGGCACATTGCACGGAATTTCTGGCCCTCTCAAATTGGATTTGGTTCAGTTGGACGACAATGGAGAGTTGAACGTTGATGGCCAATGTCCTGACTTGATTCTCCTCAATAACGACCTTACTGGAGGAACGATCCCTGGCCTCCAAACAACCAATGTCTCACCACCGGCTGAAATGGGTTGGCACGTCAGGAGGAAATCAGAACATTATGCCTGCCTCCAACCCTATGTAGAAGAAATTGCGGCACTCTTGGACATCGACCCGTGGCATATGATGCCCCGTTGGTTTGTTTCAGAAAACAAGTGTCTCACCGAAGATGCTTGCCGAATCAAACTCGCTGCAGAAATTGATGAATTTCTGGCCTCCATCCAAACGAAGTATGATGAGTTAGGTATTGAGGAAAAGTCCTTCGCAGTTATGAAAAATGATAGTGGCACGTACGGATTAGGCATTCTTATTTTGGAATCGGGGGATGCTATTTTGAATCTCTCAAACAGAAAAATCAACAAGTTGCGGTACGCTAAAGGTGGAGGCGATGTTGAAAACTTCCTGATCCAGGAGGGCATCCCTACAAACATGATCACAGAAGACGGAGCTCCTGTTGAACCCGTAGGTTACCTCGTTGGAGGGGAGGCTGCCGCATGGTTTTATCGAATCAATCCAAAGAAATCCGCCCGGGACAATCTCAACTCACCAAGTGCGATTTTCACCAGTGCTTCAGAAGCGACACAGAGATACGGTGAGCATTCAGAGACATGGCACGCTTTGCTCGCAGAGTTGAGCATGCTGGCCATGGGAGCAGAAGCAGCCCTTCGAGGGAAGTAAGATGGCAACCGTACACTGCTTGGGATGTGGTTTAGTTGGCGCTTATGTCGCCCGACTGTTGGCTGAAGCAGGACATGAAGTCCATGCCTATGACCTCACAAAGCGCGATATTGCGGGCGTCAAGGTTCACGTTGGAGATGTATTCACTCAACTCAAAACACTTCCAGAAGGGTTGGTCATCAACATGTTGCCCGGAGATTTTGGACACCAGGCTACCCGTGAATTGGTTCACCTCGGGCGCAAGATTGTCGACCTGTCATTCGCAGAGCAAACTCCTGATGTACTCCAAGAAGATGCACTTAGTAAGGGTGCAACCGTTGTTTGGGATGTAGGCATAGCACCGGGTTTTTCCAACCTCTTGGTGGCGCAAGCCTTGAGAGATCAAGGTCGGGTCGATGATGTTCAAATCAGAGTCGGAGGAAATCCAACCAAACCCGACGGCATTTGGTCGTACATGGCCCCATTTTCGCCCTACGATGTCATTGCAGAATACACCCGGCCCGCTCGAATCATCAGTGATGGCGTGACCGTCGTTCGTCCGGCTCTTGACCAACGACATCGAATTACTGTCAGTGGGCGAGGTGAAATGGAAGCCTTCCTTTCGGATGGTTTGCGTTCACTGTTGTGGACTGTTCCCGCTCAATCAATGGCGGAATATACCGTCCGCTGGCCGGGTCACATCCAACGTTATATCGACATGAAAAATGAGGGGACGCTGGACCCAGAAACATTGGTGCAGTCATGGGCACTGGATCCAACCAAAGGAGAATTCACCTGGATGGAAGTTCTCTTGACCGCTAACGGCGAAGTGATTCGTTGGACGGTGGAAGACGACGGGAAAGGAAGCGATTCATCGATGGCACGAACCACAGGTCTGGTTACAACTGCGGTTGCTCTTCAGTGGCTTGAAACCCCCGAATCAATTCCTGTCGGTGTCCACGCACCCGAAGAATTGCCACCTGTATTTCTCGAACGAGCAAGTGAACTGTTTCGCGAACACGGAGTGCAAGTTCACATGACCTCTTCCCGCACAGACTGAAAGGGTGGACCGTCTCGCCCCACCATGAACCGTTCCCTTTGGTACATCCTTACGATTGCCATTGGATTGTGGGTTTCGGCTACTGCCTGCGCTGGTTTGCTACCCGATGCTTGGGCTGAATGGCCCGTCAATATCTGGTGTTGGGGATTGTTCTCCTTCATCTACCTCAGAACTGACCGGAAGGAACGAATTGAGATGCTCACCGTCATTGCTATCGCTACGCCAATGGAGCTCTTTTTCTCAGAAATATGGCTTGTGTATGAGTATCAACGCGATTTCATGCCCCTCTTTGTTTCCGCTGGCCATTATTTCCTCTTTGACCTGGGTCGCAGGATTGCCATAGCCTTGCCCGAACGTATGGCTTTTCCCATATTGATGCCATTCGTACCGCTTGTCGCCTATGGAGTTTGGACGGGTGGAGACACCTCTGCTCCGTTCCTGCTTGTCCTGGTATTGGCATTCACACAATGGGGGCCTCAACCCCGCCTTTATGCCTCAATGGCTTGGGCTGCTTTGGGAATGGAATTACTGGGGACATACCTGAATAATTGGACTTGGGCAACCGACGTCCCATGGACCTCGCTCACTGCTTGGAACCCTCCCCTCTTGGTAGGTGCGTTCTACTGTTTTGGTGATGTATTAGTGAACCTGTGCGTTGCCAAGTTTCAAGGGGAACCGCCGCTGGAGGTTGTACCATGACCGGCGTTGACGAACTGCGCAAACGCCGCGAAGAAGAGGCACTGCGCATCCGAACTGCACTGAATAGGCAGCGAGGAGAGCAACGTGCAAATACAAAGGGTGGCGAAGGTACCGTTGCTTTTGTTGAAGAACGAAAGTGCATCGGATGTGACCAGTGTACCATTGTTTGCGACGATGATGCCATTGAACTCTATCACCTCGATGTGAAGAGTCCGCTCATGTCGGTCGAAAGCAATCGGAAAGCGATGATCATCCGTGACGCTTGCACTGGATGCCGGTTGTGCGTCCTTGCATGTCCAACCGACGCCATCACAATGATTGACCGATAAGAGGTGAACACATGTCAAAGAAAGGAAAAGACCCGTCTGCACAACGCTTTGGTGGCGAATTCGGCCCCTATCGCAAACCTGGAACCACTGGCGTGAGCCTCTCAAATTTCAAAACGCTCGTTTGGGTATCAAACATCGGAGGTTTGTTGTTGGTGGTCCTCGCACTTGAATTGCTCTTCGTCCAGCACAACTTCACATGGGGATTTCTTTCCCTCGTGATCGGTGTTGCTATTGCACTCTTCCCTTCGAATTACGAAATCGTCGGCATGAGTGACGACGATGCTGAAGACGGAAATTGAATTCAAGCTTCAGCAGGTTCTTGGACTTGGGTTTCTCCAGCCACCTGTGCTTTCTTCTCGTTGACTTGGCGAGCGAGGAATGACACGACGTCAAGGATTTCAATGTCCTCGTAGGCTTCATCGCCTTCAAACTTCAAACACTCAAAGTGAGAAACACACTTGGGACAGGATGTGAGCATGGTATCAGCACCTGTTGCACGAACTTCTTCCATTCGAGTCACACGCAGGGAGCGTGCATTCTCGTTGCAGGACATCATGCTTGAAACACCACAGCACATGGCATCCTCGCCACTGTGCTCCATCTCGACAATCTCAACACCTTCGACTGCATTGATGAGTTCACGTGGTTCGTCGTAGATGCCCATTTGGCGACCAAGTCGACAAGGGTCGTGGTAGGTCACCGTCGTTTCTTCAGATTTGAGGTTCATGTCAAAGCCTTGTTCAATCAAGAATTCAGTTGTGTGCATGACCTTAACGTCTTCAAGTTCGTAATCTCGAGCAAAGGTTCGGAAACACTCAGCACAAGAGGACACGAGGGTGTCAATACCCGATTCGTTGATCTTGCGCTGGTTGTAAGCTTTCAACTTCTCAAAGACTTCATCCAAACCTTGCCACTTTTGGTCGTGACCACAGCACTTGAGGAAGTCTCGACCGAGGTAGGCAACATCTGTTTCCATCTCTTCAAAGAGTGTGAATGCAGCGGTCGTTGTATCCCCGAGGTTCATGCTTCCTTCATTGACGTGGGAAAACACCATTTCTTGGTCCAAGTAGTCAACGCAACCGGGATAGTAGCCGATGTTGGAGGTGATGGGGTACTCTTCTGTAGGGATGAATTCCTCATCCGCAGCTTCCTCAGCCTCAGCGTTGAGGACTGCTTGCAAGACGGTGTGGGGAATCTCTGCTTGGGGTCCACCGACAATCAGGCTTCGTCGGATATCAACATAGGAGTCGTAATCCACGAGTTGAGGGCAAGCATTGGTACATGCCGTACATGTAAGACACGAATACAGAGGCACACCATCGTCTTCATTATTCCAAGAGTTGTAGATGATGTTGAGTTTGTCTCCACCGTTGAAAAGGCGAATTGGACAAGCGTCGTCACAAAGGTCACAGCCGTAGCACTTGTTCATTTCGAACTCATATCCACGGGCCATGTATCGGAGCAAAACGAAGACCAAGGCTCCGAAGGTGACACATGGAATGAACATTGCATAGGTCAACTTGGCGTCCAATGCTTTCGGGTTCTGGTGGTAGGTTGGATTTTCAATGTACGAGAAGGAGTCGCCTCCAAGAGCCATTTCTTCGCTGTTGGTGAGGTTGACCGTGTGGCCAGCAAGACCGGCAGGTGCATCCTCGCTCCAAATCAGCAGAGGCTGGAAACTTGCGATGGTGAACGCAGTTTCGGTCGAAATGCTCTGATTGAGGGCAAGTGGTCCGCTCACTACAACGTCGTAGGAGTAATCGTAGGTTCCAACGGTCATCTCAACGGTTGCACCTTCGCAATTTGCAAACGAAACTACTTCCTTTCCGTTGGCGTTGGTAACTGTAAGGGTGGTAGCGACCATCGTCTGGGTAGATACATCGTTGATTTTACGCTCGCTCGAGCGGAATTCGCAAGAGAGGTCGGTCGTGATGCTCTCTACTTCTTCAGGGTGGCCTTCGGGGAAGTAATCCAAGTCCTCAGTGATTGTGAAACTACCAGTGACTGACCATCCATCTCCACCGTTGAAGGTGGTACTGTCTGCTGCGGCGTTGATACCATTTGCTGGATCTTGATGCCCGTTGGCATCAGAGAAATCGGTAATGATGTATCTTGCTGGCTGGTAGATATTCCAGTCCAACCATGCCACGGTTGGCACGACTCCGCTTTCTGACCAGCCTCGGTCGTCAGTGAATTCGTTGACGTCATGGACATGGACATCGGTAGGTTGAGTGCGCATGGCTTCCAATTCCCCGTAGTCCTTGATTGTCAGAAGGCCCTTTGCCTCCCAGAATCCGTTGTCATAGGTATCGTAGGTAGCCACGGTTGCGGCTGATGAGATAATCAGGGCACCGACGATCAGTTGGCGGCTCTTGGCAACGGTAAATCCTGTACCCCAAGCACGAATGAGCAAACCACGGCCAATGAAGTAGACACAAATCCACATCAGAATACCGGTCATGACCCACGGTATCGAATTGAATACGTCAGCAATCCAAGGTTCTCTTGTACCACACAACAGGTCACCGTGCGAATCAAGTTTACAGAAATCGGACCGATTTTTGCCGTAGAGCTCAAGGAAAATATTGATTGAGAAAACGGAGATGAACCAAATGTGAGCGAGATAGACTGCACCAGCGGCTGCGAACCAAGGGTCTTCCACTGGTCGCTTTTCACGTCCACCGAGGAAAGGAGGAAGGGCAAGAATACCGACAGGAATACCTGTGAGAGCAGCGCCCCACCATGCAGCGTTCCATGGGAACATAGGTTGGCCTACAATTTCGCCAATAAAGCCTGTGGGAACCACAAATTGAGGGAGATATTCTCCCCATCGGAGGTATCCATATGAAAACAGAACATACCAGTCGGGGAATACAAAGCCTGCCTGAGCGTAGGGGTCCGCTGCACCGTGAAGTGGCGGAGGAATGAGCCATGCATAAAAGAGGAGAATGGAGAGCATGGACGCAAAGATGATGCTGTCACGCAACACTTCGTGCGGCCAGAATCCGTGACCCGTACGGGTACGCTTCCTCTTTTCTTCCGCCTTTTGGAGCTGTTCCTTTTCTTCCATGTAGAGCGAAGCTACACGGCCAAAGTTATCGATTAATCCCATAATTACTCCTCCGTATCAATGTGGCTCCGCAATACCTTGTACCCAAACGATGAACAAATGTATGATGATGAGCGTTGTGACGATCACTGGAAGAATGAATACGTGAATGAAGTACATTCGTGTAACGGTGAGTGGCGTCAATTCTGAACCTGAAAACAGGAGCGTTGCGATGTATTTCCCGACCAGTGGACTTGAGTTCGCGAGATTGATTCCAATGATAGCCGCACCGTAGGCCAGGCTGTCCCATGGGAGGAGATAACCGGAATAACCGAACACGATGGTCAGAGCCATCAGGGCTACACCGATGAGCCAGTTGAGTTCACGTGGGTTACGGTAAGCGCCGGTGAAGTAAACACGGCACATGTGAAGGAATACGCTGGCGACCATGAAGTGAGTTGTCCAGTGGTGCACGGCACGCAAGATATAGCCAAAGGGCAATTCTGTCATGATGTATTGCATGCTTGCATAAGCCGGTGAAGGGTCACCTTCGCCACCTGGCACGTAATAGATCCCGAGGACTGTACCCGTGATGACGAGGATGATGAAAGAAAGGAAGGAGATACCACCCAAACAATAGAGGGGGTACCAATACCAAATGATTCGAAGTTTGTACTTCTCTGCGTGAGTTAACGGCATTTGGCGGTGCATGTTGTAGTAGGCACCCTTGGACATATTCCAGTAGTCTTGAAGCCTGAAACGTGTGTCCAGCCAAGAAAACACCCAGAGGAAGGAACGCTCTGCCACTCCCATCTTGCCAGTGGATTCAACAGCACGCAAGATGTCTCGACGAGGCATCTCTTCGTTCTCCTTGCGCAGCGTAAACGCCACGAGAAGAACGAGGAAGACGATGAAGAACCACAAAACCCAGAACATTGTTGTCATTTCTTCACCTCAGTCACAATAAGTATACCAGTCAACATAATCTGGCAATCCTTCGATGTTATCACCGTTGAGTTGGATAGGGATGATGGGCAACCCGACAGGAGCAGGGCCACCTGAACGACGGATACCAGCATATTGGAAGGTAGCCCCGTTGGAACGGTTTCTGTTCGTATTCATTTCCAAAACAGTTGGGTCAAATCGGGACGAATGGCAAATGCAGAACAATTTCGTACCTCCGTCATCTCCACCACCTGGCGTCCATGAATCTTCAGTAAAGGAATTTGAAACAAGTTGCCATCCTGGAATACAACACAAGTGAGTACAACGGCCAAAGACCATCACGAGATCTTCGCTGGGCATCAAACGAGGGTCGGCTTCAGCCAAATCATCGAAGTGTCCGACGTATTTCCCTGTCTCGTCGATTCCTTCTGTAAATTGGAAGCGGGCTTTTCCGTTGGATTCAATCGTGCCAGCGTTCTTGGAGTGCTCAACATACATCACGACGACGGGAACACCGTTCCAAACTCCAGATGCACCAGAGGTACCGGTAGAGGAAAGAGCCGCTTCATTTTTGAAATCAGTTTTTGTCATGGGTTGCAAGTGCTTCGCACCGTACCATGCCTCGTCTTCTCTGCCTTTGGCCCAAAACTGGACGGCTAAATCACCGCCACCTGTCGCACCGGGTGGAAGAAGAATTGAGGCGAAGCCGAGTATACCAAGCGAAGCAGTCAACACACCTGCGGCAGTGTTGAATCCGTATCGAAGGAATTGCCGACGATTGACGCTCGTGGTGGTTCCAGCGAGGCTATCTCCTTCAACAGATGGTGCTGGTTTGAGTTCATATTCACGTGCCATTGGTCATCACCACTTGTACTCTCGCCAGTCTTTCTGGTGTTCAGGAATGAACTTGTTTTGAGCGTGCTTGACAATAATTGTGTCAGGAAGGATGTACTTGAGGTAAATCACACCAATCATAATCACCGTGGTGAAGGTCATGGCCAGATGGAACGAGAGTTGTTGTTGGTCCCAGCCTTGAGCAAGACCGTATACCATCGAGAAACTCCAATAGCAAATCCAGAAGAGCCCCCATGCAAGGAAAAACATGGTGAGGTAGGATGCTCCTGATGGCGCCAGTGAGGCGCTTACAATCGTTCCGGGTTCAGCGACGTTAAAGACACCGTGATCGATTGCAGAGGACATTTGATCCTCTGTCAATTCTGCTCCTTCGAGTGCAACACGTGCATCGTCAACGGGGATTGAGCCGTCGGCTACCCCTCGCAATAAGGTAGTAATGGTGTCATCCATCATTGATCACCTCGTCGGTTCAATTTGTATCGCAAACGCAATTGATTGCTGCGTCCTTTGTATGAGGTAGAGAAACCATAGCGGAGCAAGAGTCCTGCAAAGATAATGACGCCAATCACTGCTCCAAAGCCGAGAAGCCCAAGCCAGTGTGCACGGAGTTTTGCACCCATGTGGTGAAGGTCAACGCCGTGGTGAGCAGGTTCGGGAGGTGCCACATTCCCATCTCCAGCGAAGAGGGTCCTCGTGCCCATGGCTACAGAGGATTCATCCCCTTCAGTAAGAGCAAAGTTCAGCTGATTCCATCGGTCTTCGACACCAGGAATTTGGTCGCCATTGACCGAATTACCAGCGATCCAAAAGTTGGCAGGTCCAGCACCGGCTTCCGTAGGTGCGGTCCATTCTAGCGTCCATGAACGGTCTGCATTGGCTGCAGAGGCTTCGGTGTGCGTGAGTGATTGAGGGTCAAGTGCCCCGTCAATTTCCCAGTTCTGAGCCTCATCGCTGGCGAGTGAGCCGAGTGATGCTCGCATCGAGAAGCCAGCGGTGTACGTGCCAGTTGCCTCAGGACCTCCGATGAGTTGAAGCACGAGCGTGTAGGTTTCTCCTGCGGCCCAAGCATAGGGCACGTCGTCCAAGATGACTTGGACGGAATTGTCAGCGACTTCGTTGTGGCAGAGACAACCCGATTTTGCAACATCGTCGATGTCAACTTGACCGGTCGAACCCTGATGACTTTGAGAGCCACCAATGCCGCCGTGATACGATGAGGCGAGAGATGGGAGAAGCAACAAGAGCCCTACCATAGCCAGCAGCGTGGTACGGTATTTGCGGGAAGTTTTGTGCACAGCATCACCCTTATGGCTTTGCGACTTGTGCAGACTCCTTAAACATTGTCAGCAAAACACCACCTTAAATGCGTTGCAGTCGTGCGTTTTTTGTGATGTTTTTGAAACTACATATATCATCTGAACAAGAACGACTCACCTTGGCTGCAGGAAAGGGTTCATCATGAACCGAGCCTTGCCCTACATGAGCGCCATGACCGACCATGCATTTGAGAACACGTATGACCTCTCTGACAAGCAATTGCAACAACTCGATGATGCTGAAGAATTGATGCTCAAGGGTTCGCTTGGTGCTGCAGAAACCATGCTTTTGAGCATGTTGAAAGGCGACGAAGAATGCATCCCTGTACTTTCAAATCTCGGTCACCTTTACGGCCGTTATCTCTCCGAATTCGAAACCGCCATCGAGTACTACGACAGAGTTCTTGCCATCGAACCCGACAACGCATGGGCACGAGATGCACGACGACGTTACCTACGTTACATCGATTGATTACCAACACCAAAGTTCATTGAGATGCCGCCCTCAGTAGGTGGCATGGACCCGTCCAACATCCTCATCGCAGGAGTCGGGGGCATCGGATGTTCATGGGCTCACCAAGCCCACCTACGATGCGGCATGGGCGCCCACTTGGCACTTGTTGATGCAGACGACTCCAGTTTCAAAACCGGTGAGAATACTCACATTCTACGCCTTGGCCACGCCCTTGATGAGAACGGATGTGCAGCCCTACCCCCGCTTGCTGAACAGCGCATGCGAGGGTTGGCCAACCTAACGAACCTTTTGTTCAAATCCACCGAATTGGTGATTCTCCTTACCGGGCTAGGAGGCGGCGTTGGCACAGGAGCAGCACACGAATTTGCTCGTCAAGCACGCCAGTCAGGAGCCATTGTTCTTGCAGTGGCAGGATTGCCCTTCGAGTCACAACCCGCACGAGCCGCCATTGCGGAAGACGGCCTTGCTCGCCTTGAGCATGTTGCGCACGTCACCGTTCGTCTTTCGCTTGAACGCTTGGCTCGGCAAGCGAGGGAGCGTGGGCAAATGTGGCAAATGGGTGCGGAATGGATTGAAGATCTCGTTGACGGATTGGTTCGAACACTCATGCGCATGGGCCTCATCAATCTTGACTTGATGGACCTGCGGGCTATTGTTGACCAAGTGGGCGGAGCCACCATGCTGGTCGGCGTCGGGCGCCCAGACGACCCCAAGGGAATCCTCGAATCTGCCCTTAAGGCCCCGTTAGCCGCCATGGACGTCAGCGGAGCCAAAGGATGCTTGATTCAAGTCGAGGGTGGCCTGGGGATGACCATTGGGCAGGTTGACGCCGTGACGGCTCTCTTCACAAGCGCTCTTGATGACGATGCTCAAGTGATCCTCGGAGCAAGAGTGAGCGAGGATCTGGTCGATACCATTCGGGTCGTAACCTTACTATCAGGAATCAGTTGATTTAGTCCAAGAGTTCGATTTCATCGTCCCATTGAACGCCTTCTGCGAGCGTCTCAGGCTCCTTTGTCGCCCACGAAACATCATCGCCGATGTCACTTGGGGCGGATGACGTGTCCGATTCCGCAGGTGTTTCTGCACCTTGGGGTGCGACCGCTTCCTGTATTTCGCCCCCTTCATCCACCAGTGGCGCAGGTGTCACATTCGCAACAATGCGTTGTACCTTAACGCTCTCATCATGATTCCCAATGGCCTTGGTGAGGACTTTTGGCTGAAGCCACATGAAGGTGAGCAAGACGATGATGTGGCCGGCGATCATGACGTTTTGAATGTCGTCAAGAACAGCGGTGAGCATAGCGACGCTGCCAGCATAGGCATAGCCAAAGGAGAGACCAATGGGTAGAGCGTTGTTCGTGTGCACCAGTCGGAAGGAAGAGCGGAAGGAACGAGAGGTTAGACTCCATATTGCCATGAGAATGGTAAACATCATCAGTAACAGTTCCTCAATGAGAAGGGCGGCATTTGAGGGCGTCATTGTCCAGTGCCGCCAAACAGTGAGAAGGTGCCAAGTGATCATGGCCTGCGTAAGCAACATCCATCGCGATGAAAAACGATGGAGATGACGCTGATGAGCAGCAATCGTTCGTTGGTGACGGGTCAGCCAAAAGGAGATGGTAAAAAGAGCCGCAAAGAGGACATAGAACACAATATTTTCGCTCAATACTGCCATTGGATTGGAGGCGCCTTTCGTTATCATTTCAAAGGCAAACAAAAGGGCGTAAGAAAGCAGGATAAGGATGATTAAAGCGACGGACATTGAAATCCCTAAGGAGCCTTTTGCCTCTTCGGGAGCAGGCAAGCGTTGAGCTGCAAAGGTAGAGAGCCATGTTGCGAAACTCCGCCCTTGAACAATCGCCCACACCACGAAGAGGCTGCTCAATACGAGTGGCAAAGTTGAGGATAGGTCTCCCAAGGCTCCGTTTTCACCAACCAAAAGCTGCAGAAGGACGAGGGCGCAAAGACTTGCAGCGAGCGGGAAGATGCAAATGCGGAATGAGGAAATCATTGATTTGAAGCGCCCGATGCTTTTCTCTTCTGCTCTTTCAGGCAGGGCAGTCCAACGTTGAACAGTGGAATTGGAAGAGAATATTCCCGTCAAGAAGTTTCCGCTCGACAAGGATATGAAACCGATTGCACTCAATGTTTCAAAACCATTTGATGCCATGATGTGAAGCACGGAGGAGAGAAGGAGGATCAATACCACATGAGGGAGGGTGCGGGTGCTCAGCAGCACACTCAACAATGCCCAAATTGAAGCGTTTTGCTCTTGCAGAACCTCAATACCTGAACCTTCAGAGGCCGTCTCCTCGGGTTGTTCCATCGTATCGCTCACATGATGTCGTGGTAGCCCACCATTTTCATACTATGGTCAAGAAGAAGGTGAAAACTCTTGAAGCCCTCCCCCTAGGCCTGTTCATGGCCAAACGACTCACAAAGGCACTTCGTGGGAAGCGTCGGTGGGTTGGCTTGGTCACTGCCCCGAGTCTCCAGTCCCGAAAGGATGTTGAAGACAAGATCGACGAAATAATCGATGAACTTGATGTTTCAAGCACCCCTCGTTTGATGGATTTTTTCCGTTCAGATTCTGAGACTTCACGCCGTTTTTGCACGGAAATCCTCCCCGAACAGGAGTACTTGGGATTGATGATTTTACGCATTGCTCACCAAGACACGCCGGCTCTGAGAGCATTCCTTTCTCAATCCTCAGCCCTTGAGAGGTATGGAATGAGGACCTACACCACAAGTGGAAAGATTCGTTTGGTGAGGCAACGCATGGGGATTGTCAAACAACCTCGCCAACATCGGTGAACATTACTTTGATGGCCTGCATCCGTCTCGACAAGCCATGGGAGGTGGAGGAGCGGCTCCGAAAATGAAGATGAGTGATGCGCTCATTTTGACTGGAGTCACCATCCTCGTAGGCTCCTTATTCATGCACGCCTGGGTCACACCCATACAAATCAATGGAGAAGATCCACCCTACACCAATGGGGCTTCAATGATGAATGGTGACGTCTTTGTGATGAACCTCGCCGTGGTCAATGAATCAACCGTTCGCTTTGTATTGTATGATGAAAGCGACAGCATCGTTGATGCAGAAACTGTGACCTTGGCCAGCGGCGGAGAGGTTGAGCAACGGTATGAGATTTCAGAAGGCGGGTATTACACCTATGAAATCGACACGAAGGGTGGAGATGGTACCCTTGAAATTGATATCGAGCGGAAGTACATGATTGACATGCTCCCCTTCCCAATTGGAGGCTTTTTGTTAGCCTATGGACTCTACCAGCGAGATGATGAAGGAGACGAAAACGAATCTGAAGTGCTCGATGCAGAATTAGATGCTTGACCAAACCAATGCATCAGGGTCGTCCACGAGCAGGTTATTTTCACGAACAGTGACCAGCAACTGACCTTCTTCATCCATGCCCGAATACGCTACCTTTTCATTTCTATAGAAAAGGGGCCCTAGGTTTGATTCGGCTTGCCTTACCTCGCGATTGAGGTCGTCAAGATAGAACCGGTGTTCACCTAAGCATGCATTCACCGTCGGATCAAAAAGAGAGGCGACCATTGCATGCAAATGTTCCATGAGTTGGAGTTGGTTGACGCTGGGGAGTGCGTCGAGAAGCGAGCCATAGGGTTTGGAAGCGACAAGGTTGAGACCTAAGCCGAGAACGATGCGGTGTTTCTTGCCCGAAGACCGTGCTTCGAAGAGAATACCCCCGAATTTTTGCCAGCCTTCGGATGACCGAAGAAATAAGTCGTTGGGCCATTTCAAACATATGAACTCAGAATGTTCTGCTGCGTATGTGCGCAAAAGTAACTGAACATGATGCCCCACGAGCAATTGATGCATGGTTGAATGAGACATGCCACCATCCAAGGCCACCACCCAGGAGGCCATGACGGCTTGTTCGGGAGAAGTCCATGACCTCCCCCTCCTTCCTCTCCCTTTGGATTGATGGTCGGCGCTGACTCGTGAACCAAGACCGTAGGTGGAATTCAGAAGGTACGCATTGGTGCTTTCGAGGGTTGGGTGGTGTTCAACCGTTGCCTTTGGAAATGGGCGCCACAAAGCGAGAGCACTGAGAACTTCACCCTCTTCAAATTGACATTGCCCAACGACACGTGCTGCGAAGCCCTTTCGCCAAGCGAGAGGCATTGCACGGTCACCGATTCCAAGATTTGAGACGATAACATAAGCTCGCCCACCTGGCCTGAGCAGCTGGCCGGACTCAAGAAGGTTGAGAAAACGTGCATACAATCCTACATCATCGGTATCGATCATGGCCGCCTCTTCAAGGGGGCCGAGAACAGGCTCTCCCGGCTTTGGAGGAGACAGGTAGGGCATGTTCCACATCACGACATCGTAGCGTTCATCCCCCATCCATTGTTTGGGTAGACCGTCTTGTAGAGGACCCGGCCCTCCTTCTCGAACCCTGATGGCGTAACCGTATTTTTCTGCATGGCCTTTGGTGCAAGCAACCGCATATGGGTTGATGTCACAGGAGGTTACCGACCAGCCAAGACTTGCAGCAAAAAGAGAGACTGCTCCTGCTCCACAGCCAATTTCAAGTGCTTTGGTTTGCGAAGAAAGGTGTGCCTTGTTGATGACATGAGCGAGAAGGTTGGTATCTTCCCGAGGTCCGTAGACAGTGGGGAGAAGATCCAAGTCAAAGCGCTGACCAATGGGTGAGTTCCAACTGACCGTTTGAGCGGGTCGTTCGAGGCGCTCAATTTCTGCTTCGGCATCTGCCTCTTCAAAGTGATGAGGCCCTCTCATGAATCCCCCGAAGGGTGCTCCCATCATCATTCTATGCCCGTACCAATCCGTATAAATGTGCGATTTTTGGCGAATAGAACACTTCTTAGGGAGGCCATCTATTGGATCATCACTGGCAGGGTGCGGAGCGCATGGCTCAATTGCATCCCGAAACGTATAAGAACACCATGTCATTCGGACGAAAAGCCCAAGTTGCTACATTGGGCCTGTAGCTCAGTCAGGTAGAGCGTCGGACTTTTAATCCGATGGTCGCGGGTTCGAACCCCGTCAGGCCCGCCTGACAACGCTACTGGCCTTGCGTAGTGGGGCGTTCGCGGGGGTAACGAAATGGTAGTAAAGAGTGCAACGAAAAAGCGGTTAATGGAACTCGGCGTTTCAGAAGAATACTCCCACAAACTTGCAACCGACCGCAACATGACCGACATCAAGAACATGTCTCACGACGATGTCGCCTCAACCCTTGGTATTTCCAAGGACGCTGAGGAATTCATTACCACCATGCAAATTATCGCTGAACAAGGCTCACGCCGCCGAGCAGCAAAGAAGAGCACGAAGATCACCATTCGAGCCAAGGCCGTCGACGACATGGACCGTCCAGAAATCACGTCCCGTTTCAACGCCCTCAACCACGAACTCGTCCCCCACCAAGAACTCGTTGGGCCTGCAAATGTCTCTCCCGAGGAGCAACTCGCCATTGAAACTGAAGAACTCGCCCCCTGGCGAATGATTCAGCCAGACCCCGAAACTGGCGAGGACCGCTTGGCAAAGGAACTCCTGCCAAAAATTCTCATTACCGACCCCGTTGTCCAGGTTATCAAAGAAGTAGCCGAATCAGAAGACAACGCCCATCTCCAAGCAAATCCAGACCACAGGCCATTGGCTGCTGGCTGGATTGCCGACCGTGTGCTGAAGGTCATTCGCCGCTCCCCGTCGGCCGGCCAAAGTATTGCGTACCGGCTTATTGTGGAGGGGAACTGAGGAGAGGATACCATGCAAGAAATCATTCAAGCATTTTTCAAAGAACGCAGTTTGGTCAACCACCAACTCGCATCATACAACGACTGTATCCCTGCATCTGAATCCGCACTCTCACGCATGGAGAGCATCATTCGTAACATCCGTGTAGGAACCGATGAAGACTTCGACGACGACGAAGGAGGATACATCAAACTTGACGTTGCTGAGCAAGACATTGTCATTCGATTGAAGAATGTCAAACTTGGGCAACCCACTGTCAAGGAAGCAAACGGCGCACTCAATCCGTCCACGCCGATGGAATGCCGCCTGCGCAAGCTCACCTACATGTCTCCTGTCACTATCGACTTCACCATCAAGCGCAACGGTGTTCCCTCACCAACCGAAACTGGCGTAGCCGTCGGCAACATGCCGATCATGGTCCGTTCAGAGCGATGCAATCTCCACGCCAAGCACATCGCAGGTGACCGCGTCCTCAGCCCGACAACATCCGATGAAGACAAAGCTACCTGGCATGAAATGCTCCGAAAGAAAGGCGAAGACCCGCTTGACCCAGGTGGCTATTTCATCATCAACGGAACCGAGCGTGTCCTCATTTCTATGGAAGACCTTGCACCCAACCGCGTGACTGTCGAAATCAACAAGCGCTACGCCAAGCAAACCGAAGTCGCTAAAATTTTCTCACAGAAAGATGGTATGCGAAAGCCCTTGACTGTTGAGAAGCGCCGTGACGGTATGCTGATGGTCAAAATCAGTACTGCTGGCACCACTGCGATCCCTGTCGTCATGCTCATGCGCGCACTCGGCGTAGAGAATGACCAACAAATTTTCCAAGCTATCGCTGGAAACACGGATTCCTTCAAGTTCATCGTGGCAAACATCAACGAAGTCAACGATAACGAGGAATACAAAGTCGTGACCAGTGAAGAAAGCCACCAATGGCTTGAGAAGAAATTCGCTGCTGGCCAGCAAAAGGAATACCGTGAAGCACGTGTTAACCAATTGCTCGACCGTGAATTGCTACCTCACCTTGGTGACCAAGCTGAAGACCGTGAAAAGAAGGCCATCTACCTCGGCCGTATCGTTCGTCAAGTTCTCGAAATGGCCATTGAAGGTCGTGACCCCAACGACAAGGACCACTACGCAAACAAGCGTGTTCGCCTTGCAGGTGACTTGATTGAAGACTTGTTCCGTGTTTCAGCAGGACAACTCGCTCGTGACCTCAAGTACCAACTCGAGCGCCACCACAACCGCAAGCGGGAACTCAAGATTACATCCTGTCTTCGACCCGATGTTCTCACTTCGAAAATCATGCACGCACTCGCCACAGGAAACTGGGTCGGTGGACGTTCTGGTGTCAGCCAATTGCTTGACCGGACGACCTACCTTGCTGCTCTTTCACACATGCGACGTGTTACCTCACCATTGGTTCGCAGCCAGCCTCACTTTGAAGCTCGTGACCTGCACCCAACACAGTGGGGACGACTTTGCCCCAACGAGACCCCTGAAGGTCAAAACTGTGGCCTGGTCAAGAATGCTGCTCAAATGATTGACATCTCTGAAAACATTGACGAGGTCGAAATTCGTGAGCGACTTGACGAACTTGACGTCTATCAGCCCGATGACTGGACTGATGGTGATCGAATCCACGTTAACGGCGACATCTACGGAATTCACAAGCGCGGTGTCAAACTCGTTGACCACTTCAAGTCTGCACGCCGCCGTGGTGTCATTCCTTCCGAAGTATCAATCCGCCATGATGCTGAGAACAAGGACATTTTCATCAACACCGACAAAGGCCGAATCCTTCGCCCTCTCCTGATTCTCTACGATGGTGCCCCACGATTGACACAAGACCACCTTGCACGCCTTAACAACGGTGAGATGAACTTCCGTTCACTCGTCATTGAAGGTGTCGTCGAATGGGTCGATGCCGAGGAAGAAGAAGACCTCTACATCGCTCCACGGCCCTTTGTCCTCCCTGAGATGGTTCCAGAAGGCGACTCCGCTGGTCTAGCCGGCCGGGTCATCAAGCACGAAGACATCGAATGGATGAACCTTGGTCAACCACAAGCCGAGGTTGCTCACCTCCGTGCAAACGTCTGTCTGCCAAACGGCACATGGGAAAGCACTGAATTTGACGTGCCCTTGGAATACACTTCCGAACACACACACTGTGAGATCGACCCACAACTCGTCCTCGGCGTCTGTGCTTCGCTCATCCCGTACCCCGAGCACAACTCAACACCTCGTGTCACAGGTGGTACGGCCATGGTCAAGCAATCACTCGGTTTGCCCAGCGCCAACTACCGCATGCGCCCCGACACACGAGCACACATCTTGCACTACCCACAACGCTCCATCACCAAAACACGAGCAATGGCCACTACGAACTTCGATGACCGCCCTGGTGGTCAGAACTTCATCGTCGCCATCATGTCCCTCCACGGATACAACATGCAAGACGCTGTTATCATGAACAAAGGATCCATTGACCGTGCACTCGGACGTTCTACCTTCAACCGCACCTACAACGCAGAACGACGTCGTTTCCCTGGCGGTCAAGTTGAAGAAATCGAAAAGCCCGGCAGCTCCAAGCAAGAAATCAAAGGACTCAAGACTCCTGAAGCTTACATGCATCTTGAGGCAGACGGATTGCCCGTTCCTGAAACATCCCTCGAAGGTGGTAATGTATTGGTTGGAAAAACCAGTCCTCCACGGTTCCTCGAAGAAACATCCGGTGGCGCCTTTTTGATGGCTCAAGAACGCCGTGAATCATCCATGCTTGTTCGCCACGGCGAGAAAGGATGGGTCGACAACGTTTACGTGACTGAATCACTTGATTCCGGCCGTCTTGTCCGTGTCATGGTTCGAAGCCACAAAGTTCCTGAAGTGGGTGATAAGTTTGCATCCCGTCACGGACAAAAGGGTGTCATTGGACGCTTGGTTGAACAAGAAGACATGCCGTTCACTCAAGACGGTGTGGTTCCTGACCTCATCATCAACCCGCACGCCATTCCATCACGAATGACCGTTGCACACGTTCTCGAAATGATCGGCGGTAAAGTCGGTGCAATGGAAGGACGTCGTATTGACGGTACAGCATTCCGTGGTGAGAAGGAATCCAGCCTGCGCGACGGATTGGTTCGCAACGGCATGGACCATACAGGCCGTGAGATGATGATCAACGGAGAAACTGGCGAGGCATACCCCGCCGATATCTTCGTCGGATGTATCTTCTACCAGCGACTCCACCACCTTGTGAGTTCCAAGATTCACGCTCGCTCTCGTGGCCGTGTTCAAATCCTCACCCGCCAACCAACCGAAGGTCGTGCCCGACAAGGTGGTCTTCGATTCGGTGAAATGGAACGTGACTGTCTTATCGCACACGGTGCATCAATGGTCATCAAAGACCGATTGTTGGATGAATCGGACGGTATTGACATGTATGTCTGTGCTCAATCAGGTCACATCGCTTGGTACGACCCCAAGCGTGGCACCTACGTCAGCCCAATACACGGGGATGGCGCTGAAGTCTACAAGGTGCAGACTTCATATGCATTCAAGCTCCTCCTAGACGAAATGAAGAGTTTAGGAGTGGCCATGCGCCTTGAACTGGAGGATCGAAAATGAGCAGAAAGAGCACAATGATTCCAAAGCGAATCGCACAGATTCGTTTTGGCCTGATGGACCCCTTGGAAATCAAGAAGATGTCAGCAGTCGAAGTCAAGACAGCAGACACCTACAAGGACGACGGTCACGCCTACAAGCAAGGATTGATGGACCCTCACATGGGTGTTATCGAACCCGGTTTGTTGTGCCCAACAGACAACTGTCAGTATCAAGACTCACCCGGTCACTTCGGCCACATTCAACTTGAACTGCCGGTCATCCACATTGGATTTGTAAGCCTTATCAAGACCGCTTTGAAAGCAACCTGCAACAGCTGCAGCCACATTTTGCTTCACAGTGAACCAGGCACTGGCCCAACAGGAAACGATGAACAATCAGAACAGGACTACTACCGAAATCGTATCCGTGACGTCATTACCAAGCACGGTGTAGGTTCTACAGAGTTCTCAAAGATCATCAAGGAAGTCGAAAAGGTGACCTCCGGAACCAAGCGAAAGGTCTGCATGCACTGTGGTACAAGCCAAGGTAAGATCATCCTTGACAAACCGACCACCTTCAAAGAGAAGCATGAAAACCCTGCAACTGAGCGCAAACTCAACCCTCGTGACGTTCGAGAATGGTTGAGCAGCATCCCCGCCGACCACCTCATTTTCATCGGTATGGACAAGCAAAACCGACCCGAATGGATTGTTCTGAAAGTATTGCCAGTTCCGCCCATCACGGTACGACCATCCATCACCTTGGACAGTGGCGACCGTTCGGAAGACGACTTGACTCACAAATTGGTCGACGTACTTCGAATCAACCAGCGACTGCGTGAAAACCGTGACTCCGGTGCTCCCCAACTCATTGTTGAGGACCTTTGGGAATTGCTTCAATACCACATCACGACCTACTTCGACAACCAAACCTCTGGTATTCCTCCAGCACGTCATCGCTCAGGAAGAACGCTGAAGACACTCACACAGCGATTGAAAGGAAAGGAAGGCCGATTCCGAAGCAACCTCTCTGGTAAGCGTGTTAACTTCTGTGCACGTTCAGTGATTTCACCTGACCCATACCTCAGCGTTAACGAGGTCGGTGTTCCCGAAAAGATTGCTAAGGAACTCACCGTTCCAATTCGTGTCACATCACGTAATCGAGAACAAATGCGACAAATGATTCTACGCGGACCTGATGTTCACCCCGGTGTGAACTACATCATCCGTGGTGACGGACGCCGTGTGAAAATCAATCAACGCAGCCGCCTCATCAACGCAGGTTTCCGCTGTCACAACCCCGACTGTAACGAAGAAACAACACTGCGCCCTGACCTCCATCAAGTCATGCCTGCACCAAACTTCCTACCTGGTTTGGTCATTCAGAAGCAAATCTCGCTAAATGGCATGGACCAAAGCCTCGAGGAAGTGACCTACACCGTCAATGACAATGCAACCATTTTGAACTTGCAAGGCGTTGATGAAAACGGAAAGATGCTCGCAGAAGATGACCCTCGTGCTGTCCTTCACAACCGATGGATGCATGAGTTGGCTCAGGCCGACAAGCCAAAGCAAGAGCCCTTCCCCGAACACCTCGAAGTGACCTGCCCTCACTGTGGCAGCCCCTTTGATGAGTGGACAGAAGAGCGAACCAATGTCGAAGACCGTCTTGCTACCGTCGACCGATACGGCAATCCAAAGCCCGGTCTGCAAGTTGAGCGCCACCTGATCGATGGAGATGTTGCTATCTTCAACCGACAGCCTTCGCTCCACCGCATGTCAATGATGGTTCACGAAGTCCGAGTGATGGAAGGCCATACCTTCCGATTCAACTTGGCTGTTTGTACGCCTTACAACGCTGACTTTGACGGTGACGAGATGAACCTTCACGTGATTCAATCCGAAGAAGCTCGTGCTGAAGCGAAGATTTTGATGCGTGTTCAAGAACACATCCTCACTCCTCGCTACGGCGGTGCTGTTATCGGTGGTATTCACGACCACATTTCTGGCGCCTACTTGCTTTCCCGTCCTGGAACCTTGATTCGTCAAGCGCATGGATTGGAAATGCTCGGGAACATCAACTTCACAGGCGAACTGCCTGAGGTCGTCAAAGATGCTAACGGTAATGCATCATACCGCGGACAGGACATCATTTCGCTCATCGTTCCCGACAACATCCACCTACGCTTCCGCAGTCGTTCAAACGACATGGTTGTCGTCAAAGACGGTGCTGTTGACGGAACACTTGACAAGCGAGCGATCGGTGCTGAAGACGGACGTCTCCTCGACGCAATCGTTCAGACAAACGGTCCTGAACTCGGTGCCAAGTTCCTTGACGAGTTCACCCGACTGTCAATTGCTGCTTGTACATCACTCGGTTTCACAACCGGTATTGACGATGAAGACCTTTCCGATGAAGCCGTATCAGCCATCAACGCTGCGAACTCCAAGGCTCAAGGAGAAGTCAATGCAGAACTTGAGAAGTTTGGTAAGAACGGAAAGGGATACGAAGCTCGTCCCGGACGAACACCTCGCGAAACACTTGAAGAAAACATCATGCAAATGCTTGACAAAGGAAAGCAAGAAGCTGGTGACGCTGCGAAAGACGAACTCAACGAATCGGGTTCGACCAATGCTGCGGTCAACATGGCCATCTCTGGTGCTCGTGGTTCAATGGACAACCTCACCATGATGGCCGCCTCAATCGGCCAAGCAAAGGTTCGTGGTAAGCGTCTCGAGCGTGGATACGATGACCGTGTCCTGCCTCACTTCAAGCGTGGCGGACGTGGAGCACTCGACCGTGGTTTCATCGCTTCTTCATTCAAGCGTGGATTGGAACCGACGGAGTTCTTTATGCTCTCCGTTTCTGGCCGTGAGTCTCTGGTCGATACTGCTGTCCGTACTGCAAAGTCCGGATACATGCAACGCCGACTCATCAACGCCATGGACGATTTGAAGGTCTACGATGATGACATGCTCTCCGTGCGTAACACGGCAAACCGCATCATTCAGTTTAGCTACGGTGAAGACGGAATTGACCCATCACGTGGTGTGCACGGGTCTCCGTTCAACATCGACGTGATCGTCGATGCAGCCCTCGGTACCGAGGGTGGCCTTGAGATGGACAACGAATCATTCGAACGAGAAACTGTTGAGGAAGACCTTGGCGGTTGGGAATTCGAAGAAGAAGATGCAGGAGGTGAGAACTGATGGTCGTCAAGAGTGCAACCAAGAAGAAGCTCATGGATTTGGGTATCGATGAAAATTTCGCTCATGCCCTGGCCGATGACCGAAAGTGGGATGATGTAAAAATCATGACACAGAACGACATTGCCAAGATTTGTGAAACCGATTCCGAAACCGCTGGGAACATCCATTCAACCATCATCGCCGCAACCCAAAAGGGACGCGATGGCGAAGGCGATACTGGCGGACCCGTCACCAAGGTTCGCATGTCTGGACGTCGTACCGCTCGACGTACCCGTGCCAAGACTGTGGCCGACCTCGAAACCTATCAAGTTGAGGCAAAGTTGCAATCCATGGAAGATGTGCTCGCTGGGGACCCGATCTACAAATCCCTTGTAGCAGCTGCTGAGGAGAGTGGCTCACAACGGTTCACCAACCGAATCTTTTCTGATTTGACAATCGCCTGCCATCAACGTGGTAAGAAGAAATTGACCAAGCCTCAAGCAAAGAAGGTTATCGACGAAGCCATTGTTGCTCTCAACAAGGCGAGCATCGACCCCTACGAAGCAGCGGGAATCATTACCGCTCAATCCATTGGCGAACCTGGAACTCAGATGACCATGCGTACCTTCCACTATGCTGGTGTCGCAACGGTTAACGTGACTCAAGGTCTTCCACGTATCATTGAGATTGTGGACGCCCGTAAGGTACCTCAAACGCCAACCATGACCATCCGCATGTTGGACAAACAGAAGACTGACGGCAATGCTGCTAAGAAATTGGCAGCCGCAATCGAAGTCACTACAACCGTCAACATTGCAACCCTTGAGACAGACGTTGCACAACGCCGACTTGTCCTGCAGTTGAACAAAACCAACCTCAAGCAAAAAGGCATGTCTCCCGGTGAAGTGAAGGACAAACTCGAGCGTGCGACCCGACTCTTCGTGCAGGCCGACAAGGAAAAGAATCCCTCAACATTGACCCTCATTCCCGGTGTCCATGATGAAACCGACTTGGCTGAACTTGCAGACAATCCACCATCGTACACCATGTTGCTTCAACTTGAAGAGAAGATTCGCGACATGCGACTCAAAGGAATCCCTGGTATTGAGCGTGCCAACGTTCAGCTTGATGACAAGACCGGAGAATACTACCTCTCAACCATTGGAAGTAACCTCCAACGAGTGAGCGAACTGGAAAACATCGACCGTGCTCGCACCTATACCAACAACATCATTGAAATCTACAATTACTTGGGTATCGAGGCTGCTCGTCAAGCGATCATCAACGAACTCCAATTGACGTTGGACGGTGCTCGTCTTGAAGTTGACGTGCGTCACCTGCTCATGGTTTCAGACGTCATGACCTCTGAAGGTGAAGTCCGTGCTATTGGACGTCACGGTGTATCGGGTACCAAGCACAGTATCCTCGCCCGTGCAGCCTTCGAAGTGACGGTTAACCACCTGCTCAAGGCAGGTATCATCGGGGAGAAGGATTACTTGACTGGTGTTGCAGAGAACATCATCGTAGGTCAACCCATTTCCTTGGGAACCGGTAGCGTAGCACTGTACTACATCCCCGAATGATGTTCCAACCATGAGAAACACATGTGGAGAATGGAGGAATAAATATGGATCTAAGCCGACAATTGAAAAACGCAATCGCAACAGGTAATCTGTTGTTTGGACAACGCCAAGCCAAAGATGCTTGTGCAGAAGGAGAAGCAAAAATGATCATCGTGGCAGCCAATTGCCCTGATGATTACTTGGATGCTCTACGAGCTTCCCACCCCGAAGTAACGATGCACCGTGCCCGCATGGTCAACCGTGAATTGGGCATTGCCTGTGGTAAGCCCTTCTCAGTTTCAACCATCACCGTTTTGGATGCAGGAGACAGCGAATTGTTGTCTCTTGATTCAAACATTGAATGAGTCTGTTCAAACGAAGCATCAAAGCCTTGATGGCCTTTGATGGATAGCGACCAATCATGCGAAGCACTTCCTATGCGACTGCATTGACTTTGACCGCGCTCCTCCTCGTGAGTTTCATCGGTACAGCGACTTTCCAAGCCCCCGATGCGATTCCAGCATTACAAGATGATGAGAAGCCTTCGACGACATCAGGCCGTTCAACTTCACCCGAAGTATTCCTCTCAAGTGGAGGCACGAGCACACACGATGAATTCTCAGGCTCTATTGAAGCATCTGATAACGGATATTTTGTTGGTGGCGACTTCAATTCTTCAGCCCAATCGATTACTTTTGGAACTCAGTCCTTCCAATCCACATCACCCTTCTCGAACGGAAATGAATTTTATCTCGCATCAGCAGACAACAGCGGCAACTGGAATTTCCTCATCGGGGCAGACCACACTCAAGGCGGTGTTACCTTCCTTTCTGATGTGGACTCGAATGCAGGGATGCCCTATGTGGCAGGTTCAATGTACGGACCGGTCAGTTTTGGTCAAACCACACTCTCGACAAACGTGATTGATGGATTCATTGCTTCAGCCGATCCAACCGGCACATGGATGTGGGCAACAGCCTTCCAGACCCTCGCTAATTCTTCAACCGATACCAGTTCACCACAGGCCATGGCAGTGGATACCCTGGGTGACGTCGTTGTTGCGGGCTACTTTTCAGGCGAGACTGATTTTGGTGGAACCATCATCAATGTTTCAAATCAAGAAATGTTCGTCGCCAAACTCGACGGCATGAACGGGGCGCTCAAGTGGGTGGTGAGTGGTGGAGGTATCGGCCCACAATCAGTAACTGATGTCATCATTGATGCAAACGGGGACATTCACGTAGCAGGCTTGACCCAAAACAATGTTCTCTTTGGCACCACCAGTTACAACATCGTTGGAACCCAGGATTCTTTCATACTCAAACTCTCAAGCAGCGGCTCCATCCAAAGCATCACAGGATACGGTATTGCAAATCAAGCCGTCACCTTGTCCAACCTCGCACTCGACGCTAACGGAGATCTCTACGTCGGCGGGTCATTTGAGGGGACCATGGCCAAGAATGGATGGTCCATAACCGCAAACAAAGGTGGCTCTGACCTCTTTTTCATCAAAGAAGGCTCGACACCCTCCAATCAATGGGCTGCAATCGGTGGTTCAAGTGCAGGCGACGGCCTCGAAGGCATGGAAGTCACTTCTCGTGGTGAAGTCATATTCACATCCTTCTTCGTTGATGGAACCTTCAGTGGAGGTACAAAATCCATTACTGGAACCTCCAGCAGTTGGGCGAATATCAACGCTGATGTTCTCGTTGGAGGGCTCAGCAGTTCGGGAGGTTGGGCCTGGCTTGATGTAACTGGAAGCACAAGTCTCGAAGTTGGATGGGACCTTGCAGTCAATTCATCTGATATCGTATCGGTGATTGGTTCCTTCGCCGGCCCGAGTCCAGCCACCATCACCAAGGACACCACGACCGTAACAAGCACAGGTGGTTGGGATGTCTTTGTGTGGGCCATGGACCCCTCGAAGAAAACCGACAGTGATGCTGATGGAATCCCTGATGTAAGTGATAATTGCCCCAATGTGGTCAACCCAGGACAAGGAAATACCGATGGTGACAGTCAAGGCGATGCTTGCGATTCAGATGACGACAACGATGGAATCACCGATAATTCACCTGATGATTGTCCCCGAGGAGGCCAAGCAAATTGGGCCTCAACACAGGACTTTAACGACCCTGCCAATTCATCGGATTGGGACCGAGATGGTTGCCTAGACAGTTCTGAAGACAGTGATATTGACAATGATGGGATCTCCAACGATGTCGACTCATGCCCCCGTTCAGCCTACCAACCCCCTCGCCCGACATGGCAGTCTGACTCGATAACCGATGTCGACGGCGATGGATGCCGTGATGCAGACGAGGACAGTGATGACGACGGTGACGGCTTTGATGACGTCAGTGACGATTGCCCCACGACGGTTGGCACTTCCACCTTAGGCGAGGAAGGTTGCCTTGACAGTGATGGCGATGCATGGTCAGATAATTTCGATGACTGCCCGAATCAGGCAGGTAATTCTACACTGGGCGGCAAGAATGCTTGTCCAGATCAGGATGGAGATGGTTGGGCTGACGTTGATGACGCCTTTGTGAACGAGTCCAGTCAATGGAGCGATGCTGACGGTGACGGCTATGGAGACAACCCCGAAGGCATCACCCCTGATGATTGCCCTGCCGTTTCTGGTACGTCAACCCTCGACCGAATGGGTTGCCTTGACAGCGATGGAGACGGATACTCAGATACCGACTCGATGTGGTCTGCAGAGGACGGTGGCGACGCTTTCAGAGAAGACCCAACGCAATGGTCCGACTTTGATGAGGATGGTTTTGGAGATAACTGGGGCAACCAGACATGGGACGACCGTAATCCATCATGGCCTGGAGAATACCGTGCGGATATTCTTTCCCAAGATGCATGTCCAACCCAAGCCGGAACATCATGGCAAAACGGAATGACAGGATGTCCCGACCAAGATGGTGATGGATGGTACAACCTTCAGGACGCCTTCCCCAACGAGCCGACGCAATGGGCTGACGGAGATGGTGACGGATATGGCGACAACCCCACTGGCGTTGATGCTGATGCCTGCCCACTCCTCGCAGGAACCTCGACAGAGGACCGCCTGGGATGCAAAGACGGTGACGGTGACGGTTATTCTGACCCAGACCCAGACCGCAATTGGTTCCCCGGCAATGGAGCCGATGCGTTCATGGCAGACCCAACACAATGGTCCGACCAAGACCTTGATTTCTATGGGGACAACCCAGAGGGACAGAATCCGGATGCATGTCCAACCCTCCTCGGCACCTCCACGGTTGACCGGTTCGGATGTGTAGACAGCGACGGAGATGGCATCTCGGATGCCGACAGCACCTGGACACTTGAGAACGGTGCTGATGCATGCCCGCTGGCATACGGAAACTCGACGGCGGACCGTCTTGGTTGCGATGACACAGACGGGGATGGTTATTCTGATGAAACCGATGATTGGGGCTTGGACATGGGTGCTGATGCCTATCCAAAAGATCCGACACGATGGATTTTGGAGCCTCAAGATGAAGAGAGTCTGATGGCTTCCTCCACGGTCTTGATTGGCGGTGGAGTAGGACTGGTTGTAGTCTTAGCCTTGGTTGGCATCCTCATGCGACGTCGCAATGGCGACGAGGTAAAGCAGTGGGATCAAGAAGCACCGGTGGCCATGCCCGATTTCAGTGCGCAGCCTGGAATGTATGGTCAGCCACCCACTCAGAGTTATGCACAACCAGCTGCGCAGTACAATCCCGCTCAAAGCGTCGTACAACCCGCAGCAGTAGCACAACCCGTTGCCACACAGCCAGGTCCAGCAGTGCAACCTGATCCCGCACGAGATTACTACAACAGTTTGCTTGCGCAAGGATATCCCCCTACAGACGCCATGCGATACACCCAGCAGTACTACGGACATTTCCAGGGCTAAAGCGTGAGCAGCGTGACCAAGAATCCATCCCTTCGGGCGAGGTTATGGTCAAACCCTTTGATGCGTGGATTCCTGGTGTTCTCTGCCTTTCGGGCAGTTTATGGCATTGGAATCCTTGTTGTAACCTATCTCTTGGTGACCAATGAAAGCGCCCCCTGGTGGACACCTCTTCTTTTTTTAATGGCCTCGATGGTCCTGTCGAGGATCATCTTTCGCTCCATCAAGAACATGGCCAAGCCTGTTCGAGACTGAAACAGCCACCGATGTGGCAGGTGTGAATGAATCCAATCAAACGACGCCTTGAGCCATCATGGCTTCGGCAACCTTGAGGAAACCTGCCACATTCGCTCCGAATACATAATCGCCTTCACGACCGTATTTCTTGGCGGTCTCAGCTGCATTTCTGTGAATTTCAACCATGATTCCTTCAAGACGTTGGTCGACTTCTTCACGTGTCCACGAGAGGCGGAGTGAGTTCTGTGACATTTCAAGTCCAGATGTTGCGACACCACCAGCGTTGCTTGCTTTACCGGGTGCGAAGAGGATTCCTGCTTCTTGGAATACCTCAACTGCCTCGGGAGTGCAGGGCATGTTCGCACCTTCGCCCACTGCAATCACGTTGTTGGCGACGAGAAGTTTTGCTTCTTCACCGTTCAATTCGTTTTGAGTTGCACAAGGGAGGGCAACATCAACATCGACGCCCCAAAGCCCATTGAGAGATGGTTCTGGTTCGCTTGCAGTGAAGGTGGCTGATGGGTACTCAGCAACGTATTCTGAAATACGTCCACGACGGTTATTTTTGAGGTCCATGATCCAGGCAAGCTTTGCTCGGTCAATTCCCTCTGAGTCGTGAATCCAACCGGAGGAGTCCGACATGGTCACGGGGACGCCACCAAGGTCCAACACTTTCTCACACGCAAATTGTGCAACGTTTCCTGATCCAGAAATGGACACACGAGCACCCTCGAAGGATTTTCCTTTGGTACCAAGCATCTCACGAGCAAAGTAGACCAAACCATAGCCAGTTGCTTCAGGACGAATGAGAGAGCCACCGTATGCACGGCCTTTTCCAGTCAGGACACCGCCTTGGAATTCATTTTGCAAACGCTTGTACATACCGAACATGTAACCAATTTCTCGACCACCAACACCGATATCGCCGGCAGGTACGTCGCAATCTTGACCAATGTGGCGCCACAATTCCATCATGAAGGATTGGCAGAAACGCATTACTTCGCCATCAGACTTGCCCTTGGGGTTAAAGTCAGAACCACCTTTTCCGCCACCCATCGGCAAACCGGTCAGGGAATTCTTGAAAATTTGCTCAAAGGCAAGGAATTTCAAAATTGAGGCGTTGACACTTGGGTGGAATCGTAGACCACCTTTGTAGGGGCCAATCGCTCCGTTGAATTGAATTCTGAAACCACGATTGACTTGGATGACTCCTGAATCGTCAACCCAAGGAACACGGAAATGAATCAAGCGTTCTGGCTCTACAACGCGTTCAACGACGGAGATGTATTCAGGGTTCGCTTCAAGAACCGGCTCAAGGGATTCAAGAACTTCTTTCACTGCTTGGTGAAATTCTGGTTGGTCGGGGTCTCTGGCTACAACTTTCGAATATATGGCGTCGCTCGGGCTCATAAGTATACCTTCTGATACACGCTGTGTATTGACCCGCCCTTACGCGGACCCTTTCTAATGGTTGTCCCATTACTCCTACAAAAAAGGGGGTTCAGAAAGGTGTTCGTCACCACTCAATTGAACGGACAAACGGTGAGAAAACGGTCAAGCCGTTCAATTCTTCGACGACCTTGTGCATCATGTTCACCCATGGCACGGATGGCTTCCTCTATCAGCGCATGTTGGTCTTCTTGTAAACCGATAATACGTCGGAGGTGATCGAGCATCGCCCATTCATCCTCAGAAATGACGTCGTCGTCCAAAGCCGCAATCAAAGCGGATTGATAGGTTGTGACGTCACCGATTTGGTGGCCATCATAATCATCTTCTTCGGTAAACGGACTTGGAGCTTCCTCTGCTACGATGGAGCGGCATTCTGCAGTGTCACTGGGTGCCACGCCAAAGCACCTGGCGAGGACATGCAGAATTTGTGCTTCGTCATCAGTGACGATGGCATCCTCGAAGGCGACTTTCATAACCTCAATGTAAAGGTAGAGGCCACGACTTGGTTGGAGGGACATGATTGGGAGGACTGACCGCTCGTCTTTGAAACTTCGCTCATAAACGAGTCACAGAGTCGCCACCTCCATTGTATGACAGATGATTTCAATATGTCATCATATGAGTTATGTTTATAGGCTAGAGGGACTACCCAATGGTACAGGAGCCACCCCCAATGACCCAACCAACCAGTGCAGTGTCCCTCAGAATCAATGAGGAGGACCTTGTCCTACTGGACGC